>Ga0116228_10003828_pt1 | contig 13293 bp, 7 predicted proteins | sample S1TSphfallax_2_FD_89694 | JGI IMG/M metagenome (GOLD analysis project Ga0116228, IMG submission 89694) | Host-associated microbial communities from peat moss isolated from Minnesota, USA - S1T2_Fc - Sphagnum fallax MG | ecosystem: Host-associated > Plants > Peat moss > Unclassified | place: USA... | reverse complement strand
GGTTTCTAGTTTATGCATGGGTAAGTGCTGTTTTTACTACCTACCTACTAACAACCTGCTTTACAGGTCATTAGTAGGTAGGTAGTTAAAATAATAGAGCATCTGAGCTAACCACCATGGTTGGCTAGGGAACTGGAACCCAACAGAAAACTGTTTCCTGACTACTTACCATCCATCCTTCATGGTGCATTGGTGAGTGCTGGTTCATTGGGGCCCTCTGCTATCAGTGTTATTTGTGACATCCCCAACTCCATTGGAACCATTTACAAATCACCCAAGCATATATATATACATCATCACCCAAAAGTTTAATCTCCATATTGGAGTTACTAGCAGTGTTTTCTTTCATAAATTTGTGAGGTAGATTGGTTGGCTCACTATAAATTGTAAGTGCTTGAATATCAAGGTGTTTTCTTTTTGGGGGCAAGTGGATCCAATTGATTACATTTTTATAGAAAACTTAGGTTTGATTATCATAATTTGTGTATGTTCATAACTTGTTTGTGACAATTTTTTTAATGTTGTGTGTTAAGTGGTTAAATTTTTTTTTCAATATTTATGTTTGACTGGCTATTGGATTATGAACAATGTAACATTGTAGCGACAAATGTTCCAATATAAGAGATTTTGTGGCTATTGAATGTGAAGAATTGTCCATCTATGTTTGCTTTGTTTCATAACCATGCACAATGAAAAGCACTTAAATCATTATACAAAATTTAAATCCTTTATTTCTTCTCTACTTCAAAGCATATATGTGCATTTCAACTTCATCAAACCAAGTTTCTACTTATGAAAGACTAAAGGAGGACTAGCATAATCTTGCAACCAAAAAAAAAAACAAGCTACACATTGAGCCAAAATAAATAACACTTTGATAAATCCAAAAAAAGAAGACCACTTGAAAAGGGAGTGGCTCCCAATTTTCCATTGTTTACGAGACATACATAAGAGCATGGGAATAAAGAAAAAGGAGGAACAGAAACAACAAGAATGTGCATTGTTCTTGAACAATGTGGATGTTAAAAAGTTGACATTTTTTTGTATCGTATCCTTATATCTTCAGTAAAGTTTTTCATTCTTCACATGTGCATTGTTAAGGTTCACATAATATGGATCAATAGCCCTTCCATTTTTGGCAACATTACAGTTCCCTAAACTTGAATGTTAATTCCCTAAATTTGAATGTTCAATGAGAAAATCAAAGTTTGGAACTAGAAATTTCTTTTTCCAACAATTTATTTCTCCCCTCAATCTTCGAGTAACTTCACACCTCACCATTTTCATCTTGCCATCCCTTCCCATATAGGTTCAAACCAAATAAGCCTTGCAACCCATCTATCTTGGGAAACCTTATTAATTTCTCACTCTAACTTTTTGAACTTTTTCTTTTTAGTTCACTAACTACGTGTTTTATAGGATTTCTAGAAAGGCATGGAACAATTTCCTCACAATCCTTCTCTTTTTCCTTTCAAAATGAACTACCCACATAAATAGATGCAATAAGATTCAAGATCACATTGGGTGATAGAAAAAAATCTATTACGTTTATAGAATTGAGATTTGCAATGCTATGAAAAGTATCAATGGCTATAGAAAACTCAAAAAATAAAATGGAACTTAAAGTTCATCAAAACTTGAAGGGTTGCAATAGCCAAAAGATGAAACCTTAAAATGACTTAGTTATGCATGAGAAACACAAATGCTTGTGTATGCACAAGAGATACAAACGTTCAAGTTTTGACACAACACACTCACATTTCACACAAGATTCAAGTTGCACAACACACAAGATTCACACAACATTTTAAAAACTTAGGTTTTGAAGAACACATAAAACATTTACAATAGTTAGATTTGTAAACAAATGGGATCAAAGTGAGAAAGGAAATTGGGATATGTAAACAAGAAAAATTATTGGACATTGTTGTTGGTGAAGTACCTATGTAGTGAATGTGATGTCAAGTTCCATTCCAAAACTTCATGTTGTTGCAACTTGTGACATTCCAATCTCCAAAGCATTAACATTTGAAAACTCATAAATGTATTTCATAATCGTTGATTATAATTAGAAAGAAATCCAAAATCATGTGTACCTTAAAAAATAAAAATATGTTGACACCTTGCCATTGCACCAATCCAAACATTGAAAAAACTGTGAACAACAAATATTTAATCTTGAACACAACATCACAAACTAATGCAATAAAAGTAGGAAGGAGAAGATTTTGCAAAAAACACTCATGAATTTTGGAAAACTTACTTTATAAACGAAAGAATTTTACCCTTGCAATGCTCCTTCATTGCATCTCATGCCATTGCAACTTTTCCATTGTAACTATTGACATTATAACTTGACCAATCTAAGCATTCAAAACAAAATATATCAAGACACAAAAACAAAATATGATCCTACTAAAATATTAAACCCCTAAAGTCCCATATTGATACTACTACACTAAAAATGGCATTTTATTATTTGTCCTTCTTTATTAGACTAATCATTTATGCCATTTGTAATCAAATCAAACTTGTTGTTTATGTCAATTTTAATCACTTATGCCACTTATAGTCATATAGTGTTAACCATAGAATACCATTTTTTGTGTAATGTACTAATGGCAAACCTTGTTCTTGAGCTTTCATCAATATCAATGATGGGGGCCAAATTCAAGAAAATGGAGTGACAATGGAAACCCATTGTAAATCATATTTTAGTATCCAATGAAAGGGGTTGGCTAGTGTGGACAATTCATGATCAAAACCATTAGTCAACAAACTAGCTATTCCACTCATAATTCTCATTGTCACATTATGGCAATTTTTCAAATCCTAAAATTTAGAATCCTGAAGGCCATTTTCCAAGCATTTTTTTTATCAACATGTTGTGAAATTTGAAAACGAAACATTTGTTACTAATTGTTGTAAAAACATTGTCATTTTTTTTATAAATTATCAATGGTTTTTTTTTTTTGAATCATCATATAATTATTTTTCTTCATTTTTTTGGTCTTTTTTTGGATTGTGGAATCATATGTTACATTTTTGTCATGACATGCCATGAAAAAATTTACATGTTGTGAAAAAAATTTAAGTTTTTTTTTCCCCTCAATTTTGTCAACATTTTTTTTGGACACCATTTAAGCATGATTTACATGTTTGTGTATTCACCATGATGTATATGTTTGTAAATCACATTTCTACATGATATATTAAAGCATGCATCCATCAATGATTGAACCTCAAGACCTCATGGAAACACATTAAGGTTTTAACCACCAAACCATTTCAACATTTTATGAATAAAGCTGAAAAAGTTTAACTTTATCATGTTTGGCATGAAATTGTTTAGGAAATTCAAATTTTAAGATACATAATTTATAAAAATTATAATTTTTAATGCAAAAATAATAATTTAAAAAAATTCTTGAAAAATCAACAAAATAATTTTTTGTTTAAATTGACTTAAAATCTTTGTAAATTCAATGTGTATTCAAAAGTGTGTTATTTAATTTTTTAATTACATAAAATATATCCATTTTTTGAAGAATTGCAAATTTTTACTTTTTTCAATATGATTAGCTATAAATTTATTTATTTATTTTTACAATGTTGTTGAAATGGTAATCATCCATACGAAGATTGCCACATTTGGTTATGAACAAGTTGCGTAGTTGGAAACTTCTTTAAATCTTTCAATATTACGGTTATTTATAATATTTTATTGTGTATATATATATATATATGCTTTAAAATTGGCTCAAAAAAATCTTTAAAAAAATGTTTTTTGATGTTGTCACCCTCTTAATTTGGTAGAAATCGGTCATAAGAAAAAACATTAATTAAGTAATAAATATAGCCATTTATTTATCAAAACCATATTTGTTATACAAAATTAATCATACATTAATACCACTAACTTATTACACAATTTTGAAAAAAAACTCATAACATATATAATTTTTGATGATGTAAGAATACATTTTACATTTCTTTATTTCATAAAAGGAAACACAATTTGGTGAAATTTTGCATTTAAATAGTTGGACTAACCCCCCTACCCCCAACACACACATTTTTCTGGTTTCAATTTTCTTAACCTGGCAAATAGTTTGATTACCCCTTCACCCCCTTGCCCCCCCCCTGCAATGGGTTCTAGGACTTGTAACCAAAATATAAATTTATTTTAACAAATTTGTACCTCCATATATGAATTAAAGCCAAAACATGGTTAAATTTTCTTATGGATGATCTTGAAGAAAATGTTTTAAATGAAAAAATGAAAAGATTAAAAAAATCATTGACGTCATTATTATTATCACCATTTATAATTCATTCATTTATTTTATTTTTAAATGAAACATTTAAATTCATCTTTTATATTTAAACATAAACCCGTAATAAAACAAGCTTACAAAAATGGTAAACCATGTTTAAAATAAAAATATAAAATATTGATAATCTTTCATAATAATAATCATACTTATAAATTTTACGTTTTAATCATTTTTCTTAAATGGATTTTCTTAAATACACTAAGAAAAAATTGGAAAAAATTTAAGATAATTTTTGTAGTTTTTTTTGTGTGGCATTATGAAAATTCATAATAATAAATTTGTCCATGATGCCTAAAACAAACTAAAAGAAAAATATACATTTTATATAAATGTACAAGAATTTAATATATGAGAATATTATAATTTAAAGGTCTACATGCATCCTAAACTTTGCATATATGAACATTTTGACATAATCATTAACCCATTCAAATATGAATGTGAGACTTTTCAAATTTTTATATATTTATTTAAAATTTTTGTGGTGAATCCAAAATGCAACTCATGAATAGTAGATTTAACAACATTCAAAATGAATGATTCAACCCATGTGCAAATGTTAATAGTTGAAGAAACATGAAAAAAATCACTAACCCATTCAAGTATAAATATGAAGCATTAAGTTCTTATGTGTGTTTCCATATATACTAGTAAGTGCAATATATAATGTTTGAATGTTGGTTTCAATAAGCTCAAAGTGCATGATTTCACTCATGTAAAAATGTTGATAGTTCAAAAAATGTGAAAAAAAATTACTAAACCATTCAAGTATAATTACAAAATATTGAGTTGCATGTGTTTAATATATTATAATAAGTGAAAAATGAAATTTTTGAGTAATGGTTTTAATATATTAAAAGTGAATAGTTCAATTCTAATAATTGAAAAGATGTGAAAAAAATCACAAATTCATTCCAATATAAATGTGGGTTTTTAAATTGTTACATGTGTTTTAATAGATTCTGGTAAATGTAAAATGCAACTTTTAAATAATGGTTTCAACATGTTAAAAGTTGAAATTTCAACTCATGTACCATATTGATAGTTAAAGAAATGTCAAAAGTCCACCAACCCATTATAATGCATTATGTAAATAAAGTTAAAAGTTATCTCAATTTCCACATCAAAAATTTGAAATTATTAAACAATTAAAAAAAGGTGTGAATTATAGTCATAAGTGAACAACATAATGAACGTAACAACTATGAATAATATTGACCATTAATTAATGCAATAAACCACTCGCAAACTTAAAATGGTCAAATGTAGTTAAAATGTGGTCAAATTGGATAATAGACGGAATGTATGAGGGTGGAAAAGATTTTTTCTTGTGATTCTAGGTAGAAACAATGGCAACTATAATATATATCCAAAATCAAATCCCTACCAAAAATTTTCAATATGACACTAAAAGGAATTTGGTGTGAATATAGACCTTCCATAAATCATTTACATGTTTTGGTTGTGTTGCATTTTGCTCATGTGCCAAAGGAAGCAAAAACAAAGTTGGATTCCAAAAGTGTCAAATGCATATTCATTAGTTATTGTGAAGAGATTAAGGGGTACAAATTGTACAACCTTAGGAGCCAATATGTTATCATTAGTTGTGATGTTATTTTTTATGAATCCAATAATTTTAACAAGGAATTAATGGTTTCAAGGTTAGATTTTGGATCAAAACACATGGTTTTAAATCAAGAACTAAAGACGGAGGATGAAAGAATTCTTCAACAAATGTAAGAATATCCAACAATGGTTGAAAAAGATGTGAATCCTTCATGTGTTTCTTCTATTGATGTTGATGAATCCCATTTTTTTATGGAAGTTTTGAATGGTGAAAATTCACAAATTTGAAAAAGGCCATGGATTTTGAGTTTTAATCTTTACAAGACAATAAGATTAGGATATTTACTCCTTTTCCACCTCATTGCAAACCTGTGATTCACAAATGGATCTTCAAAATCAAATATAATGTCAATGACTTTATGGTAAGGCACATGGCTCATTTGGTGGCTAGGGGATTTACACAAATTGAAGGTATCAATTTGAATGAATTTTTTTCCCTTGTTGCATGAATGGAATCAATTTGAGTTGTGCTTGTAGTTGTAGCCATTCAAGATCTTGAGGTCCATCAAATGGATGTTAAAATTATTTTTCTAAATGGAGATCTTTCAAAGGAAATATATATGCAACAACTAGAGGGATTATGGTTAAGGGTGTTGGGCACTAATTAGCCTAATGTAATTTCGGTTAAGCCTGAATAGGCCGACTTATGAAGTTTTGGGGTTTTAATTAGAGGTTCATGAAATATGATAATAAGATGATCTTATCCAAAATGGATTTCGCTTAGGGATGGGTGGCCTAGACAACATAAAGTGCTGGCAACAGTAGAAATTGGCCAAAATGTAACCACTCCATTTGCAACTATGTGCAATTTGTAGTTGTTTGTGACTAAGTTTGGAAGTATTTGCAACTTTAAGATCAAATTTGAACTATTTTGGTCATTCTTACAATTATGATGCAATTATTGGAAACTTCATCCTATCGGTTGGATTTTTTAAATTTTATTTTCATCCATTATTAGATTGATATGTCCCATTAATTACAATAGTCACCAAATTAATCACATTTTAAAAGTATTTTACAGTGACATAGGGGTGTATTTTTATGTATGTATTCAAATTATATTTGTGATATGTTACATATATCATATGTGTGTGTATGTGTGTGTGTGTGTGTGTGTGTGTTTTAATTATTCATATGTATGTATATTGTTCATACAATATATGTAAAAATTAATATTTGAACTCTAAAATTTATTATTCAAATCTGAAAATTGTTATTTCAATTCCTTAAAATATTATTTGAATTTGAAATTTAAGTTTAAATTTAAAAATATTATTTGATCAAAAATTTGATATTTCAATTGTACATTATTATTATTTATTCTGAAAATTAATCTTTCAATTCTGAATTTGTAAATTTCAATTTAAATTTTTTAATTTGGTTTGAAATTTGAAATTGCAATTCCAAATTATTATTTTGGATTTTCAAAATTGATATTAAAAGTCAGAAAATTATTATTTGAGTCTTAAAATGGATAATTCTATTTTGAATATCATTATTTGAATCTGAAAATTGATATTTTAATTCTGAAATTTTTTATTTTAATTTAAAAGACTTATTTGATCTAAAAACTGATATTTGAATTCTGAATTAGTTTTTGGAATCTAAAATTAATATTTCAATTCAAAAATTTATTGATTGATTTAAAAACTTTTCTCTATTAGTTTTATCCATAATAAATCACTTTTATATTCTTATAGACAAGAAATAAATTACTATAATTAATGTTACATTACTTTTAAATCATTGTAATTACTTCAGATAAAAATTCATCATAGTATAAGCATAATTATTTTTTAATTGAAAATAATTATTCATAATCTGTAATTTATAATTTTAAATCTGAATTAAAATTTTGGAAAAATTATAATGTAGTTAAAATAATTACTATAAGGATTATAGTTTCAGGTATTATTATAAAGTTATTTAAGTTCTTATTTTTTTATTTCTGTAATTACTTATCTATGATAAATATCTTACAGTTTTTTTATTGTAATTATAAAAATTAATGATATGTTTAGCAAATTATTATATTTATAGTTAATAATTACCAATAAAAAACAAGCATCTTTTGACGAATAATTTTTTTTACATTAATAAATTTAATTATATAGTAATGAATATAACTAGTTTAATATATATATAATTTTTTTAAAATAGTGTAGGAATTTATTTTTAACAACAATCTTTTGTTATTTATTGTAATTTTATTTGAAGAAAAAAATTATTTTTAAAATTAGAGTATAGAAATTATTTTTACATTAATTATATTATCTATAATTCGACCAGATTTTTAAAAGTAATAAAATATTTTAATTATTTTTTAACCTATGAGTTATGAATTGACAAGTTGTGAGTAATTAGACAACAAGTTAGTGAAGTATTAAAATTTTATATTTATTTAAGTAGTTAATATTTGTAGTGTATAGTTAATATTTTAATTATGTGTTAAATTTAATCATTATTAATTAAATAATTATCTAATTATCTAGTGAGCCATGTAATTGAATTGTTTATTAATATAAAACTAAGAACAAAACGCATGAGGAAAGTTTTGAAGTTGTAACTTAGTTTGTGACGAAGTTGTAACTTCAAATTTTATGTCATATTGTTTGTTTTTCATTTTTATTTTAAACATTATATAAACAAGGGGTTTGATCATCTAATTTCACATTAAAAAATTTGTGCACATGGATGAGCCAATTAAAAGGTTTAACCTAAAACAAAAAAACAAATTATGCAAAATTTTAAACTATTTATTTTCCCAACCTACTTATCCACTTAATTAGGGAGGTATTTAATTTGACCTACCCACCTAAGTCAACCTACTTAAGTACTTATTTATACGAATAGGTATTTAGTTTAAAAAGGTAAGACCTACCTACCTACTTACCCTTTTATTTAAATATGTCGGTAGGTAGTAGCCTAGGTTTGTAGGCACTTACTTATGTACTTACCTAGGTACCTACCAACTTAATATTAATATTTTGTATTAAATTCATTTAAAAGTGTCATATGGCATATTTACATTGGGCCATGTGTCATAATATAAAATAATGCAAGCATTTGAATTGAACGTCCTAAGTTATTTCAAAATAATAACAATATTTATATTTTAAATAATTAAATATTGGGACATGTGGCAACACATTATTTGCTTTCAATTATGACCAAAATAGTTGCATCTTAGTTACATGTGATAATACATATACAGTGGAGTCAAAGGATGAACTTGTATTTGTTAATTTTTTCTATTATCCAATACCCCTTGTTGTTTACGATTAATATCGCATGCGATTTGTCCAAAACAACTAATGAAATTTTAGTCATAAATGTTGCTTATGATTAAAATTTAGTCGTAAAAATGAATAAAAAATATTTGTTTTTCTTCTAGTGAAGGAGGGCAAGATTACTGGCCTAAGTTAAGACATGGTTATCTTATTTTGGTTTAGGCTGGATAAGCCTCCCAAATAAGAAGGTATAGATATGGCACTTGAGGTTTCTAGGAAGGTGCTAGATATTAGGGTTAAGTGAAGACAATAACTTTATTTCTTCTCACATTTTATTGACCACCTTCATTTTTTTGAATGATGAATGGGGTGTGAGGTAGTGGGAGGGGAATGAAAAGTGATGATGAATAGTGTGAGATTTGTGGAGACTAGGTATATCCGAAGGAGGCAAACACGCAAAAGGAGGTTGTTACATCATTAGAAAGTGAGTTGACCAAGCACATTCGACCTAGTAATAGGAGGAGTTGGAGGCGGATACATCAATGGTGGCAATGGCAACTATTCAAGGTGATTTTGGTGGGCACTATATTCAAGGGTGAAAGTAGGAAAGGTACATGGTTCTTAAGTTGGGGCTTGGTAGAAAAGGAGGATCAAGAAGTGGAGGAAAGGGCTACTTAAGGAAAAAATAGAGGTCCACCTCGTTGAAATAAGGGTAGAGAGAGATAGGAAGGAGCTTAGTTTAAAGGAGTTAGGAGGATTCATGTTGTTAATAAGGCTATGAGTAAAAGTAACATAGAGATGAAACGTTGTTGGTAGACATGATAATGTTATCCCAAGTAGGGTAGGAGTTTGGTGGAGAAAAGATTCACATTAAGGACTAAACAAACCTATGTAACTTTTACTTTTTTTATTTATGAAGATCTATTTTGAGCAATATTATTTCCAATTGTTGAAGGTCATGTGTGTGTGATCTTGGTTATGAATTGTTGGTTTTAGCGTTGTGGGTAGTTATAACAAGAATAAGAGGACAATGTGGAAATAGGAAGGGTAGCTAAGTTTGGGTCAGACAAAGCAAAAAAAAGATAACTATGTTAAGAAAGAGGTATGAAAAAGAAGAAGTGCAAGTCCTAATTAGTTGTGATTCACTAGAGTAGGGTTATGTTTAATACAACAAAGGTAAGATGTTAGTGTTGTGAGTAGAAAAAGGATTGGATCATACAAGGCACCTTGAAGGGTAATATTAACCAAAAGGGGGAAAATAATGCAAGTCCTAGTTAACTGTGATTCACTAGATTAGGGTTAGGTTTAATATAGCAAGGGTTAGAAGTTAATGTTGTGAGTAGAGTAGAAGAGGGATTATTGTTTAGAGCAAACACAAAAGGAGAAGGAGGGTTGTATCCAAAGAAAAAAAAAAAAGATTGTCGAATAGGGAACATAGTTCATACTGTGACACCCCTTTGGATGTCCTTTAGGGGATAAGGGGGAATGGAACCTAATAGGGACTTCCACCGGCGTTAAGATTAGGTAGGTTGCAAAATAAAACGTCGAAAAGGAGGTAGGTAAGTAACTAATTAATGTTCATTGTGTCTCACAATTCCATTGCTTGGGGTGCGGAATCAGCTGCTTTGGCTTTCGACCTAATAGAGTAGGCCTGATGTAGGTCAGTAAGTGTTGATTCCGCCTCGTATTTCACAAATTAAAGTTGTTAGGTTAAGCTAATTTTACACTTAACAAATGTTAAGAAAACTATGGTATGTAAGTTTCAAAAAACCTTATATGGTTTGAAACAATCTCCTTGTGAATGGAATCATAAGATTAATGCATATTTCTTATCTCAAAAGTTTGTAAGGAATTATGGTGACCATAATGTTTATTTAAAAATAATCCAAGAAAACTCTTATGTGATTATAAATTTTTATGTTGTTAATCTAATTTTGGCCTCTAATAACTTTTGGCTTTTGTTGAAGTAAACATAAGATAATATTTTGAAGAAATTCAAAATGGTGGATTTAAGTGAGATTTGGCATTGTTTAGGGATATAAATAAATCATGTTTGACAAGATTAAACAATTTATTTGAACCAAAATAAGTACATTGGAAGTATATTTAGGCAATTTGAAATTGATGAAAGTAACCCTTTATGACCAATTTCAAGCTTTCGAAGGATATGGGTCCTCAAAATGATGCAAGCTTGAATGTAATGCATGCTATCCCATTTCAAAATGTTATTGGAAGTTTCGTGTATGCAATGGTATGCACAAAAGCAAACATTGCACATGCAATGGGGGTTGTGAGTTAGTTTATGGCTAATCTTGGACAATCACATTGAATTATAGTGAAACATATTTTCTATTATTTGAAAGGAATAATGGATTTTGGTTTATGTTTCAAAAGATGCATCAAGGATGTTATTATGGGCAAAGTGCATTTTGACAAGGACTTCAACCATAGTCAGGGCTAAACACGTTTTGTAAAAAACATAAACCATAGCCAAGGTTTTGAAAAGAACATGAAGGGCAAGGCACATTCTGACAAGAATGTAAGTCGAAGTTAAAACCAAGTTGAAAGAAATGTAAACCATAGCCAAGGTTCCAATAAGAACTTGAAGGGTTAGATGCAATTTGAAAAGGATGCTTATCATAGCCAAGGAATTGATAAAAACAATATGGGCCAAGTGCATTCCGAAAGGAATGTTTTCCAAAACTAGTGTCCTAATATTGGGATTATGATATTGTTTATGGAAACACACAAATGTCTGCCTATTATGATGCAAATTGTGCTAGTAATATGGATGATTACAAATCCACATTAGGTTATGTTTTCTTATTGGGAAATGGTGCAATCAATTGGAATAACAAAAAACAAACCTCTATTGTTATGTTTAACAAAAGTTGAATATATGGTAGCTTCACAAGCAACAAGGTAGCAATGTGGCTTTCATCACTTTTTGAAAGCATTGGTGGTTCACATATGAAACCCATTGTCATATATGATGACAATCAAAGTTATATATGTTTATAGAAAAACACAATCTTTCATGTTCACATTAAACGTATCAAGATTCATCATTAGTTGGTGCAAGAGAAGATTGAAGAAGGTTTTGTTAAGTTGGTGTATTGCAACACAAAGAATATGGTTGCAAATATTTTGACCAAGGCATTTTCTGTTGACAAGCATGAATACTTCTAACACTAGATGGGTGTGATTAAGTGCACAACTTAATAGTTCTTTAAGTGGGGGTGTTCAATATCAACTTCCTACCAAGTTACTTAAGTTATTTCTACCAAAGAAATATTTGTGTTACATGCACATATTTTTGGAACTAGAGATACGTTAAGTAACTTTACTTAACTATCTTTATATGACTTTAGTATGAAATATTTCAATGCATGAGATGATGGTCTTGTCCACATGCCTTCTAAGTAGGTTCACCTCGTTAGATAGGAGTGTTAGGCAAAGAGCTCCGGGGTGGAGTGGATTGTAGGTTTGTAACAACATCTATGTGATCTTAAGCTTGTGATTTTCAGCTTGAGTGGAGAGCTTGTAATAAAAAAACATTGTTTTTATCATTTTAATTTTCTCATTGATCCATTGTCAATTTCGAACTCTAATTTTGTTTCTTTTTCCCTGCCAAATTCTCATTCACAAGTTTGGCTCAGATTTTTAAAAATGTTTTAATTAATTAATTATTTTATTTTATTTTCAGATGTAGCTGAAGTGGTGATCATCCATAAAATAATTTAGCCAGATTTGGCTACATACTAGACATGAAAGTACCCCAAAAAAAAGAAATTAAAATCCTTCTATATTCTTGGCTGCCTACTGGGAACTTATCAAAAAAATCTGGCGATTTGAAAAAAAGAATTCTTCGAAATCTGGCGAATTTGGGCCATTTAAATCTTTTTGCATGAAAGATCCTCTGTCGAAATCATATTTTTCAGGTCGAAATTTGGCGAAATTTCGCCAAACCACACACACACACACACACACACACACACACACACTCTCTGTGGTTTGGCTGCTTCTTCTTCTTCTTCTTCTTCTGCTTTCTTTCTTCAGCTGCTGCTGACAAAAATCATAAGAAAGTTTCATGAGTTTCT
>Ga0116228_10003827_pt1 | contig 13295 bp, 11 predicted proteins | sample S1TSphfallax_2_FD_89694 | JGI IMG/M metagenome (GOLD analysis project Ga0116228, IMG submission 89694) | Host-associated microbial communities from peat moss isolated from Minnesota, USA - S1T2_Fc - Sphagnum fallax MG | ecosystem: Host-associated > Plants > Peat moss > Unclassified | place... | reverse complement strand
TTGGGGGAAGCCACCACCTTCCCCCTTATATTATTTTCTATGACTTACCATAAGGGTTGACCTAAATGTCATTTTTCCTAAGACTTCCAAGTTGGGAATCCAAAAAAATTCAAGTAAAAAGTTCCGCCATTTTGGATGCCTATAATTTTTTGTTCAAACCTCTTATTGAAATGAGGTTTAAATTTTTTTATAACCTTTGTCAAATGCTTTCCAATGATATGTGGCATGCCCCCTACACACACCTAATTCATGGTAACTTTTGACTTTAATGGTTAGATGTTAAATTAACACTTTGACTCCCAACCCTTTTTTCAACCATAAGTTGTGTTGTAAGTATTCAAATGGATCATGTGAACTCATTTAAAACATTTACATCTCAAAAAAATTCCAATGGTATATGAAACTCTTCAATCCAATGAGTTTTGACCCCTCAAATTGTTCTTTGAATATTTAGAAATCCTTGGGGTTTCCAATTCCCAAATTGGGAGCTCATTCGGGAATGTGTGGGTTCGTTCCTTCACACTTTTGGGAGTGTGAATTTGACTCCTGAGTGCACTCTTGGCCTTCACCTTTTCATGCCCCTTGTTTTGGTTGCAAGCCCAAAGCTAGGGTTGTGACACTTTAATCATTCACAATCACATTCATTTAACATTTTTCTTGTTTTCAATTGAAACTAAAAATTCACAAAAATATATGGTGCCAAAATACAATGCAAACATAATATTTTAATTAAATTTAAAGTGGTTCAAATACATGAACATTAAAAATTTAGATAATTATATGGTGAGAATTTTTTTATTTTCTTCAAATATTACTACTCCCCCAAAAAATACCTTATTTGCCATTTTATATAATTAATAGTTTTTAAAACAAAAGTGGAAATATGCATGAAATATGTTTTTTAAATATTAGAAGCCAAAGAAAGATTAATGAGCCAATAATTATTTTTTAATTACTATAATGGGCTACATTCTTATAAATATTTTTTTCCATGTTGAAGGGGTCAATTATTCCTAAGACATGGACATCACAAGGAAAAATGTGTGGATTTTTTATTTGGGAATCTTTTATATTGAAGTTGAATCCTTCAAAATTGTTATGCACATAATCACACTCATTCAATAAACATATAACAAGTTTGGCATTTAACTCAATCAACATTATAATCATATGCTTATGAATTTGGGTTTGACCTTTTGAAGTTAAATACATATGTCATGGTGAAATTATATGCAATATATATATAAATATTGTCCAAGTTATACCCCCCCCCAAAACTAAAAGTTATATGCACATAGAATAACCTATGCATATATTAATAAGCCATTAAGCCCACAAAATTTTTCACTCAAGGCCAAATGTGCCATGAAAGTATTTAGTTTAAAATTAACCCTATAACAATTTTCACAATTGGTGGGTCATGCTTGATTATTTATAGAAAATGGCACTTTGAAAGTGTAATGTGACTAACCCATTTTTCACATCCTTTTGCATTGTTTCATGCCAAGATGATGATCCTTTAATGTTATTTGGTGTTATTATTGTTGCATGGTTCACAAAGATTGAATTTTTAATTCTTGGGTTAATTTATTTTCTAAAATCCAAGTAGTTATACACGATGAACTTATGATTTGTTTTCAATAGATTACATGATCTTTATTAAAGAAAAGACAAAATTTATACCATGTAACATTGTTTTATTAATGCCAAGGGAGTCATCATTGGTTGTTGTATAATGAATTAAAGTTTTTTTGAAAATGCTTGTTGAATTTGACAACCATTTGTTACACATGCAACCATGGAATATGGATTATTTGTTGGAAGATGTTCCACGTGCAAATTTTCTTTGTACGTAAAGAGGGATATCAATGTGGCCTTTGGGATCATAACTTATTTTTATGTGTGATACTAGTAAAATTGTTTACCCTTCTAATTCACATTCTTAGACTTCCAATATGTCAAATCTTGTCCATTCTAGGTCATGTGTTTGTGACTAAATTTAGAATAGTCCCCCATGACTAACAAGTGCTTTTAGTTGCATGTGCAACTATAGTAGGGTACCAACCAACATTGTAATTGTGAATGTGATTACATTTTTGTGCATGTGATATAAATTGGATGAAAGTAGGATAAAAATCAAATATTGTTAGCTACACTTAATGACATCTTTAGTGGATGATAACTTAGTTGTTTTTGTGATTTGTAATACGTGTTTACAATTACACAGAATTAACTAAACCAAATATGGTGTCCTATTCAACTAGTATTGCAATTACAGATCCAAGTTAGAACCTAATAAATAGGTAGTAAGTAGATTGTATATAAAATGTAGCCTAACCATAGGTAGGGTGGGGTTGGGAATAGCCTATAGATACTAGGCAATAATTAGGTAGTAACTATCAAATTATTCTCTAATGGGTTTAAGTAGCCCTAGGTAGGTTTAAGTATTCCCTATGTAGCCTTTAGGTAGGCCTAAATAATCTTTAAGTAGTATCTATGTAAGCATATGTAACCTTTGTATGGCTTAGGTAGCCCTTTAATAGGCCTAGGTAAGTTTGGGGTTGATATGTAGTTAAATAGGTACATAATATGTAAATAGGTATGTAGATAAATACATAGTTAAATAGGTAGATAGATAATTAGGTTAGTTAGGTAAATAAGTAGGTAAGTAGAATTGTAAGTATCAACATTGTCATAATAATAAGTTGACCAAAACTATTCTTTTATGAAGGGTTTGGTGCATTGATTAAGGACTTGGCCTTCCAACAAGGAGATGAAATATTCAATTTCTTACTCTTGCGACCTATATTTCACGTATTCAAAAGGTTAGGCTTGGTTAGCCTAGCTAGGGTTACATGCTCACTTATTTTTAAGTTATGTAACATAATATGGGTAAGTGTGCATGTTAGAATTAGTTGCAAAAGTAACTCCCAACTAGTCTCACAACTAGTTGCAAATTCCCATTCCATGTGCCAATGATGGATGAATTGGTAGTTGCAGTTCAAGATGTGATCGTGGAGGCAACTAGGGTGACATGACATTGCCATGCCATGTTGTTTGTGATTGATGTTGTCTACAACTTGTCCAAGATGACAAGGGAATTTTGAGTTGCACTTTCAATTGTGATTTAAAAACTAATTACAACCCCAATAAGGAATTGGCCATTTTTCACATAATGTTCATTCATTATTTGATTCATCTTTTCCCCAAGTTTTTGGGGTGCCTTTTATGTTTAAGATTCTTGATAACATGAACATGGCATTTAACCTATGAACAAGCATTTCAACTAATATTATTTTGAGTCATAACGTTTAATTGTTATCACAACTAATTGGACATCCATATATTTATTTCTTGGATCATCTTACACACGAGGGTTCACTACCTTAGAGGTGACAAATGTAAAGGAAAGGAGTTGAAAAGACTAACAACCAATAGATTAGTTCCTCCCTTTAGCAATCGTATGCCCTTGGACATTTGCTCAAATAAATGAATGTTCTTTCACATGATTGCACCAATGTAACGTAACTTGATGTATGAAATGGCCAAAGATCATCCTCTTTCCATCTTGATCCCCTTTATTTGCCAATTTGTTTTGTTACACTTTCAAAGGATGCAAGCATCTTCCATTAAATAGTAGCAATGGGTTTAACCACCTTGCATCTTTCCCATTTGGGACAAAACCCACCTCCCCTTCCTAGTAGTGACTTGTTTCAAGCAATTGGTAGTTGAGTAAGGATCTCCATTATTAATCCCAAGTTTAGAGTTTAGTTCTAACTTGGAGCAATTGAACTTTACAACAATGAAGATTCTCATGCTTTTGAGACATAGTGATAGATGAAGGTTCATCTTCCTTCATCCAAGAGCAATGCCAAAAGAAGATCATGTCTTTTCACAAGTGGTCATTCCTTCTTCTTCATAAGGAAAGTCCAGAATCTTGTTATGCCTTGGTAGCATTTCTAGTGCTTTGAATCTCTAACAAGTTCAAAAACCAAATTGACCAGGTTTCCTGTCTCATCTTCTAAGCTCAGGTCTCTGACAGCAGCCTTTGCCCGGAGATCATGCTTTTTCTTGAAGTGATCCTTTACCATTGGTGGAGAAAAGGAGTATTAATTTTACAGCTCACATGCAAGTTTGGGTGTTGATTGCTCACAAGTGTCTGACACTAGAAAGATTGCTCTTCCAGATTTGTTCGTACCAAGAGAAAAAAACATACATTATATATACTAAACCCTAACCCTAAGCCTAAACCCTAAGTGTATATAAGTATATATGCTAAGTCCAGGACAATTCAACACCACTGCAATAACTCTGAAGATGATAAAGCTGGGCTTTACTTGAAAAAATGTACTTAGTAACCTAAACCGAAAACCTTAAAGCCCTAAACCCTAAAACCCTTGTGTATTTATGCAAATTCCAGGAGAATTCACCACCCAGGCTTTACTTGCCAGCATGACTCCATTAACAGCTCAAAGACTACTCCACTCTTAAACTACAGCATTGTCTAATGTCAAATTAACACAATTTTCTGCAGAATAATTGGAATAAACAGCAGTTATCGTCCACTTTACAAATGCTCACCAACAATTCTTAAGGCATTAAGGACTGTTTCATGTTTGAACTGCTCAAATAGCCATCATCAGACATTTTCTATGATTCTATGGCAGGGTAGAAAGTGCACCAGAAAAACTCAGAGAAGGTTCCCTTTCCAACACCCATTTATGTAGTTAAAAAGAACAAGAAAAAATAGTCTGCAGATATGAACCGACAATATTGTAGAGGGCCTCTTTTTGGAACAACATAAGACCTAGAGTCGGTCTCTACTCTAGTTCCTAAAAAACAGCTATTGCCTCCTCATGACTTTTCAAAAGACAATTAGTATAACAAGAATTCCTCACAAAGTGTTGAACCATTACCTTTATCAAGAGTAGAGCTGCCATGACTACCAACTGGCTTCATTGGCTCCTGATGTTGGGTGTCATCTGTATCCTGAGTTTCTGTCACATTTCCGGAAGCAACAAGCAAGACTCAATCATGATGTTGGTTAGTACTCGAGATTAGCTAATAAAAGAAGTACATAGTATCCCCATTCAAGCTGCAACAAGCTGCAAGCTTGTGCAGTAAACTTCATTTCATTTTAGCTTGTAGTCCTTGTTCGAGTAATATCTAAGCCACAAGATGTAGATGGGCTTAAATCCTATAAACCTCAACTCGAATGTCAGGATAGAACACCATGTGATCAAACAACCATAGGCCATCCAACAAAAGAAATACAAATGTGGTGTTCAGCTGGATCTTTGAATTAGCTACAAAAAGCTACAATTATATTCATTTTGTCAAACATTGATACAAACTGCTGGTGGAACCAGTACTGCCGCCTGTAAACTCTGTTTTGCTTTGAGAGACTGGGGCCAACATTCCTGTCTTTTCTCCTCTCTCCTGTACACACTCCACCACTCTACCTTATCCTGAGAGCCTCATTGTCCACCAGTCTGCATACCTCAGTAAGCAACAACTACACAATTAAGACCTTGTCCACTTGTGACAGCTCAAAAGAATAATACTGGCTCCATCGCCCAACCCACTGCCCATGTCCACAAACAATTTGGGTAGGAGAATGAATCAAGCACCCAACTAACCATAAATAGAGACAGCCCAATAAACTCCTCCCACAGCTTCAATTGGTAAGCAGAAGTGCCACCTGTCCAATATGAGCCTCCAAAAACAACTCAACTGAGATCTAGGCAGCTTCCCGACAAGCAAAACTTCGTGCAAAGACTGATCACATGGTGACCACCACTTTTGAAGGTCAAAATACATTTTCCACCTCCATCTGTTAGCCAGAGGCATGCACAGGTTTGTGTGCAATAGAACCTGGGTGTGGTGGTGCACAAGCTGTGTGACCTTGCTGGGGAGTACACTGTGCAAAAGAATGTGCCTGGTGGCCCTCTGTTACTTCCTGAGCTTCCAGGGCTGGACTTGTCAGTTTTTGTGTGACCATCTCTGGAGATGTCTCAAGCCCCACTTCCTGTTGCACATTCTCCTGAGTGTCACTGCCACCCCCTCTCTGTGCATCACTTGTGACTGAAACTGGGACTTGCACCAAAGAACTGGCTTGGGGGTTGACATCCATCCGAACTTTCTTCAATGAAGGCTCCTCATTTGATGTAATCAAAGCTGGAGGTGGTTGGTCCTCCTTTGGTTCTGAAATGAGTCTTTCATGCTTGAGGTCTGGCTGGTCAACAGTGCTTGCTGGGAGAGGTGCCCTGTCAGTCACAGGGATGTCACTTTCAAGAGCACTTGCTTGATGAGGACTGTCTGTGACAGGAACTATTGATGATCGCCCTGGGGTTTCAGGAACTGGAGTTGCAGGCACAGTTGCCAAGGATGATGGATCATGAGGCTCAGACCAACAACGTGAAACCATTCCTCCCTGTTGTTCGATCATTTTTTGAAGAGATTTTCCCTGAGCCTCGATCCGCAACTGCAGTTCCCGCTGAACCTGTAGCATCGCATACATACAACTGATGTTACCCAAATTATCCACAAACAGCAACCTATTGAGAAATGTGAGCTGAAGTTCTTTGAAGAAAAGGGATGATTGCCAAGCATCAGCAGGACATTGATGTTGACAAAGATCAAGAGAAAGTTGTGAGAGGGAACCTCAAGCTGCTCATGGAGCCTTTTCTGCACTTCCATTTGCATTTGCAGTGCCTGTGTAATCTGTTGGCTCCTGTTGTCACAAATCAATTCAACAGAGTCAGTGACAAAGAAGTGTCTTGATTACTACAGCCTCCAGTAGATCCAGGACTCTTCAGGTGTATGCAAGTGGCACATTTTCGTACAATTGTGTGACCCTTCTTCCCTTTGCTATATAGGTTGGCTAAGGGATAGGAAGAGAGACTCACGAACTAATCCCCATAGGTTGAAGGTAGGTATCATTCCTTCTCCGTTCAGCTCTTGTCTCTGTTCAACAATATACATCATTAGTCAGTACCAGACCCCACCTAATGTAAAGAATGGTAGATGAACAGAAATAACCCCTACTGATAACAGCAGTGCCATTTTTTGTATATTTCCTTGGAACATCATTTGTCTAGGAATCTAAAACCTCTTACAATTTATGACAAAGAGACTGTCACAAATTCAAATTAAGCACATCAAACACAATTGACATACCTTCTGAAATCTCAGGCATATATTTGGCAAGTCTGTACTTCTGCAAGATTGCAGAAACATCAGGTTTCAAAGCAAGTCAGAAATACTAACTTTTCTCCAATTGCTATCAACACCAAATAGGCACTTTGTGTAGAAGTCAAGCAATTTAAAATAAAGCCAATAATAATAGGGAATAAATCATGCCTGCAGGTGACTCTTCACATGATAAATTGTGATGCCCTGGACACCCATTATGCGCAAAACCGCTTTTGGTGTTGCACCTTCAAACCACACAAGAAAAGTAATCATCAGATGACTATTTCTTTTCTATATGACTGCACATATGAGGCAGAGTAAAGCAGACAAATTGGAAGGGGAAGAGGGCCCTTGGCCATGTTAATTATCCCCAGTCAAAACTACTTTTTACTTCTGCATATGTAGGTATGTTCCCATGTCACAAACATTTGTTGAATTAACTTCTGTGTTGTCAACAACATGAACAAAATTTCTCCATTTCTTTACACTGGACAGTCTAGATGCTGGCTTCAATTCCAAAACTTTTTGATTAACACATTCCAAATTTGGATGCATCAGAAACTGTCTGCAAATGTCACAGATCTTTCCCAAATCGGACTACAGCTTCTTGACTTGCCACCAATACCCTTTCTGCATCTCAGTGAACATCCAGGACTTCTTGGGTTCCATTTCCAGCCCAAAAAGTACTGTGGTTGATTGGTGTGCTTAGACTGCTGACTTGGTGGCAAAGTCAGTTCTGAAACAGCACATGGGAAGAGTCAGGGGATGTGATGGAACACTTACGATCAGCACCTCCAAGGTCACTCACTGCAGCCACAAATTTCTCATGCAGCTCTGGAGTCCACCGCAATCGTGACTTGACCGCAGCAGCTGCTGCCGCTGCAGCTGAGGATGGCCCAGGGCTCTCAGGATATTGTCCTCCTGCAGATCCTGTACAAACAAGACCAGCTGAGAAACGTTCTCTCTCCATGCAAATATATGATTTTGGTCCACTTCAAGCACTGGCAGGAATGAACCACAAGTTGAGCTAGAACAACAGATCACCCATTTGCTACTAAAGACGCTATCTTGTATGCACATAATACCCAATAACACTTGAGAAAGTAACATAATTCTTCAGCTGCCAAGGAAAAACCTGAAGGCTGCTGATCTGTAGGCAGGCTTCTGGGCTGGAGCGTTGTGGGGGCCAATGGTTCAAACCTTGTTGTCTGAAAAAGTGTCTGCATAAGGCACAAATCCAAAATTTACCAAGAGAAAAAGGGAGAAACCACTCGTATCATCCTCCTCTTGCCAAAAAATTCAAACTGACTCTCAAACAAGTGACCACCAGATCCAAACACAAGGCTCTTTCCCACTGCCAGCTGTCTATCTTTGAAGGAATGCCACTGGCTACAGTGCTCTGCAAATACTTTAGAAAAATAGGAAAATAGAAAAACAAGAGCCCTCTAAGTGTGACTCTCAAACTCCTTCAACTGTTCCACGTTGCTTACCCTTTCCTCACCACTCTCCACATCAATTATTTCAGTCCAGCAGTTTGCAATAGTCTCCTCTTGGGGGACTAGCTCTGTCCACTTGAGCCATTCAGGTCCTGCCCCAAAACCATCATTCACTGACTGTTCTCCCATCTGTGAAGAGTCTCCATCTCCATCTGGTGAATCAAGTAACACCTGCAGAAAGCAATTTGAAAATGAAGGACATACATCTGACTGCCATACTATTGCTCTGCTAACAACATAACATACATGCAAAATTGCAGAGAAAACCCCAAGACAACACTTGGAGGTATGTATACCTTCATGAGGACAGAGAACTTCACTACACATACAATTTAAGTAAACCTGAATAAATTAAGCATTCACATCAAAATAAGGTTAAAGAGATTGCAGAGCTGACAACCTATCCATGAACAGGAAAAAGAGCAAAAAAACCCCTAAAAACCAGAGAACAAAGAACAGAAAACAAGAATAAAACTGATATGTGGTTTGAATGACAGCAACAGTCACACATGTCCAAAGACCTTCAATGGCAATATGTACAGTAGTGGCCAGCTACCATAAACAAACTCATCAACTTCATCGGCTCCCAGCAGTGGGTGGAAGTCAACATCATACACTAACCAATGTACTGAGTTTCTGTATTAGCACTTCCAAGGTAACCATCATGTTGGTTCTAACTTCTGGCCAAACCAAAACAAGACAACAAGAATGAGTACAGTCGTAACCTTGTGTGTGTCACTCACATAGTATCAGACTGTCACCTTCATCATGAATAACAGTGACTAGCTGCTCCTATTACACCCTACTGACTTCATCAGCTCTAAAAAGATCTGCTCAAGATGTTGGGAAACAAGTACACAAAAACCTGTGTCCTCAGATTCTGTCATGTTTCCAAAAGCAACAGGAAGACTCAGTCACAACACTGGCAACCACTCAAGAGACATAGCTAATCAAAAAATTGAATAGTGTCCTCATTCAAGCTTGTGAAGGGACACTTCATTTCATTTTAACTTGCCCCTGTACAGACAAGTATCTAAGCTTAAGGCATAGAGACACAAAGGGTCATGGCTAGGGCATCCTGCACCCTCAACATATCCTTGAAGCATACCACTGGAGACTATTTGGATGTGTATGCACACATCCAATTGAGCCACTAATTTGAAAACTTAGAGATTGCATACAAAACTCCACAATAACAAATCTGCTGGAAAAGCAGGAGGAGACTACTTAGACAAAGACAAAGCAGTTGGTTGCATGAATGTCGTTAACAACACCTTTGGTTATGTTACTTAGATGATGCCTGACAGCAATGCTAGGCCTCTTTCTACCAAGAAAGTTAAGCCTGATCCAGCACATGCAGCCAAAGAGAGACAAGCAGTCTGCCCAGCCACTGAACTTCTTGTGTATTTTCATTCCTTTGAAGCTATAGAACCTTCAAAGATAGAAACCATCAAATACTGCAGCAGCCCCATCATGTTTGCCTTATACTCTTCCCCTATGGGCTGGGTTCCCACACTTCACCAACCAGTTGAAACAGTTACCAGGCTGTGGCTGCATTGGCTATTTAGGTCCCCACATAGCAGAGAATTGGTGCAGCCAAAAACAATGAGAACAACCTCAGTGTGTGTATATGACATAAGAAGACTTGTGATAGTTCCACACCCTTCAAGGAGTCAAAGACTTTATGACAAAAACCCAAAGTAAAAGTTTCAGCAAGCCATGACTTAGTACTGGAAACAAACACACTAAGAAAAATTGCTCCAATAGCAACTTCAAGGTATTAGAGACCATTAGGAATCCATCTTTTCTGAAGTCATTCCACAAAAGAAAGCCATACAGACCTCAGCTTTTGCAGCAAGAAACAAAATTACCCAGATCTCCCCACCCCCTCCCCCCCCCCAACCATAAAGCAACAAGAAAGAGCAACTGTGTGTGTCAAAATGCCAAAGAATTTGTACCAGATCACATCTGTGTAGAAACCCAGTGGAAAAGTATTTGCAAATTTCAATTTGTAACCCAAGCACTGCTGCTGCAGGAGGTCCAAAGCATGTTCCAGGGATGCTGCTCTCCATGTGCAACAATGGTTTTTCATAGGTTGAAGGTAATGGAGGACAGCAAACATACAAAAAGAAGAGGCAACTCTGTGTACAAAACAAGGAAACACATAGAACCAACCTGCAATTGGTCACGGAAGTCGGTGCCATCCCTGTTGTCTTGTGTCTTTGGGCCATTTGCTTGGTCCAGTGCACAGGAGTGGAGAGCAGCTGTGGTATCACTTTGACCTGCAAGTCCTGGATTCACATCCTGAAAACCCAAGTGAGTTTCTCTCCCTCCTGTATGTGTAAGAGAATATGATCCATGAGCACCTGGTTTCTCTGGCTGTCTACCGGTGATGGCAGCAGCAGCAGCAGCATCATCATCCCCTACTAAAAGATGATGTGATGCCAAGGAATCTCTGGCAAGCAGGGGTTGTTGAGGATGGTGGTGCACACCTGTGGGACTTGGAAGCAGCTGCTTGTTGCCTGCTTGCCAGTGACCTCCACTCTGTTGTAGCGCAGGGGGAAGTGGAACTGGATGCTGCTGCTGCTGCTGATGATGATTTGGCCACTGAGCACCTGGGCTCCAATGCGCAGGGGATTGATAGGAATGGTGTGCCGACATCTGCTGCTGTTGTCCATAATGAGGAGATGAGGGTTCAGTGCCTGGACCTGGCTGTGCTGGGTATGGTCCCTGGGACTGCGGATACTGATACTGAGAAGACATGCCGGAATCCCCGTGCATCCCTACCTGCCGCTGATTCTCCATCTGCGGCGGCAGCGGCGGGGGTGGTTGATAATACCCGTGCCTTGGCTGCGTAAAAGCTGCGGAAGAACTGGAACTACTACTACTACCTTCCATCGCAGCCCAGGCTGGTCCCCTTCCCCCTTGCGTCTTACCGGGAGGATTCGGTCGAGCAAAAGCGCGGTGCGGATTCAACTGCGGAGTCGGCATGGTAACGACAACAGGAGCGGCAGGATCAGGAGAAGCAGCAGCAGCAGCAGCAGCAGCATGAGAGTTGGACACCTGAGAGGGCTGCTGCCACCCCTCCATCCCCTGTCTGTTCATCAGCATCTAACACCAAGCTCCAGAGCAGAACCTTCAAAACCTTCCTTCCTTCTTTCTTCTCCTCCCGATTCTCCACCACGCCCTATCTTCTTCTTCTTCTTCTTCTGCTTACCCGGATCATCATCAATCAATCCACAAATCCACGTCGCAAAATCCGCAACAACGGCGCACCACCTACACCTGCCATCGGGGCAAAAGAAAAGCTTCACAAATTCTCCGTCCCCCCTCCCCCTCGCGTCCTCAGTTGCTTCCGAAGCTTGCGAAGCTCGGATCCAGCAGGAGTACGTTGGAGCCAATGGCCATGGCTGAGAAGAGAGCTTCTCGTTCCAACGCCATAGCCACCGCTACCGCTGGCTTCGCAGATTTCCTTTTGTCGGACGCTCGCTCGCGCACACAAGCAAGATACTCCTGTCCTGTCTGCGCGTACGTGCACCCTCCCCGGAGGACGCCCGCCAGGATGTACGCGCAGCTTAGATTCGCCGCCTAGCCTCCTACCCTATAACCACGCAAGGAGGTACGTAAGAGGGGGAGGGGGGGGGGGGGATTAGTTCCTTTTACTTTGTTAAATTGGGTTATTTTCCTTTTTTCGTTTACAAAATTGAGGTTTTCTTTTGAAACATTGGTTTTTTCCTTCTTTTAATGGGGCTAAATTGAGGGGTATTTTTTTTTTTTCCTTTTGATATATTATTTTGGTGATGGGCCAATCAAAGAGAGCAATAACCAAATTTGTATTTCTTAAGGGTATCTCCTCCTCTCCTCTCCTCTCCTCTCTCCCTCCCCCCCCAAATTAACATGAAATTACGTATACCCAAAATGACCCCATAATTTAATTGACAACATTTTGCACTACTTATTTTGTGTTACATTTTTCAAAGTTTTAATTTATGGAAGTTTTAATTTATTCAAAGTTTTATCACATCGGGCCTGACCCCAAAAAGGGCAATTGCCAGGAGTTACAGACTGACCAGAATCTCTGGAATCGTCCTTTGGGAACCTCAACAGTCGACCTTTCTGGGACAATCCCTTCTCCTCCCCCCCTCCCTCCCCTCCCCATCCCCCCCTTTAAGAATAGGTACAATAGCCACCAATTTTGTGAGTGTAAATGGCATGTAAATAAATAGTCATGAGTAAATATTGTAATACCTTAGTAGTTTTAACACTAATTAAATGATTTTCAAAAATGTTGAAAATTTTCAAATAATTTTTTTTCATAATTTTTAAAAAAAAATTAGGGGAAAATTAAAAAATCCATGAAAAATTTCAACATTTTCAAAGATTTTTCTTCATTATTATTTTTTAATTAGAGGAAAATAAAAATCTATGAAAATTAGGGGAAAATTTTAAAAATCTATGAAAATTTTCAACATGAAATCTTTCGTTATGCAATATTTATTTTAAAAATTTGACACTGGAATGTCGAACTTGCTATTGGACAATGGAAACTAGCCAGCGTATCTTGAGCATGGCATCTTACAAAAAGGAAAATAACAGGCTCCTAAT
>Ga0116228_10003826_pt1 | contig 13295 bp, 8 predicted proteins | sample S1TSphfallax_2_FD_89694 | JGI IMG/M metagenome (GOLD analysis project Ga0116228, IMG submission 89694) | Host-associated microbial communities from peat moss isolated from Minnesota, USA - S1T2_Fc - Sphagnum fallax MG | ecosystem: Host-associated > Plants > Peat moss > Unclassified | place: USA... | reverse complement strand
TGTAAAGCGTACGTCGTTCGTATACGTACATCATTTGGATGTAACGTACCTACATCCCTAAAGCCTCAACCCCATCCTTCATCCCTTTAATTGAAAACCATTGTCACATTTATTTTATTTTTTTAAAAATATTTTGGTCCCTTTTTGGGCTGAAGAAATTGTGTTTGTTGAAATCCTAACAATGTTCGAAGAATAGTAGTAGCCTTACACAAATTAGACATTTTATTTATTTTTCTTTTTTTGGGTCGAATTAACTCACCAACTTGTCTCTTTTCGTTATTTTTATTACACAATTTAAAAGGTGCTTTTTAATTTGTCAAAGTAACCTACCAACTCATCCTTCCTCATTGTCTTTTATTATTGTAATATTTATCTTTCTCGATTTATCAAGGTCAAGAGAATTTCAAATTTGGAAGTGTTTTGTCAATAGACCCTTCTTCTATAATGTAGAAAACCTAGATTGTTTTTTTTTTAAGTGTATTTGAAGAGAGACTTATTTGTCATAAACAAGTCATTGGGCTTTACCAAAGACATAACACTCACTTGGAAGTTGTAAGCTTTGGGGGTGGTGTTACACTTTTGAAAAGCTCGGTGGCTTTTCTTTTTTCTTAATTCCCATCATACCCTGCAGGTATCCGGTGGGTACACACTGGGTATCACAGGAAAGCTTTTTTCTAATTAAAAAACACTTGGACAATTTTTATGCCATGTAAAACCTTCAGGGGCGAGGCTTTATGAGATGTGGGGGCCCTTGTGCTTGGCTCCCCCTCACAAGGCCCTAAGGGCTTTACCATACACCTAAAACAGTAGGGCAAGGACATTCCCAAAATAAGGGGCTATCACCGTGTTCTTACTCACATTTTGGGAATGTCCCCACCATTGGGCTTTACTAGTGTTTGGTTCGAATGAACCAGCAGCCACCAGTGCACCAGTTCAGGATGAGGACGTTCAAGTCATTTTGGTATGAACCAAAAACACATCCTCTTTCGTTGCCCACGGATTTTTCGGCCCCCTTCTCTACTACAAAATTTTCCCTCCTACCTACCTCCTCCCATCCTATCTCCCTCCTCCATACCTCCCTCATCTCATTTCCTATTCATTCCATCTCTAGAGCTTGGGAGAGCTCCCGAGCTTGAGTAGCATAGAGCTTTGAAAAGATGTGAGACACAAGGCTTGAGGAAGGCAGAGAGCTCAACATTGAAGGAGGAGAGGAGAAGGCAAGAGAAGTGCTTCATCCCAAATGTGGAAGTGGGAGAAGAAAGGTAAGCTCTCTCTTTTCTTTACATTTTTTTTTTTAATGGTTTCTTTTTGTTTGAAGTGAAGAAGGTGATGGCACAAGCATGTCGTTGCCTTCTTTTTTTACTTTTATTTTTTGTTGTGAACAAGGCAATAGCAGCAAGCTTGCTATCGTCACTTATTTTCCTTCTTTTTACTTGAAGCGAAAAAGATGATAGTAGCAAGCTTGTTGGCGTCACATTTTTTCTTTTCTTTTCTTGTTGTTACTACGAACAAGACAATGACAACAAGCTTGCTACTGTCACCCTTTATTTTTTTCTTTTTGCTTGAAGCAAAAATGGGTGGTAATAACAAGTTTGTTGTCATCACCTTTTTTTTCTTTTGTTGGTGTTATTGCAAAGAAGGCAATTGTAGTTGTCGTTATTTTTTTCAAGTGTTTTGCTACAAAGAACACAATGGCTTGCTAAACCTTTTTTTCTTTTTTTCTTTCTTTTTAATTTGCTTTCTTTTTTTCTTTTTCTTTTTTTCTTTTTACTTTTTTCTAATCCTTTTGTTGCAAATAATTGTTAATTGTTCATTAGAATTGACAATCAATAATGATCTAGTGGATTTTTAATGTTTAAGGTTATAATGGATAAAATAAAAAACTAAAGAAAGTTGGTGATGATTTAAAAGCTTAGAAGCAAAATGTTATTTCATCATAATCAACAATTGGGGAACAAAATGTTATTCGATTAGGACGAGGAGTCAATGAATCAACTAATCCATGTGGCTTAAAATTAGCAATGGTGGTTGTTTGCAATTCAAATGATGAAATCCTTTCCAATATATATTGGAAATTTTGATTGAAAAATGTTAGGTTAGATTGTTCTACAATATACATACATTGATCAAATGTAGAAAAACAATTGTTAAAAAATATTTAAATTCAATTATACCTACACCTTTTATCATTTGATGGAAGGTGTGGGATTTCTTTTTCAAAATAAAATTATTGCAATACTTGAAAAATGTTAAAGTTTGTAATAATTACATCTGATTATGTGATCTTATGTTTTGCAATACCTACATATTGCAAATGTTGGGTTTTAATGCCTAGGGCATGGGAAATGTGCCTCAAAATGTAACATCATGGATGGAGAAGGATGAAGATTTATAAAAAATGATTCGATCCACCGAATTTGCATATGCAAGATGATGGAAGATGGCATGGGATGTCAAAAATTGAGATTGAAAGTCCACTAAAACGAGTCGGACATAAGAGTTAATAGTTATATTGAATTTCCATGAATTTAAAATGATTCATGAAAGGTAAGAAATAATAATAATCAATGTTTGTTTTTCTATAATTTTGTTTCATCCAAAATGTGTTAAGGTTTAATTTGGTGATTTTTTGGTGTTTATAGGGTTTAAGGCGAAACAAAAGAAAAATTTGTTGCAAATGTAGTTCATGTTGAGATGCAATGTTGGCATTTATACATTGTTTGTCATGCAATAAGGGTTACAAATGTGGCGACTACTTATTGAGTTATACACAAGATGGTAAATAATGATATGGTTTTAAGTTTCCACTTTATATATTTAACTAGTTCATTTTTTGGACTACCCATTTTTAAAACTTTACTCCTTTAATATATTATAAAAAACCTTTTTGTTTCATTGGGTTCTTTAACATTTTTTGATCCACCCGTATTTATACATCTTTTATTAATAAAATATTTTCTTTTAATCACATTAATTTGGCAGGTACATGGTTAATCATATATGTCTTCTTTTTATCATTTTTTTAGTGCTTTAGATGTAATAATTAAAACTTAAATACTCCCATATACACATTTTATAATTAATTTGTGTAAGGTTTACACAAATCAAAATGAACATTATGCCATACCTACATCTAATGTATTAGGACTCACATGACTTAAAGATTTTTAAAATAATACCCACATTCTAATTTATTTATTAGCATTGTCACGAAACCAAACATGCAATACCTGCATCTTTTCTATTATAACTTCCATAAGGCCATTTCAAATATGCAATACATGCATATAGTTATCGTAAATAATTACTAGTTATTTATGTCCATTGCAATACCCACATATAGGTTTCCATTGCAGTATTTATGGGATTCATATGATTTAATAATATAGTTTAAGTATCAACAAATAATTTCATAATAAAAAAATTACAAAAAAAAAAATCAAATAATGTAAATGATTGATTATCATATTTAAACAATCATTTTTTAAAATATAAATAAATTGATTATTTGGTTAAACCTTAATTATTTAGATAATTAAAATTTACGTCTAGAAATCAATTTAATAATTTGATATTTAATTTATGATCTTAATTAAATTTTTTATGTTGATAAGTTATTCAAATCATTATTTTAGATAATTATTCATGATAATTAATTTAGGCATATAAAAAGACATATTTTGGGTATCCAAACCATTTATTGGTTATTTTGAAATGACCTTACATGTGGGTATTGCATTTAAGGTTGATTTTTCACTTAAGCTTACTTAAATTACCTATGGATTATTTGTTTATTTCATAATGAACTTGCATGCAACTATTACATATAGGCCTTGGTTTTCATTCAAAAGCCACCCAAATTACATATTGGTTATTTCGAAATGACCATACATGTGGATATTGTGTTTAGGGTTGGGTTTATACATAGGTTACCTAAATCACTTATGGGTTATATCAAAATGAACTTGAATATGGGTATTACATTTAGGGTTAAGTATTCATATAATTTTACATTACTTACACCTTTATTTTCACCGACTACAAATTTGGCCTTAATTTTTTGAATAATTAAATAAAATTTGTAACAAAACACAAAAGAAAATATGTCTTCACCATTTGGTAATATCTCCAAGTTGAATTCTTTCACTTTTAAAAATATGTATATAATGACATTGCATTGTTTTACATATGCTTTAACCCTAAACTAGGACATAGGAAAAAAATTAGGAACCAAATTTTAAAGCTTTTAAACTACAAACATTTACTGATCAAAAAAGAAAACCTTAATCTTCAATCAAATAAATTTCGTAAAAAACCAAAAAAAAGATATGTTTCTTAACTTTGTGTGATTTTTCCAAGATAATTGTTTTCCACTCTTTTTAAAGAACATATAAAATGAAATTGTATTATTTCACATATGTTTAAACCCAAAAAATTTCCCCACAAATTTAACATAGTTTAGGTTAATTATTATAGATTTGTGAAAAATTTGCTACTAATTTATGTGTCCTAACCTTAAACCATAATCCAATAGTACATACTTATAATAATTACATGAAAAGATGTATTATAATGTCCATTCCATAAATAAGTTAGGTAAAAACATTTTAGTAAAATATGCATTAATTAAACCAAAATGGTCGCAATTATGACATTATTTCCATTATAAATTGTTTGTAATACCTACATATGGGGACCTATGTTCATCATCCATGAACTAGGGCGAACCTTAATAAATTGATAGGTAGGATCAGGGGGCTAGGGTGGAAAAGGTGAATAGGTAATTAGTTGAATATTTGGCTATGTAAAAAACATAAGTAGATAAGTAAACACAGTGGTAGTTAAGAAGGTGGGTGCATAGGTAGGTAAATACGTATATAGGTAGGTAGTTGGTTTAGTAAGTAGGTTAGTAAGTAGAAAGGAAGTTCAAGGAACAAGGTAGATAGGTTACTAAGGTAGGTAGGCATGTAGGTAGGAAGAAAGTTATTCTAGCAAGGCAGCAAGGTAGTTAAATTAATACATAGGAAACAAGCTACCTTTTCAAGGTGGCTAGGTTTGTAGAATACTTATGTCAATAGGGTGGTTGTGTATATAGGGTTGCTAAATAATAAGGTAACTAGTTCAGTAGGGTAGGTAGTTAATACAATGATTAGGTCAATAGGGAAGTGAAGTCAATAGGGTATGTAGTTAATAAAGTAGCTAGGTTAGTAGGGTACGTAGTTAGTATAGTAGTTATGTTAATAGGATAACTAATTATTAAGGTAGTTATGTTAGTAGGGGATAATTAGTAAGATACCAAGGTTGGTACAATATTTATGAAGGTAGGAAGGTGAATAAAATAACTATGTGTGAGGACAAGTTTAGGGAAAAAACCATCAATAACAAACTGAAGAAAAGTAAGTATAACGATCAACAACGAAAAAAAATGGACCCCATCTGGCGGCAAATGAAAAAACACAACCCATCCAGTGGATAGAATGGCCAACTAGTGCATTGGTGGTTGCAAGTTCATTCTTACCCCAATGTTTGTTTCCTATATAAACAAACTAAGGCATATGGTAGTAATAGCAAGGACCCTACGCCCCACAAGTTTAGCATGAGTTAAAACAATACCGGCCTTATACCTACACAAACCTAATAAGGACTAATATGGACATGAAGTAATACCAACCTTGTATCAAAATTTATACCAATTTTTATATCATATGTATACATTTATTTCATATTATCAAAAAAAATTTAATATTCAATATCAAAATGTGATTTTTTCCTTCTAACAGAAAAATATTTGGATGTTTACACCAACATGTGGATGACTTCTTTCATCGATGTGTCAACATGACATAATTGACCAAAGGTTTTAGAACTTATTATCTTGTGATAAATAATTGTGCCAACATGAGAGGCCTTTTATAAACTTGATGTGCTTTTAGATTTTTTTCATCTCCTCGCAAGACTTGTTTTGTGCTACTAGTGATGGGTTTAAGTCTTAGGTTTATTGATTTCTTTTCTTAGGACTCCACATTCTACGATTTTTAGTGTGATTTTTTGTTTGGACTTGGGTCTTTTCTTTTTTTCTTTTCTTGTTCACTTATTTAAAAAAATCTTTTATTTATTTATTTAACAATGGGTCTAGTATGAAAAACAAACAAAGTCAATTCCAAGACCAAGTTGGTATGTCCAAAAGACAATGTAAGAAACCAACAATGGATTTTACCAATGTTGGGCAACTACTTGGGTTGGTTGGTTGAAGTTATTGATTTCAGTTTCAATTACTTGGAACTGAACCAAAACCAAATGTGGTTTTTGAAATAGAATTAAAACCAACAATTCTTCAATAAAAAGCAAGAACCACCCAACATTGGACTTTACCCAAAGCACAAACCAAAGGTTATCATGAACTTATACATATGTATATAAATCATCGCAAGTTAGAAGGTCAAAAACTTTAGCCCTTGCCCATTTACTTGGCTATTTCATTTTTGGGGAATACCCACATGTTATGCATAAAGGTCAATTTTTAAATACTTGCCTCTACACTGCCTAATATATAGATATAGTGCAAATAGGTTTTAAGATTTTATTTTATTTTTTGTTGAGGATCATGACTCTTTTATTTTTTTGAATTATTCTAATGCATATGCTTGATAAAAATAATGTTTAAATAAAGTGCATAAAAAATAATTATTAGTCTTGCCTACCAAGGCAAGTATATTGTGTTTAGATTCATTATCAAATATAATAGTTTGAGGGATTTTGAACCCTAGGTAATAGGTCTATTTTTATATGAGGACATTTGAAGGATGATATTTTGGCTTTTGTTGAAACTTGAGATTAGTTATAGAGTTATTTTGGTTTTCTTTTAAGAGGATTTTTTGAAGATTATGTTTTAGCGTGGTGAAATATTTGAATTTCAATCATTTTTGTTTTGCCTTAAGATATTTTAAAATGTAAATAACGAGGCCATAGTCTGACATACCCCTTGTTGTTTGTAGTGAGATGTTTTTATGTAGCACGTAAAATTGCAAAATGCAATTGATGGTTATAAAGTTTTTTAAAATGAAAAACCTCTTTGGAAAAAAATTCAAAGCATTTGAGTCTAGGCTATTATATTTTGACAAATAAATATTCATCTCATCAAAGTCATGTCAATTCTTTGGATGCCATTTAAAATGTAAGTAAATTCTTTAACCTTGACAATTAGGTTATTATTAATATCTTTATTGATACTTTATTGATTATTGATTGTTTTAGGAATGATTGATCAAACATTTCTGCTAATTAACGTTGAGTGAATATTACAAACCACATTGAATTCTTCAAATGATTGTTTAATCACATAACCATGGTTCTCATAAAATCAAAAAAAAATTCACAAATATTACCAATTTGTTGAATATTTATTAATGTTCCCACTATGCATACACTACTACCAAAGTGGGGTGCAATTTACTAGCTTAAATCACTATAGGACCTTGAAAATGAAATAATTTCATTGCATTTTACTGATTTCATCTTGATGAAAGTTATTTCATTATAATATCACTATGTAGACATCATGTTTCATTGTTACTTAACATTATTACAATTTACTATATTAAATAAGTTTTTAAAAATATGTCTTAGGGTTTAGGCTATTTCATGATATTTTAACTTATATTTTATGTTATTATAGGCTATTATAAATTATCGTACCTTAAATTATTATATATTATTTTACCTTAAGGTATCTTAACTAGTTTATTATAAGCTTTTAAGTTATTCTAAATTAAATTATTCAACTAACTTTAAGCTACACCTTAGGTTATTTTATTTTAAATTAATCCAAGTTATTTCAAGTTATATTTTAAGTTATTCAAGGTCATTATATTTTATGTTATTATAAATTATTTTATCCTAAATATAATAACTACCAATAGCCAATGATATTATAATATAAAATATCAAACAATAATTTATAATACGATAATCACCAATAGTTGTAATATAACATATAATATCCAACAATAATTTATAATATAATGACCATTAATAAAATAACCATCAATATCCATTAATAAAATAACCACCAATGGCTTACAACAGAATAATCACCAATAACCATTAATAAAATAGCCACCAATAGCCTTTAATATAATAACCACCAATAACCATTAATAGAATAACCACCAATAACCATTAATAGAATAACCACCAATAACTATTAATAGAATAACCACTAATAGTCATTAATAGAGTAGCCACCACTAGCCATTAATATAATAATCACCAATAACCATTAATAAAATAGCCACCAATAGCCATTAGTAGAATAACCACCAATAGCCACCAATAGAATAATTACTAATGACCATTAATAAAATAACCATTAATAACATTAATAAAAAAAGAAACCAATAGCCATATATTAAAATTACTTAGGATTACCAAAAATAATCTAGGGTGAAATAATTTATAATAAACAAAAAAAACTTAAGGTGAAATAACCTTTAATAGCCAAAAGTAACTTATAATAATTGTAAGTAGTTTAAACTAAAATAATTTACAATAACAAAAAAAAACATCGAATAGCCAAAAAGAAACTTACAATAGTTGAAAATAGCCTAAGATGAAATAAGTTGAAATAACCAAAAATAACCGAGAAAAACCATAAATAATCATAAATAATGTAGGGTGAAATAATTTAAATTAATGAAAAGTATTCATATAATAATTGAAAGTAACTTAACATACGTAATATTATTATATTAACAAAAAAACATAATTTATTAAAAAAAAATTTCAAAAAAATGGTCATTGAAATGTTATTGAATAATGATATTCAACTCTTTTTTTGTTCAAATGATTTTAAACTTTTAAAAGGAAATAAATCTAATTATAAACATTATTGAATTTTTAAAAAAAGTAAATTTGAATCATTTCATTGGAACAAAATTTCAATAAGATATGAATTTTCAAAGTTTATATTTTTGTATTGTGTAAAATGAAGTATTTGATAAATAGAATGTAATGTAACATATTATCACAACAAGTTGAATGGTTCGATGATAAAGGTGATTACCTCCATTCCAAAGGTCAAGGGATCAAACCTTATGGGTGGTGTTTTGTGTGGTCAACAATGGTATGTTGATCGAATATTTTCCTATTGAATTCTTAAAATAGATGCCTAGGTTGATTGTGTGGCCTACCTACTTACTTAGGCTAAGGACCTAACCTAACGTAGGTAATGACACGTGTCAATAAATAATAGGTTTTAAAAACTATGAAATGATCAATAATATTATATATTAAATAATTAAAATTTAATTGATTTTCATACTAGTTAGTTAATTAATTAGTAAGTGAATGATTTGATAAATTTATATTTCACTTGAGAGTAATCTTGTTGCACTAAATACTAATGAAACAAGTCATTGTCCGTAGCAACTAGTCCCTGTTCATTAGGGGGTTAAACAATTTCAGTAACTAAAAATGTCGAAATTCACTCAAAATCTAGAGAAACCCAGAATGAACTAGGACACATTTATTATTAGTGAATAAAATAATTATCAATCACTTATGATAATGTAACCTAAAAGTTTTCCAGTAATAATTTATAATAGAATATTCACCAATAGTTCTAATATAACATAAAATAACCAACAATAACCAACTATAAAATAACCATCAACAGCCACCAATAGAATAGCTGCTAATAATAATTAAAAAAATAACCATTAATAACCATCAATAAAATAAACATCAATAAAATAACCATAAATAACCACTGATATATTAACCATTAATAACCATTGATATCCAACAATAGAATAAGAACCAATAGCCATTAATAATTACCAATATTCACTAATAGAATATCCACCAATAGTCATTATTAATTATCAATATCCATAAATATAATATCCATCAATAACCGTTAATAGCTTATGGTAATTTAGCCTATAATAACCACCAATAAAATAACTAGTAATAGCCATTAATAAAATAACCACGAATAACCATTAATAATTGTTGATAATTTAGCCTAAAATAACCACCAATAAAATAACCACGAATAACCATTAATAATTGTTGATAATTTAGCCTAAAATAACCACCAATAAAATAACCATTAATAACCATTAATAATTTATGTTAATTTAACCTAAAATAATCATCAATGAAATAATTATTAATTACCATTAATAAGATAACCACGAATAGGCACTAATAGGATAACCACCAATAGGCACTAATAAAATAACCACCAATAGGCACTACTAAAATATCCACCAATAGGCATTAATAGAATAACCACTAATAATCACAAAAATAAATCATTAATAGCCACTAATAAAAGAACAACCAATAGCCACCAATATTCATATATTATCATTGTTTAAAATTTCCAAAAATAATTTAAGGTGAAATAATCTACAATAAACAAAAGTAATTTAAGGTGAAATAACCTATTGCAGCCTAAAATGAAATAGCTTAAAACAACCACAAATAACTTAAAATAACCAAATGTAGCCTAAGGTGAAATAACAAAAAAGAACCAAAAATAAGTGATTGGAATTACATTTTCAAAACAAGATGCATCACATAGTTAAAGTATTGAAATTAGATTTCATCGCACATGGTTTCTTGTTTCACCAAGTTGTTTGGCATTTTATTTTATTTTTTGTCATATTTGGGTTTGGTTAGTTACATGTAATGAACAATAACACTTTTAATGTGATCTAGCAACATTAACATAAGGTCACCATTTTATTTTTGAAAAAACCTTACTTTGTATGTATAACTTTGATTTTGATGAACTTAAACATTATTAACAATGTTTTATATCACAAGAACAATGAAAATTATAACAAATGTACAAAATAACATGTGTGTTTTAATAAATCAATCTTTTTCCAATTTTATTTCAATGTCGCATTTTATCATAGGCATGAAAACAATCAAAACAAAACGATTTTCTAAAGTAAATAAACGAACCATGATGAAGGCATGTTTAGTTTCAAGTTCAAATCATGGAACACGAAATTCAAAGACAAGAACACAAAATGTGTAGATGTAAGTTTAAATGAAATTTTATACTGAAAACATGAAAAGAACATAACATGGTCATGGTGGAAACTGATACCCAAAACTAATGTTGAACAAACTAAAGATAATATGAAGGGAATTATTTTTATTTATACATTATCAAAGATTTATTTGAAGCAAGAAATATTTCAAAATATTTCAACGCAATTCAAGATGTCTAAATATATATCAAAAAACCTTATTGGGAACCCTCTTAACTACATTATGGATTTTTAAATGGATTAATTTCATCCATCTGGATGAAAAATGGAATTCATGGATGTCATTTGTGACACCTTTCACCCCAGAAAATCGCAATGTTCAAACACACAAACAAAGTTTGCAACATGTTTATCTTTCATCACTATAAATAACAATTTACAAGTTAACTTTAAAACAAAATGGATGTTTCCTCTCACCATTTTTATTTAATGCAAAAAAACAAAAAACCATTCATATGAATTTTCATAGTTCCATGATTTTTTTAATTAACAAAAAGACTTGCAACAACCTTTCGTTTTTAGTTCTAAATTGAAAACCAACAAAACAAAAATAATCTAATTAACAATGTAGCACATATGATAGTTGCATTAGAACCAAAAAAACAAAAAATGCACAAAATGTTTAAAAAGAAAGGCGCTTTCCTTTTTAGACCACCTTCAATATTTTGAGAGCAAACATAAGTGCATGCAAGTTGTTAATGCAAAGGGAAAGATTTACAAATTGATTGCCATGTGTTGGTTGCTTTTGCATGTCCTACCCAAATTTCAAAGTTTCAAAAGTTTAAATTTCAAGTTGAAACTTAATTGCATATTAACTTTTGATCCATAAATAACTATATGGTTGAAAACCAATTATAGTTGCATGCTTTGACCTCATGGATGACATGTCAATTCATTTGCAAGTCTTGCCATGGTGGCCATGTGCAAATTGGACATGATTGTACAATTCAAAGTTGTATGCATATTGACATAGTTGCTTATAATAGCTTTCATGCAATTTGCAAAAATAATCAAAATATATTAACCAAAATCATATATATTGCAGATTACAATCATAAAGGAACATTGCATGGAATTATTATGTGACTACAATGAAATTTTGTGAATTTTAGATGTGGCATTCTGTTTATATTTGTAGCATATTTATGAAAAAGATGCAACTTAACTACACATTCATTGTTGAAGACATGGAGTTACATGAAAGGAAGGTTTTCGTGGACATAAGTTTTCATAGTTCATGTGTTCAAATTTAAATTTAAAATCAAACTTTAATTAAAAATTGTCAAATATTTTTTTCTCTTACAAACCTCTATCTATTATTAAAGTTTTTCACCTCTACTAATTTGAGTGGTTTTGAGTATCAAGGTTGAAGTTGAATGATACCATGGGGGATTCTCACCTAACCACCTCACTTTAAGTGAAAATCACCAATATTCATGATAAAAATTGGTTTAAAACTTGGTTGATTATCTCTTGTGTTGTGACACTTGCCCAACATGAGAAACAACTCCCTTACTATGCTTTGCAAATATTAGCCACACACATTAAAATTCTTTAAGATTACTACAAAGTCCTTGAATAGGGATTTGATTTCTTTTCTCTTTGAAGGTTACCTTCTCATTTTCCATACTTATTGTATTGATGGAAATGTACCTCATAATTGATTGGATGTTTGTTGTCGGGGCATTTTTTTTCCAAAGATTTTTTTACTAGGAACACAAAATGCTTAATTTTTTTTTGAATAAATAGGAACAAGTAATTTAGAACTAAGAAAAAATAAAAAAATTAGTGGAAATTAAATTGTGACAAAAAATTTCTCAAAAAATCCCTAGATAATGAAATGGAAATGTTGATTGAAGTGTAAAAATGATTTGGATAAAGAAATATGTAAAAGCTCTTTCATTCTATTGTTGGAATTTGGAGATGCAGACTGATGATGATTCTAGCAAATTTGTTAAAAATTTGGAGTGTTTAAAAATTTCATTTCATTTCTCAATTGACTTTGCTATGAAAAATGTAGATTTGTAACTCAAAGTTTGGTATCAAATCTACATCCATTAAGTTCATGTCAAAAAACACATTTCTCCACCATCTCATCTCCCTAAAGAACTTGTAGACATTTTCAAGTGTATGTGGTGGAGGGGGGCCAGAGTAAACCAGCACACACCACTAGGGTAAGATGAAGGATGGATGGTAAGTAGTCAGGCAACAGTTTTCTGTTAGGTT
>Ga0116228_10003825_pt1 | contig 13299 bp, 14 predicted proteins | sample S1TSphfallax_2_FD_89694 | JGI IMG/M metagenome (GOLD analysis project Ga0116228, IMG submission 89694) | Host-associated microbial communities from peat moss isolated from Minnesota, USA - S1T2_Fc - Sphagnum fallax MG | ecosystem: Host-associated > Plants > Peat moss > Unclassified | place... | reverse complement strand
TTTATCGCCCGGTCAATCAGATCGTTCAATACCGGATCGTTCAGCTGCGTCCACCAGTGCGCGATCGGCGCATCCGATGTGGCGGCTGCGGTCGAGCGGATGAACGTACTTTGCGATGCCGGTGTCGTGGGAGGGCCCTTGTATTCGGGGCCGACGGTGCATCCCGCCAGCATCACAGCGCCGATCGTGGCCACGGTAAGGAGGCGCGTCATGCCGCACCCGCAGCAGCCGGAGTGCGGTCTGCCGGTGGAGCGCTAACCGCGGCAGGCGACATGGCGGGGCGCGGCATTGCCTGGCGGGGCAGCACCAGCACGATGGGCAGCAGCACGACCAGGCCGACACCCAAGATCCAGAAGCAGTCGGAATAGGTCATGACGATGGCCTGTAGATGAATCTGTTGTGCCAGCTGTCCGATGGCCTGCTGATTGGCATGCGCCAGATCACCGCTGCGTTCTGCGAAAAAGGCACCCTGCTGCGCGAGGTGTTCTTGCAGCAGGGTGGAGTTGGCGTTCACCGATTCGCGGATGGCATCGGCGTGCAGTTCGGTGCGCCGGTCGATGAACACCCCTTGCAGCGCGAGTCCGATCGAACCCCCGAGGTTGCGCGCCATGTTGAACAGGCCGGCCGCATCAGCCGTGTCGGCACGGCTGACCGAACCGACGGAGATTTGATTCAAGGGCATGAACGCCAGCATTTGGCCCAAACCGCGCAACAGCTGTGAGTAGACGAAGGTACCGCCGCCGGAATCCGCGGCGAGGTGGATGTCCAGGAAACAGCTTGCCGCGAAACACACGACACCGCAGCCGACGAGGATGCGCGCATCGCCGCGCGCCAGGAGCCGCGGCAGTATGGGCATCATCATGAAAGCCGGCACGCCCGACAACGCCAGTATCCACCCGGACTGTTCGGCGTTGTATCCGGCGACCACGCCCAGGAACTGCGGCAAGACGTACAGGATGTCGTAGAGCACCATGCCGACGGACACGATGATGAGGATGGCGCTCGCGTAGGTGCGATTGTGCAGCAGACTCAGCTTGATGACGGGCCGCGGGGCGCGAACTTGCGCGAAGCCGAGCGCCAGCAGGCCGGCTGCGGACAGAATGCTGAGCCCGACGATGAGTTCCGACTGGAACCATTGTTCACGCTGGCCTTCCTCCAGCACCACCGTGAGGCAGCTCAAGCCAACGCCAAGTCCCGCAATGCCGAGCCAGTCGGCATTGCGCACTTCATCCAAGTTGGGGGCCTCGTAGGGGAGACCGGTCAACAGCAAGAACCACAGAAGGACCGCCACCGGCACATTGATGAAGAAGCACCACCGCCAGCTCCAGTTCTCCGTGAGCCAGCCGCCTGCCACGGGTCCGAGCAGCGGACCGAGCAGAACGATCAAGCCAAAGATGGTCATCCCGATGGGGATTTGTTGCGGAGGCAGCCGCGTGCGTACGATGGTTTGCGCCGTTGGAATCAAGGCGCCGCCGAAGAATCCCTGGCCGACGCGCCCGATGATCATGAAGGCCAGGGTGCTGCTCGATCCGCACATCACCGAGAACAGGGTGAAGAGCGATGAACACGTCAGCAGCAAGGAACGCATGCCCATCACACGGCTCAGCCATGCGCTCAAGGGAATCATGACAACTTCGCTGACCAGATAGCCGGTCCCGATCCACGTGCCTTCGGTGCCCGTTGCGCCCACTTCGCCCTGTATCTGCGGCAGCGCCGAATTGACGATGGAGATATCCAAGGTGGCGATCAGGGCGCCGAGCGCACCGGCGAACACCGCCAACCAGTCCTGGGCACTTGCCTTTTGTAACGGCGCCGTTGCCGTTGCCGCCGTCACGAGGCGTGTCCAGGGCCAGAGGTGTCCACATACACTTTCACCGACAGACCCGGCAACAGCCGATCCGCCACATCTTTCGGCGGTATGACCCGCAGCCGGACCGGAACGCGCTGCACGATCTTGATGAAATTACCGGTGGCATTCTCCGGCGGCAAGAGCGCGAACTGAGATCCGGTTCCCGGCGCGAAGCTCTCGATTTGCGCATCTATCTCGGCGCCGCCGATCGCATCGACCTCGAGTTTCGCCTTCTGGCCGATGCGCATGTTCTTGATCTGGGTTTCCTTGAAATTCGCGATCAGATAAACGGACTGTACGGGGACCACCGACATCAGACGCGTACCGGGCTGGACATACTGGCCGACACGCGCCGTGTCATCGCCGACAGTGCCGTCAACGCTGGCCTTCAGCACGGTGTCGTCGAGATTCTGCTGCGCCGCATTGACCTGCGCCTTGGACGACGCCAACTGAGCCATGGCTTGTTCGCGCTGGCTCTTGAGCACACCCAGCTGGCTGGTTGCGGCGCGCAGTCCCGCCGCCGCCGCCGCCTCCGCGGCGTCGTCCAGCAGGCGTTGGTTCTGTGCCTGCGCATACTTCTCCTCGGTATCGGCGCCCTGTTCACTCAGCGTGCGGTATCGTTCCGCCTGTGCGCGGGAGAATTGCGCCTTGGCGTGTGCGCTTGCCGCCTGCGCATGATTTTGCGCGATGACGTCCTGTTGTTGCTTGATCTGGCTGTCGGCGGCGTCAAGATCCGCGGTGCGTGCGACAACGCTCGCGCTCTGTTGCGAGAGCGTGTCCTGGTAATTGCGTTTGTCGATGTGCAGAAGCGGCGTACCGGCCGTCACGTGCTGATTTTCCTTGATGTAGATTTCATCGATGTAGCCTGAGACGCGCGGCGCGATGGTCACCGAATCGGCGCGCAGGTACGCATCATCGGTGGACTCGATGAAGCGGCCATGCAGGAACCATTCGATGCCGTAGATCAGGAGCGCCGCGGCGATCACCAGGCCGGCGATGGCGAGAATCAGCCGCGCCCGCGGGCTCAGCGGTTTGCGCCCGGCGGGGCCCGCGCCATGCATGGGTTGCGGGGGTGCGGTGTTGCTCGCGGACGCGGTGGAGTCGGCCATTCGTTTCTCTTCAAAAGTATTCCAGTTGGAAGATGTTTGCCGATTGGAAAGATTTTTGTCAAGCTGAGAGTAGTCATGCTGGAACAAAATCCTTGAAAAGCGCATCGAAGCCGCGCCGGCGACCGAAGAAGGGCGGTTACGCTCGTGGCGATGAAACGCGCGCGCACATCATTGCCACGGCGCTCAACATCTTCGGCAAGCAAGGCTACGATCAGGCATCGACACGCGATATTGCCGGCGAGGCCGGCGTCAACCCGCCGGCATTGCAATATTACTTCGACGGCAAGGAGGGTCTGCACCGTGCCTGCGCGCAGTTCATCATCGACCGGGCTTCAGTCGCGTTGACTCCAGCCTTCGAGCAGGCGGCCCTCGCCATCAAACGCGGCCGCGTTCAAGGTGCCGGGGAGGCCCTCGAGCGTTTGTTGGATGCGCTCACCGACAGTCTGGCGGAGCCGGGCTCCGAGACCTGGAGCCGCTTCATCCATCGCGGCAAGGGGGACGGTGCGGGTCCCGGCATCGAGATGATCCACGACAGATTGAGCGCTCCCATCGTCGATGCGGTGACGGGTCTGCTGGCCCTGCTCACCGGCGCCCGCCCAGCGGATGAGGAGATCCGCCTGCGTACGCTGCTGATCTTGAGTCAGGTGCACGCCGTGCACAGCAGCCGCGACAACGTGGTGCGAACCATGCGCTGGCGGGTGCTCGACGCGGACAAGATCGCCCTCATCAAGCGGCTCATACGCGAACACACCCGTGCCGTGGTCGGTGTGGCCATGGCGTCGCCGGCGCGGCCGGCACCAAAGAAAGGCGTCAAAGCGGGATAGGAAGTGGCGGCGTGCGAAGTGCGGCGTACTGCCTAGCGGCCGCTCTGCGTCAGCGATTCATAGCCGGTCACGACATCGAAGAGTGCCTCGTCGATCGATTGTTGCCGGATTCGGTGAAATTTGCGGTTCAAGTCGTCGAGGATTTTCGCGATGTTATCCTCAGCCTGCTGCATGGCTGCCAAGCGGCTCGCGTTTTCAGCGGCGAGGGACTGTGCGCAGGCTTGGAAAAGCAGGATGAAAAGATGCTCTGAAATCAGGGACTCGATTGCGTGAGCAGTGGATCCCAACACCTGCGGCGCGGCAGTGTCAGGCCAAGGCAGTAAGGCGAGATCTCGTTGCCAAAGGGCGTCGAGCGGCAGAATTCGCTTTGAATAGGGCTCGTACCCGGCGTTGCCCGTCGGCCGGTTGTTGAACACATGGATCTCTTCCATCTCGTTCTGAGCACGGGCGCCTGCGGCCGCAATGATGATTTGACTGACCAGGGGCGGAATGGCGTTGACCGAGTGAGGAACAGGGAGCGTGATGGGCGACGGCAGGCGCGAATCGGCGGCAGTTTGCTGCATGCGTTCGCCGATGACCCATACGTGTTGCGTGCCGCCCGGCAGCGCATTTAGTGCACTTGCGGCGAATTCCATGAGCGACTCGTTGAATCGGCCCACCAAGCCTTGGTCGGAACCAAAGATGATGGCGCCCCGGGTGGTACCGCGCCGCGGCTTCATGGCAGCCTGCTGAGTCGTGCCCGACTCGCGCAGACAGAGCGACAGGGCCAGTTCGACCGTGCGCGTGTATTCGTGCAGCGATTCCACCGCGCGCTCGTACTGCGCGATGCTCGAGGCTGCGAGTGCCTTCATCGATCGGACCACCGACGATAGATCCTTGGCGCCGGCAATTTGCCGGGCCAGTGTGTCGGATGCGCCGCTCATGGTGCGACCGACGCGGTCGAGGGAGCAGCGGCGGCGGCCGGTTGAAATTCGGCCAGGGATTCGCCGGCAACGTGCAGCGTGACCTCGCGATCCGCCGCGCTCAGTTTGTCTGCCGAGGTGAAGCGGGCCAACGTGGCCGCCGGTATGCGGGAAACAGCCTGACGTAACGCATGTTCGGCCTGCGACACCTTCTCGAGCGGGATGCGATCGAACAAACCCGCGGCGAGGGCGATGAGCACGGTCAATTGCTCCTGCAAGGGCACGGCATCCGACTCCGATTGCTTCAGACACTCGCGGATGCGGCGTCCGTGCTCGATGACTTTGCGCGTCGATTCATCCAGCCGAGTCCCGAATCGCGCAAAAGACTCCAATTCCTCGAACTGCGAATATTCGAGCTTCAAATCCCCGGCGACCGCGCGATAAGCGGCTCGCTGTGCCGCACCGCCCACACGGGACACCGATTGTGCGACATCCACGGCCGGGAGCATTCCGAGTTCAAACAGCGAGGGCGAGAGGTAGATCTGGCCATCGGTGATCGAGATGAGGTTGGTGGGGATGTACGCAGAGATATCTTGCGCTTCGGTTTCGATGATCGGCAACGCGGTGAGCGAACCGCCGCCGCAAGCGGCCGTCAGGTGCGTCGAGCGCTCGAGAAGACGCGAATGGATGTAGAAAATATCCCCGGGGAACGCCTCACGTCCCGGTGGCCGGCGCAGCAGCAGCGACAGTTCACGGTAGCTGCGGGCATGTTGCGTGAGGTCGTCGTAAACGATCAGCACATCACGGCCCGATTCCATGAAATATTCGGCGATGCTGGTGGCCGCGTAGGGCGCGATGTAGTCGAGTCCCGGCGCATCGTTGCCCTCCGCCACGACGACCACGCAGTAGTCCATCGACCCGCTGTCGCGCAATTTGGCGATGACCTTGGCCACCGCGGACGCGCGTTGACCGATGGCGCAGTAAACGCAGAGCACGTTTTGGCCGCGTTGATTCAAGATCGCATCGACGGCTATCGCCGTTTTCCCGGTTTGCCGATCGCCGAGGATGAGTTCGCGTTGTCCCCTGCCGATGGGGATCATCGCATCGATGACTTTCGACCCCGTTTGCAACGGGATGACCACCGGCGCACGATCCATGATGGCCGGTGCCGCCCGTTCGATGGGCCGGCGGATGGCGCCTGCGATGGCACCTTTCCCATCCAAGGGATTCCCCAAGGGATCGATGACCCGGCCCAGCAGTTGTTCCCCCACCAAGACATCCATCACCCGTTTCGTGCGGGTGACCTCGTCCCCGGTGTGAAGATCCTGGTAGTCGCCGAGCAGTATTACGCCGACCTCATCCTCGTCCACGTTGAACGCCATGCCCAGGAGGTTGTTCGGAAAGCTCACCAATTCTTCGAACCCGACCCCGGGAAGTCCGGATATCGTGGCTATTCCGGTCGAGACGCTCTTGATGACACCGACTTCCCGAAGACTCAGCTGTGGCGATATGCCTTCCCGGGCGTGAAGCAAGCACGTGAACCCGCGATTGATGGCGCGCTCCAGCGCCGGCGAGAGCGCACTCACGCGGCCGCGAGCTCAGTGGCGCCGACAGAGACATTGTCCGAGCCCAACAGGTCCGTGACTTTTTGCTCGAGCGTTTTCAGGTGATCCGCGAAGGTCCAGGACAGGCATTGGCCACCGGCGCTCAATTCGATGCCGCTGATGGCGCCCGAGGATGCCTCGAAGGTCAAATGGATGTCCGCGGCAAACGTTTCATTGAGCGCCGTTTGAATGACGAGCCGCGCGGGGGGTGATAGTTCGAAGGTGCTCGCCACCACCGGCTTGGCAGCAGGACCTGTGAGCAAAACACCGAAGAGCTCTTTTGTCTTCGAGTCCATTCCGCGCAGACGGCGGGCGAAGATCTCGCCCATGCGCGACTCCAGGTCGGCGCCCGCCAAATCCTCGAGCACGGTCCGCGCAATGTTGATGCCCTCAGAGGCTGCCAATCGCGACAACTTGTCGCTCAATTGTTTGGCCTCGCTCTTGAGCGCGGCGTCTCGCTGCAACGTCAACGCATCCGCCGCCCTGCGGGCGTTCCCCACCAGCCGTTCGGCTTCGACGTGCGCATCGCTCACTGCCTTGCCGAGCAGCGCGCCGCGTTCTTCATCGAACGCTTTGCTCTTCGCGTGCATATCATCCCCGGCCTTCCTGGCCGCAGTCATCTGCGTCTGCGCATCCGCCAGGGTGTCGGCAACGCCTTTCTCCCGCACAGCGATGGCATCCAGTACGGGTTTGTACAAAAATCGCCTCAGCAGCCACACCAAGACGGCAAAGTTGACGAACTGCGCTCCGACGGTGAACCAATCGATCAGCATGGGCTACTTCGCCGGCACGGTTGCGATGACATGGGTCCAAAAGGGATTGGCGAAAATCAAGATCATCGCCACCACGAAGCAATAGATGGCCAGCGATTCGATCATCGCCAGTCCCACGAACAGCGTGCGCGTGATGGTGGCGGAGGCATCGGGTTGCTGTGCCATCGAAGAGAGGGCGGTGGCGACGGCCTTTCCCTGGCCGAGTGCCGGACCCACGACTCCGATGCCGATCGAGATGCCTGCGGTGATGATCGACGCGACCGCGATCCAGGTGCTGCTATCCATGGGTACTCTCTTTGTTTTCGATGGTGGTGGCTGCCGCGATGTAGACCGCGGCCAAGATGGCGAAGATATACGCCTGGACCATGCCGGTCAGAAGACCCAGCGCGGTCATCAACAGAGGAAACAGCAGCGGCGTGATGGTCAGCAGGATGGCGACGATCATGGCGCCGCTCATCATGTTGCCGAACAGACGCACGGCGAGCGCAAGCGTGCGCGAGAACTCACTGATGACATTGAAGGGCAACATGAGCAGGGTCGGCTCGGCATAGGTTTTCAAGTAACCGGACAAGCCTTGTTCCCGGATCCCGAAGAAGGGCACCGCCAGGAAAACGCACAAGGCCAGCGCGGTGGTGGTCGACAATGAGCCGGTGGGCGGTGCGTAACCTGGAATAATGGTGCACAGGGTCGAGACGGCGATGAACAGGAACAGCGTGCCGAGAAGGGGCAGGTACTTCGCGGCACTGCTCAAGCCCACCGCGGCAATTTGATCCTTCAGTGAGATGACGATGATCTCGAGCGCACCCTGCCAACGAGAAATGACCGGCCCGCTCTTGAGGTTTCGAGTGATCAACATGGCACCCAGCGTCATCGCCGCCATCAACACCCAGGTCGTCACGACGGTGACGTTCAGTTCGGCAAAGCCGTGGCGCCACAGCACCTGTTGGTCCGAGCTCAAGTTCACGGCGAAGCACTTCGCAGGATGGCGATGCGTCCCAGACCAAATCCAAGCAGACAGGCGAGCAGGGGCAGCCACCCGCCCTGCGACACGAGGTAGAATCCGGCGAGGATGAGCGCGGTGCGAACGAGAAAGCTGGCGGAAAACCACAGCGCCGGGATCGGTGAGACGACCCCGCGGCCTACCGTCCACTTGAGGCCACCATAGAAAAGCACCCCGAGCAGGGAGCCTGTGGCGAGCGCGATTGCCGCTGACAGCGTGGTGCTCATGGGGTTGCGGATTTCTCTTGACGGTCGATCGCGGCATGCTGTTGCGCAACCCAGTACCACGCGTTGGCGCAGCCTATGACGAGTCCTGCAGCCAGCAGCGCCAGTGTCCAGGAGAGCGGTCCGGCATGATGTCTATCCAACCAAGCGCCCAGTAGGGCGCCCCCGAGTGTTGGCACGGCCACGGACCAGCCGATCACGCCAAACATGCCAAACCCAAACCACACGCTTTGCGAACCGCTGCGTTGCGCGGCGAGCTTGCGCGCAGCCTGCGCGGCAATCCTGGCCTCGAACTGCGGTTCGGTGCCGCTCACGACTTGAGTCCCGGCAGCCGGCCAACGAAGCCGCTTTCCATTTTCGACAAGACGGATCGCATTTCACGCTCCTGCGCATCGAGGGTGAGATACTCGCGTGCCACCGCGAGGTGCAGGTCCGAAAGGTCGGTGCCCGCCATGGCGCGGCGTACGGAAACCGATACCTCATTGCCGGTTTTTGTCAGCGTGCCGCGGTCAATGGCGAGATAAACAGGCTTGTCGTCCGCCGTCCAATAGCTGAGGATCCCGGGCACCAGTGCTGCGGCACAATCGAGCCGGTGCGGGAGCAGACCATACGAACCCTCGGATGTCCCAACGACGATGCGCGTAACGTCAGGCTGCCTGGCAAAGATGCGAAACGGCAGAAGTATGCTCAGATTCATGCGGCGGCCTTGCGTGCCTCGGCAATCGCGCCGATCATGTAAAGCGAACTCTCCGGGTAATCCTTGAATTCATCGCGCAGAATCCGCTCACAGCCATCGAGAGAGTCCTCGAGGCTGACGAGTTTTCCCGCGATTCCGCTGAACTTTTCCGTGGCAAAGAACGGCTGCGTCAGGAATCGCTCGAGCCGTCTGGCACGTCCCACCGTCATGCGATCCTGCGGGGAGAGTTGCTCGAGGCCCAGCATCGCGATGACGTCTTTCAAGTCCTCATACTGGGCGAGCGTGCGCCGGATCTGCTGCGCCACCTGGTAGTGGCGCTCGCCCGCGATGCCGGGGGTGGCCATCTTGGAATTGGACTGCAGCAGGTCGATCGCCGGATACAAACCCTCGCTGGCACGTTTGCGCGACAGTACGATCGAGGCCGACAAATGCGAGAAGACATGCACGGCGGCCGGGTCCGTCAGATCATCTGCGGGAACGTAGACGGCCTGGATGGAGGTAATCGCGCCGGCCCGGGTGTTGGCGATGCGTTCTTCCAGTCCCGACAACTCCGTGCTCAAGGTCGGCTGATAGCCGAGCTGCGAGGGCATACGGCCCATCAGTCCCGAGACTTCCATGCCTGCCTGGATGAAACGAAATATGTTGTCCACCAGCAAGAGCACGTCGCGGTGTTCCTCGTCACGAAAATATTCCGCCATGGTGAGCGCCGTTTGTCCCACCCTGAAGCGGCTGCCCGGCGGCTCGTTCATCTGACCGAACACCATCACCATATGGTCGAGCACACCCGCGGCCTTCATGTCACGGTAGAGCTCTTCGCCTTCGCGGCAGCGCTCACCGATGCCACAAAAAATGCTGACGCCTTGCCGGTGCCCGATCATGTTGTGGATCATCTCGGTGAGGAGCACCGTTTTGCCGACGCCGGCACCGCCGAACAGTCCCGCCTTGCCGCCGCGCTCCAGGGGGAGAAGCACATCGATGGCTTTTATCCCGGTTTCAAAGATCTCTGACTGCGTCAGACGCTCAGACAGAGGCGGCGGTGCTTGGTGGGTGGTCCGCCAGGTCACCCCTGCAGGCTCCGGTGCACCATCGATGGCATGTCCGAATACATCGAACATGCGCGAGATGATGTTCACTCCAACCGGCGCCTGAAGCGGAAATCCGGAATCCTCGACCTGCATGCCACGTGACAACCCCTGGGTCGGGGTCAATGCGATGCCTCGAATGTGACGCGCGTCCAGCTGCGTCATGACCTCGATGACCATGCGGGAGTGTTCCCCGGCACGCAGGACGGAATAGATGGCAGGCAATCGCCGTTCGAATCGGACGTCGACGACGCTGCCTCTCACGGCCGTCACCGTACCGTGATTGAAGGCGGGCATGGAGGTTCCTAGCTCTGAAGACTGGCGCGGGATCGCGCGATGAGATTGAGGCTAGAGGGTTCGAGCGTCGGCGTCCGTACGTTGGCGCTCATAGAACGGCAAAGGTGCCGCAAACCTTGCGGTCAGGCGCCGGCGCGGCCCGCGGTGCTTCGCAGCCCGTCCATCAACAAATCGATCACCCGCCGGGCGCTGGCTTCCCATGCGGCATCGGGATTCTGATAGCTGACGCCGACCATGGCGCGCAGCAGATCGGACGGATCGATGTCCTTGCGCACATCGCCGCTGTCGGCGGCACGCTTCACCAATGTGGCAATGGCACCGTTGATGATTTCGGAGCAGCTCGTATACAGCGTGGTACACCGGGCGGCGATCGGCGCCAGCGAGGATGCGATCACGCGCTTGGTCGCGATGTAGTCGATGAACAGGTGCATCCACTTATGCAGGGCTTCGCCCGGCGCCCAACGTTCCAAGAGCTGTGGCACCGCTTCGGCGAGCTGTTCGACTTCCCGCAGGTACACCGCCTCCACCACCGCTTCCCGCGTCGGAAAGTGCCGGTACAGCGTGCCGATGCCGACACTCGCGCGACGCGCGATTTCCTCCAGGCTGACATTCATGCCGACCTCGGCGAAGCCCGCTTTGGCGGCGTCGATCAGCAGCTGCCGGTTGCGGGCGCAGTCGGCGCGGGGCTTACGCGTGTCGGCGGCGGCTTTGAGTTTCGCGTTGATCGAATTGCTCCTCAATAAACTCGAATGAAATAGCACTTGCAAAACGGAGGGTGCCTCCGTATATTAAACGGAGGTCGCCTCCACTTGCAATTAGACCACTTTTTTGACCGAGCCGCGATAGCTCGGCCGCCGCCAGCGCAGAATTCGAGGACTTCAACATGCAATCCCATCCAGATCGCGCCAACCATCAAGCCACCGACGTACTCATTCCACTCATCCGGGCGGCGGCGACCATCGGCTTTGCCGTGGCACCCTGTTCACTCGGTTTCGTCATCATCGCCGTGTCCGAGCAGCTGATCCGATCCATCATGGTCGGGGACGATCCGGAGATGCTGGTGAGCGATTTGCAGAATCAATATCCGAACGACGCCATCCAGGTTGCCGACAAGGACGAGGGGCTCGTGGCGCAGGTGGTAGATCTCATCGATCGTCCGGAGAGTCCGGCGCAATTGCCGCTCGACATTCGCGGCACGGAGTTCCAGATGAAGGTTTGGGATGCGCTGCAAAACGTGCCGCCGGGCAGCACCGTGAGTTACGCGTCACTGGCCCGGCAAATTGGCGCGCCCGATGAAGTGCAGGCGGTGTCGCAAGCCTGTGCCGCTAATCCCCTGGCAGTGGCTATTCCCTGTCATCGTGCGGTGCACGCCGAGGGAGAGCTTGCGGGTTATCGATGGGGCGTCGACCGCAAAAGGGCGCTGCTGACGCGCGAGGCGATGAGCATCGCGGATAAACCGGCCGCCTGAGGCAGTGGTCGGGCCTGACCGAGGCCATAAATGCCATCGATGCGGTCTATCGAAACCATCGAAAAGATCGAAACTGTGACGCTCTCGACGGGACTACCATGGCTTCATCTTATTGAGGCGGGAGCCACAGCATGAGCAGCACGACCGAAGTCACGACCAGCAAACTCGAAGGCAAGTGTCCATTCACACATACCGTCGGCGGCGGTACATCCAACAAGGACTGGTGGCCGAAGCACCTGCCGTTGGATCTGCTGCAGGCGCATTCCAACAAGTCGAACCCGATGGGACCGGATTTCGACTATGCCAAGGAATTCAAAAGTCTCGATTACGCCGGTCTGAAGAAGGACATCGCCGCGCTGATGACGGACTCGCAGGATTGGTGGCCGGCGGATTTCGGTCATTACGGCCCGTTGTTCATCCGCATGGCGTGGCATAGCGCGGGCACTTATCGCATCGGCGATGGACGCGGCGGCGGTGGACGAGGCCAGCAGCGCTTTGCACCGCTCAACAGCTGGCCGGACAACGTGAACCTCGAGAAGGCGCGGCGCCTGTTGTGGCCGATCAAGCAAAAATACGGCCGTAAGATTTCGTGGGCGGATCTCATGATTCTCACCGGCAACGTGGCCCTCGAGACCATGGGGTTTAAAACCTTCGGATTCGCCGGCGGCCGCCCCGATGTGTGGGAGCCCGATCATGACGTGTCGTGGGGTACCGAGAAGACGTGGTTGGCGGCCGACACGCGCTATTCCGGCGACCGCGAGCTCGCCAATCCGTTGGCCGCGGTGCAGATGGGACTGATCTATGTGAATCCGGAAGGCCCGAACGGCAACCCGGACCCGGTTGCTTCGGCGCGCGACATTCGCGAAACCTTTGCGCGCATGGCGATGAATGACGAGGAAACGGTGGCGTTGATTGCCGGTGGCCACACCTTCGGCAAGACGCACGGTGCGGGCCCGGCCAGCCATGTCGGCGCCGACCCGGAAAGCAGTGACATCGAGTCGCAGGGCCTCGGCTGGAAGAGCACGTTCGGCACCGGTTGGGCGGGCGATGCCATCGGCAGCGGACTGGAGGTCACCTGGACCACCACGCCGACTCAGTGGAGCAACGATTACTTCAAGAACCTGTTCGGTTACGAGTGGGAACTGACCAAGAGCCCGGCGGGCGCGCATCAGTGGAAGCCGAAGAACGGTGCGGGCGCCGGCACCGCGCCGCATGCGCATGACAAGTCGAAGCGCGTCACGCCCGCGATGCTGACGACCGATCTTGCGCTGCGCTTCGATCCCGCCTACGAGAAGATCTCGCGGCGCTTTCTCGAGCAGCCACAACAATTTGCAGACGCGTTCGCGCGTGCGTGGTTCAAGCTCACGCATCGCGACATGGGGCCGCGCGCACGCTACCTCGGCCCCGAGGTTCCCAAGGAAGAGCTGATTTGGCAGGATCCGATTCCCGCCGTGAACCATAAGCTGATCG
>Ga0116228_10003824_pt1 | contig 13301 bp, 6 predicted proteins | sample S1TSphfallax_2_FD_89694 | JGI IMG/M metagenome (GOLD analysis project Ga0116228, IMG submission 89694) | Host-associated microbial communities from peat moss isolated from Minnesota, USA - S1T2_Fc - Sphagnum fallax MG | ecosystem: Host-associated > Plants > Peat moss > Unclassified | place: USA... | reverse complement strand
GGGAATGATTGAAAGTGACAAGTGGGCATGTAAATCAAAATGTCTTTTTTTGGGTGTGGCATCATGAACATTCATAATAATAAACTTGTCCATGATGCCTAAAACAAACTAGGGGAAAAATATAATTTAAATAAATGTACAAGAATTTAATATATGAGAAATTATAATTTAAAGGTTTACATGCATCCTAGACTTTGCATGCATGAACATTTTGACTTAATCACTAACCCATTCAAATATAAATGTAAGACTTCCCAAGTTTTTAGACATCCATTTCAAAAACTTTGATGAATGCAAAATATAACTCATGGGTAGTCAATTTAACAACATTCAAAGTGAATGATTCAACTCATGTGCAAATGTTAATAATTCAAGAGATGCGAGAACAATTCACTAACCCATTAAAATATAAATTTGAAGCATTAAATTGTTGTGTGTTCTAATATATATTAGTAAGTACAGTATGCAACGTTTGAATAGTGGTTTCAATAAGCTCAAAATGGATGATTTGACTCATGTAAAAATGTTGATAGTTTAAGAAATGTGAAAAAATTCACTAAATCATTCAACTATAATTGTAATATATTGAATTGCATGTGTTTTAGTATATTATAATAAGTGTAAAATGTAGTTTGTGAATAATGGTTTTAATATGTTAAAAGTGAATGATTCAATTCTAGTAATTGAAAATATGTGAAAAAAATCACTAATGTATTCCAATATATATGTGGGCTTTTAAATTGTTACATGTGTTTTTAATATATCATGGTAAATGTAACATAAAAATCCTAAATAATGGTTTCAACATGTTAGAAGTTGATAGTTCAACTCATGTATCATGTTGATAGTTTAAAAAATGTCAAAAAAATCACTAACCCATTAGAATGCATTGTGTAAATAAAGTTAAACGGCTACCTCGATTTCCACATCTAATTAAATAAGTTCCAAATTATACTCATAAGTGAACAACATAATGAATGTAACAACTATGAATGATATTGACCATTAAATGCAACAAGCCATTTGTAAACTTAAGATGACCAAATGTAGTTGAAATGTAATAAAATTGGACAATAGTTGCAATGTGTGGGGGTGGAAAAGGATAAGATTTCTTCTTGTGTAAAAGAATGACAAATTTTCATTGATGGCACACTAGTAACCATAACTCCATCTCTTAGCCCAAGTTTTAGCCATAACCCTCCCAAAATGATTTAAACATATTATCCATTGGTGCAACTTCCTTTGAGCCTTCCCTTATGACATCATCAATATGCAAGCATATTTCAAAACTATCAATGGGGAAAATAATGACAATGAACTCTAGGAGCATGGCAAGCATGGCGAACCAATTTTCCTTTACATTCAATGTACGTGATGTTTTCTTGTTAGGAAAAATGGACATCAACTATAAGAGGAAGAATAGGGTAAAAAATGAGAATTCAATGATGGCGAGAAATTTTTAAATGGTTTTAAAATGGGAGTTTCAAACAAAGGTTATGGATATTTTAGAATTGCAACTAATAATGTGAAGTGAAAATATTGGTTTCATGTGACCTTTTTAAAAATTGTCTCTAAGAGCAAAACTTGGTCAAAGGAGCCAAGGGTGCCAAGGTAAAGTCCTTTTCCAACAACTACACATGAAATGTGTCATTTTTGTGTTGGTTTATAACTTAAAATTTTGTATTTTGAATACCCCATTTAACATGCATTTTAAATATAAATACAAATTTTGACTACAAATTGATTTTATACCATGTATATTGTGGATTCATGCCCTCTATCACATAAACATGAACAATTTTATATTAAAGATACATTTTTTATTTCCATAATTTTCAAAATCAAAAGCATTTTTGAGCCAAATGTGCTCAAATGGGTTATAAAGAGAAAATTCATCATTAAAGTCTTTTTGCCCTTTTAATTTTCAATGTTAAAATCTTGTCCAATTTTCAAAAAGAATGGTGGGCATTTGGTAGAAAAAAAGGATGTTTGGAAAAAATAAAGATTGTTCATTTTTGAAGTTTGAGTGCTTTGAACATGCAAAAAGATTTTTTATTTGTGTCAAGCTTTGAACATGTAAATTTTGCAATTAATGAAAAATATTCCAAAAACAATTATGACAATCCAAATTATTATGCTTCGCTTGTGATCTTTCAAACATACAAAAATATAGTTTTAAGGAGTGTCTACTCACTTGAGTGGCTCCTTTGGCTATGTTTTTACCCTCCATTTCCTTCTAAGTCCATAAATTTTAAACCCCAAATTTTAAACCCTAAAGCTTAAAATTTAAACCCTAAACCATAAATTTCAAATCTTAAATACTAGAATAAACCCCTAATTTCAAACCCTAAGTGAAGCCCAACAAGGCACACATTTAAGAGAAACTTTATTGTCTAGACCATTTTTCATGAAGGTTGCAGTTTTTGTGTAGATACAAAGTAGGAGGAAAAGGAGGAATTGAATGAGAGGAAAAACAAGAAAGAGAAGAATCGAGTAAAAAAAAGTTGTTTTTAGCAAATGTCAAGTTCATATACTTAACCCTTTTGTAATGAGGAGCCCAAAATTGTTCAAAATCTTTTCAAAATGATGGGTCAATCAAATTAGCTCATTTTAAAGAAAAACTTTAAAACACCCATCTAATTAATAGAACTAACAAAGTTTTGGGTTCAGGTTCTAATTTTTTTAATTATTTTTACCCAAATGCCAATATATATTTAGCTTTGGGTAAGGATATTTTTTACATATATATTCAAGGTTATGAATAGAATATTATATTTCAAATTTATATACCCTTGACTAGATGCTTCATTAAGGTATATTGACTTCAGGAAAATAAATTAGGATAAATAATATATCCTATTCAATTTAATGGGTATATCTAGGTAAAAGATATACCCACACAACACTGATCTTTACCTCACATTGATGTAATGCATGTTGTAATGTCAGCCTTTTTGTTCCTGGAGAAATTTCACCAAAAGGAGAAATTAAAATGAAAATTTTGAAAATGAAGTTGGTTTCAGGGGCTTAGTCACCATAAGTCAAAAAGGCAAAAAGGATAAAATAGCTGGATTGCTATATTTGGTCCCAGTAAGGAGCAAGAAATATAGAAAGATGATAACAAATCTGTGCTTCATATGTGGTCTATAGCCATATTTCTTGATAGAGATGGTTGTCACTTAGGCTACATTTCAAAAATCCTTCTAAAAACTCTTGTGGGTATGCACTATGCACATTGTATAATGGAGTGATTATGTGACCCAGGGGCAAGCACCCACTGGTACACCATCCATTGGAAACCCATTGTGACTCAGTTTTAGATGAACTATCACAAAGCCTATCTACATCAAACTAGCTCGTTAAGTAGCTATATAAGTCCCAAAGGCAAGCAGGTAGGAATGTAAGTGGGATAGCCTACTATATAGGTAAGCAAGTAGGCAAGGCACTTGGTGGCTACCAGGTAGGTAAATAATAGATACATGTGGATGGTTGATACATAGCTAATCACAGTGGTTATGTATGGAACAAGAATTCAATGAAAAAGAGTTTTGTTGTCCACACATCATCCATCCTGCATGGTGAGCTGGTGGTTCATTCTGGGATCTTGCATCACCCATCTCTGGAGTCTGATTCTTTGGTTCTGCTTCTTCACGTTTCTGTATATATATATTCCCACACCTACATGCTTAGGAATGATCATATTCATTATGATAAATTATTCTTGGCAGGGGCACAGTAACCAAAGTAATAGATCAGCATCCCAGCAACACTCCCTTAATGTCCGTCCTGCTTTCGACCCACCCCATAAACTAAATTTCTTGTAGCAGAATTTGCCAGAAAACATGATGTTCTGAAAGTTTCTGAATGCGATTACTTTCCCCATTGCCTTGTATGTCATTGTGACGGAAGAAGAATGCCATGAACTGAACTTGCAATAGGGAGGAATCGGTATCTAAGCCCCCAGGAAAACAAAAAAAAAATTCATTTCCTGCAATAGTATCACTGATCCAAAGGAACTATTTTGGCGGGTTCTGGGTAGTTTTTGGCCGGGTGTGCATATTTGTGGGTGATGGTCTTAATGAAAACCTTTGTCGTATTGGGCTAATTGGAGGGCCCCAGATTTTACAATATTGGGTACATGCCTAGCAGCAGGTAAATGAAGTCCAGGCCACTCTCTCAGGAGGTCCCATACCATTCCTGATCACTGAACACCACTTCCATGCCAGCTGCATAATTGGGCATCCAAGTCTGATTTCCAGTTTGTGGCCAATGAGAATGTGAGACTGCATTGCCCAGGTGAAGCTAAATGTGAAATAATATTGCCACTTACAACCCATCTGGAGGCTGCAGAGCCGGACTCACATACAGCCTTTCGTGACAAAGCACAGAGACAGACCCACAGCCTGGAATCAATATACTGTTGATCAACAGCAGCACAAAAGAGTGCAAACTTCCAGAACCGGTTTTAAACATGTAATAGCAGAAAAACAAAAGGAGCAAGTGGGGAAGTGTCTGAAGGATCGTGGAGTGAATGACCTTGTAATTAAGAAGTGGAGTTGCAGCAGCATTATATAAGTTAGCAGCACAAGTCCACAACTTATGCTGCTGCACATCTCAAGCAACAGTGTACCCCACTCTCACAACCATTTGGAAGCAACTACCGCTTTGGCATGGTTGGATTTGAGCTTTGAATTTGAGAGCGCAGTTCTGAGCTCCACCTTAGTAGGAGCCAGGGGCAGGTGTCTATAATTTGCCTTGCCTCTTTGTCTGTCAGTCAATGCAATTATAGGGCTATCATCAGTCTTTGACCACCATCTATAATAAGTAGTATGTACTGGAACACGGAATGCAACAACAGTAGTGTTGTCCTGATTTGGTCAGTCAACTTAGCTCATTTAAGAATTCTCCCCCTCAAATTCCAAGTCAATCCTCAGTTCGATAGGTTCACGGGCATCTCTGCTTGAGGTGGCAGGAGGTGAATGGAGTTTGGCAGAACATTGTAATGATATATGCAGAGTGTCTGCAGGGAGGGGAAAGTGGAGAAAGAAAGGGCCTGCAATACCAGGCCTATGCACCTGGCCATCTCGCAAGTGGTCTGGCTTCTCTTGCTTGATTAACCTTCCAATTACTAGGTGTCAACTCTTTTGTATGTCAAGCCTTGGGTAGTGTCTAGTAGCTATGTGTTCCACTGTCGAACACATTCACCGTTTGCAAATGGGGAAACTTGCTTAGTCGCACACTTGAATGCATTATCATATTAAAGCCCTCCCCTTCATTTCAAAACCCGAACTTCTCCCTAAATCCTACTAGCTAATGTGTATGGTGCAAAATGCACAAATGTGCATCTACAAAGTCCCACCAACCAACTCTTGCAACTCATAACCTCCATTTCAAGTAGTTGCAACTTACAACTAACCAGTGATGGGCCATACATTTGCATTCAAGCTAATGCATTTTTAGGTTTGTTAAGTGGTATGGATAGTAAACAATTCTATCAATTATTCTTGTTTTGCAATAAATTGCAAACAAGGGTGTGCTCCTTAATTCCCAAGGTGAAAAAGGGTGTGTGAACTTTGGGATGGGACTATCAAGGATGAGCTGGCTACTTCAATCCATGAGATGAATGTTATTAAAGGGACACCAAAAAGAAAGCACAGTGTTGAGACCCATACTTCAACTGGAGGTACCTCATATGATTCCCCAATGAAGTAAACAAAGCTTGTTCCTCTACAAATGAGGTATAGTTGACGAAAATTATACTACCTAAGGAGGGGCAGAAATCCCAACAGGAGTTGAAAATCAAAAGACCCCATCCAAATGTACTTCAAAGTTGCCAAGGTCAATAGCTCAGAAAAAAGCTGTCATTCATAGGGACACATGGCATACTGATTTTCCACCCAAAAATGTCAACAAATCCTCTGATTTTTACACACCCTAAGGCTTTAACTGGTCAATTGGCTACTTCTGTGGATGATTTCAATGACCACAAGAACAAGTTTGGGCCAAGAATCAGAAGAGGATCTCTAATTCCTAAGACTAGATGTACAAAACATGGTTCAAAGAAGAAGGATGTAAGTAAGTATGTACAAGAAAAGCTTGTGAAGAAAGGCAAGAAACAGTTCGCATTTGCTTTAACTTAAGTTTGAAAGTGTAGATTCCACAGGGTTTGCATTGATATGTATGGGCATTAAGTTTTCACTTTGCTTAAACATGTTTTCTATAATCATTATGGGGTGCTACACCACAATTTATTTTCACATCTATTTTGTTCTCTTGGTTTTCATGAATTTGTAATAAAAGGGTATTGAAAATTGATGATCATAGTTGTGGTTTAAGTTGCAATGTAGTTGTTTGGATAGGGTTAGGACCTGCATGAGTTTTGCTAAGACATTTTAGGTGGGTGAAAAGGAATACCCATACCTTGGGTCAATGATAGGACAAATGCTTCACTTGCTTCTGATTTTGTGTACATCACAAAGCCCATTGTTCATTATACTGCAAACTTAAAGTTGGAAGCCATGTTTTCAATCAATCAAGAGCTTGTTGCAAACCACGTTAGCTTAAACTACTTGGATCCCATTATGCACTGCACTTTTGCATGTAAAAATGGAGGCCAATATATTTATTTTGAGTGTGGGCATTTGCGCCTAAGATTTCTAAAGAAAATACATGTTTGTTGCTTTGACCAATTATATGTTTACAATGTTTATATGTAGCATGTTGTGATTGTCAAAACGCATGAAGCCTACAATGGAGTGTTGAACATTTGAAATCACAAGTTCAAAAATTTTGAAGTTTCTTACAAGAGTTTTCTAAAAAATGTGGTTGTTTAATGAAGATTGTCCAAACAGAGTTGTGCAAAAAAGGATTAATCACTAAAGGTGGGTGCAAACATGATAACACAAGCCACACCTGCATATTTTTTTACTACTTTTGTGACTATATTTTGGGAAATATTCTTACAATATTCTCGGAATAATCTTGAAAAAATCTTCAATTTTTTTATTAAAAAAATCATACTATTTTATTAAGGTTTATGTTAAAATTTTGGAAAAAATGTCATTTTCAAAAATAATAAAATCCATTTACAAGTCTTTTTATTGTTTAAAAGCAAACGTTATAATGTTTAATGAGTGTTTTTGTTTATTTTTTATTCATTGGATTAATTTCAAATTGATTCACATGTTTTCATGATAAATTTAAAATACAACTATATAAACAAATGTTATAATTTCGACATCAAATTAAATTATGACTTTCAAACATGAAAAAAGCAAACAAATGTTACACATGTTATGGTAGATGTTATTATGACTACACTCAAATTTCCTATTTCATCTTTCACATAATTCATTTTTCATATATGAATTGGTTTTCTATTTCATTTCTGTCTTTACTTATATTGTTATGAAATTTTGTTTATTGAAATTAAAATTAAATATGTACTAGATGTTCATGGTTTCATTGGTTTTCAATTTTGGCCATGTGTTTATGACTACATTTGGAAAAGGATGGGGCATCCAAACAATGGAGGACTTAGCAACTAGTTCTTTTGTGTTTGAATTTGTTGGTGAGATTTTGACAAATGCAAAAATGGCTTATCACAACAAGGCGTATGAATATTGCAAAAGATAGGCATAAAACATGGTTTTGGATGTTAATGAAACTATGGAGAACCTACTAGATAATGAAGGGGCTTTATGTCTGGATGGAGCTATGTACAACAATATTTGTAGATTTCTAAACCATCAATGCCATGATGCAAACTTGTTCGACATCCATGTTTAAATTGAAAATAATGTTAGGCACACATACCATGTATGTTTTTTCATTCCCTTCTTTTGTTACATTATTTGTGTCACTACATTTTAGGTTAAGACTAAACTATGTGTATTTGTGTACGTGGCATTTTTCACATCCCACAAAATAAATGCCATGGAAGAACTTATGTGGATAGGTTCTACCTCTACCACTGGCAGTTCAATTAAAACTTATGCATCAATTTGAGCTTTGTGTTTTATGCATAAAGTACCTTGTCTATGCTTTCTAGTAATTTAATATTTTCCATTTGGATTTAATAGGATTATGGAATCAACTTCACTAACCATGAATAGCTAGTCTCAACTTTTTCCTACCTTTGTGGTGATGCAAATTGTAGAAGAAAATAGGAATTGAGTTTCCTCCACATATAGGAAGAAAATGAACTTCTTTTTTCTATAAGCAATTCATCCTAGTTTTTTTACAAAAAGGAATTTGTGACATTATTCATTTAGATCAAACTTGTATATAAATGTTATTTCTGATAACCTAGGATTTGTAAAGTTGTGGTTATTACAAGTTTTGGTTATTTGAAATGTTTTGGGGTGTTGTTTGGTGTATTGACATAGACTATGTGGCAAAAAAACAAGTTTGCAAAAACTCATTATCTCTTAATGCAAATGCCACATGGGTGTAATCACAATAACATGTACCATAACAAATGTAACGCTTGCTTGATTTTTTCATGTTTTAAAGTGGTAATTTAATTTTTTTTGAAATTGTAAAATTTGTTTATATAGTTGTATTTTTTATATATCATGGGAACATGTGAATTAATTTGAAATTAATCCAACAAATAAAAACTAACAAATGCACTCATTAAACACTTTAACGTTTGCTTTAAAGCAATAAAAGGATTTGTAAATGGATTTTATTTTTTTTGAAAATGACATTTTTTGCAAAAAATTTAACATAAATGTTAATAAAAAAGTATGGGAAAAAAAAATTTAAGATTTTTTCAAAGATTTTTCAAGAATATTCCAAGAATATTTCCCAAAAAACAATCACAAAAATAATCATAAAGCAAATAGGTGTGGCTCATGTTAGCTTGTTTGCACCCAGAATTGATGTATGTGGCTGCAACCTCAATTGAAAGGATGAACTTAGCTTTGACATTTTTTACTTCCACAAATGGTTCCAATTTTTATGTTTTTGTTTGATTCCCCATGACACTAACAATTTTGTTAATTGAACCTTGGATGTACATTTGGTGCCATATCCAAATATTTCATATTTAATATTTGAAATTGATGCATAGGCTAATTAATTTGTGTTGCAAAAAAACCCAAATAATTATTGTTGGTAATTATATGTTAGAAAGAACTTTTGTGTTCTAGGGGGTGCATTTGGGCTTCCTAATTACCCATTTTTTTAATGTGGCAATTTCACATCTTGAATTTGAACATTTGCAAATTAATCAATGGCAAAAATTTGGTATATGAAGTTGAAGTACTAGCCTTGCAGCTCAATTGAAAATACATGTACTCATTGTACCATTAGGAATCTTTGTACACTTTTGTCAAATATTACAAAAGAATATTTCTTCAATATTCTTTGAAGGTAATAAAGTTAATATCTATTCAAGATGGTGCTTATATCATTGAATAATTTTGTTGATTTGGGATATCTGCTAGATTGAAATTTAAATACACATGCAAAATACAAGCTCAAATTTGTAGTACATAAAGTGCCAACTTTTCATGGAATTCATCTATTACTACATTTCAAAACATCCATCTATTCCAAACTCTGTGTCACAAGTATATGTATAGGGTGTGTGAAGGGCATTTAAGCAAAACTAGAATGTCAAAACATAGTTGCCAATTAAACATCTTAAAGTTAATATTTTCACACATGAACTTAATATTATTTCCATACATTTAAACAAAAATTCAAAAAATATATAAGTCCAATTGTTTCAACCCAATTATTGGGCATCTATAGATGCTCAAAACCTACACCTCCTCTATTTTCATTTGACCCTATTCTTACTTCCAATAGCTCCTTTTCATGGTTGTCACATCAATGATGTCAATATATTTTTATTAAACCTTATATTATAACACTTGATCATGTAGCAAAGTCATGATCTTTGTCAACTATATAAAAAGTTCAAAAAATTTGTAAAAATATATAAAATCTACACAACCCTACTACAAAGTATTCAAAATGTAAATCAAATCTACCATGTGTATGTATACATGCATTATAGTGGGTAAGATATATATGCAAAATGTATATAACATACAATTGTCATATTCTTTACAACTAGAGTTTTGCAAAATTTTGTTTGAAAAACTAATTATACATACATTCATTAATAGAAACCCCCTCTTTTGCAAGTACATTTTCAACTAGTGTTCAACTATAAACCGAGTTGAAAACCACACATAGAGTTACAACTTATTTTTTGCAATTGCTAACAGTAATGGGTAGATGCAAGCTATGGTGGCTCTTTTTTTGTGATTTTATGGACTTTTTTCCAAAGTGTACTCTATTCAAATGCCACAAACACATTGTAAAATCATTAATTTGACAGAAATATTAATGGGTTAAGATTGTTAACTTGAATAAAAAAATTATTAAAGGGCGAAATTGAATAAACATACACCAATCATATAGTAATGGACTTTTAAAGTGGACATATGGACTATAATATGGGTTCTATGTTAGTATTCAAATGCATTTTTTGTTATGATTTCATCTCAATATTTTTTATAAGGACTTAATATATGATACAAGATGGGGGAAAAAAAATGAATTGAAAAAAAAAAACAACAAAAAATTTAATGAACAAATAATTATGGACTTTTGAATGTCCAGATTTGGGCCAAATTTTCAAAAGTCCCAATCTTGGTCATTTTTTGTTGGATTGATTTTTTTTTTTGCCTAACATGTATAATAAAGAGTTTTTTAAATGGGCAACCTTTTTATATGGACTTTATTAATTGATTAATCACCACATAGGGCCCCCCAAACATTGGTCTTTAATTGTTTTTCCATTTTAGTGTTAATTTTTCCATTTATATGGAATTTTGGGAAGGGGACTTTTATTGCTTTTGAGCCACCATAGCTTGCATCTACCCTAATGTTGACAAGTATAAGTTGAGAGTGAAATTACAATCAAAAGTGCATGCCACTACTTGCCAATTTAATTGAAAATTACTTTACCAATTTAGTCGAATGATGTTGTCAATTACATTTTACTAATGATTGAACTTCATCTGCTAACTAGACATGATGTCAACCAAAAATATAATTACAATTTCAACTAGGTTGCAACTATGTAAGTTGAACATTTTGACCATTTTGCAACTATATAAATTGAACATTTGGTTAATGGTTTAGTGACATGTGGCACATTCATAAAATGTGGGGTCAACAAATAATTAAATGACATGTGGCATGCTCACAAATTTTTGGGTTCAACAAATAGTTAAATCACACATGGCACATTCACATAAATAGGTTAGGTCTAAACTTAAACACTTAGGCTAAACCTAAACATAGGCTTAAGTTAGGGCTAGACCTAAGCACCTATGTTAGGCCTAGACCTAAACCACATGGCAATTAATAAATAAAATCCTATTGCATTTGGTTTAGCCTTTAGGGTTGAACCATTTTTATTGGTTCATCCCAAATGGCTATTACATTTTCATGTTTATTTTGACGTCCAACAATCCTAGTGCATCATTTATATAATTTGGATTCCTAGAATGGAAGCCAAATAATATGGGATAAATATTTAAGTTATAACCTAGGGTAAACACACCTATCACTAAATATTTAATAATGGATCATTATGATTTTCTTGTCCATGGTTTGTTACTTTTGGAACTTAAAACAATTTTGTAGTCCTCCACTTGGGCATCCAAATTTGTAAAAAACACTCTAATCTAATGAAAAATGAACAAGATATGCCCTTTCAAAGTGAAGGGGGTTGTGCTTTGATTTGTATCATAAATGTTTGGTATGATTTTGAAGGCTAAACTTTTCAACTTTTTTTTTTTTGTCTTTTCACTTTAAACAACTTTGATTGATTTTGAGATAACGCATTTGTAGTTTTTGAAATCATGAGAAATGAGTGATAAATGAACAAGATATAGTTGTTGGAAGTAAGGGGGGGTGTAAAGACAAATTTGAAACAAAATATCACTCCTCTTCTTGCCTTTTCTGCTTTGTTCCTTTGATTTTGAGGTTCAAAAAACATTTGTAGCTTTCCGTTTTGAATTTCCAATGACATGAAAAATGTTCAATTTGGTTTTGAAATGAGGGAAAACTTGATAATGTTTGGTGATAGAATATTGTTTGGTGATAAATGTGTCTACCCTAGTTGTAACCTAGTTACAACTTAATTACAACTCAACTAGTTGTAATCTAGTTGTACAAGCTAGTTTAAACTTAGTTAGGCCTAGACTTAAACTAATAATCTACCTAGCCTAGGTTTAATTGCTTACTTTAATTACTTATAGTAATTATTCATCAACTATTTTTAATTGTATAGTTGTATAATTAATCAATTAAACATATTATCATCATTATTAAATAATATGGCAATTATTATTTTTTAAAATCAGCACTAAATGTAATAATATATTAAATAATTAGTTATTACTGAATTTTTTAAATTCCAAATTCATTATAAATTTTTATTAACATTTCATAAAACAAAGAATTAACTCAACTATAAATATTCAATAATATTTTTTAAATGATATTTTAATTGCAGTAATTATTATAATGTAGTGATAATCAATAATTGACTACAATTACAAGAACCACATTAATAATAATATTGTAACTAGTAGTTAGGCTAGGCTTGTTATTTAACTATCCTTATTCATTTTTTAAAAATATTTTAAAGTATAGTAGTGTTAAACAAGAATAATTTCTGAAATTATACGATAGTTTATTGAATATATTTACTAATTATTCTAAGCATTATGATTTAATCATAAATACTTAATTAATTAATTATATAAAAATGAAAAAATATTGGAACTAGTAACCAGAATTAGAATAAAAACTTAAATTCTAAATAACATTAATTATGTATCATTACTTGATATGTTGTATCCTAAAATTGAATTTATATATGAATAATAAATTATGCATGTATTGAACATACACATTATTAAGTTGATTTATATTTCAGAATTTCCTTAAAATTTAAAATTAAAGTGTAATATTTATATGCACAAAACAATACATCATACATAACCATTCATGTATACAAAAAAAATTCACATGTGCTTTAATAATTAATAAAATTTTAGTGTAATTTTAGAATATAATAAGACTGTCATGCGAAAGTGGGTTGTCGAGCCAGTGTGAACACTGGAATTATCCTGGGTTCTATGCATAATTGATTCGGCCGACTTGTTGTGACGACGCCCCATCACTGCTGCATGGAATGCATGGCTGTCTTCATTCTGATGTGTGTGCTGTGATTTACGTTGAGATGGCGGCTAGTATTGATGGAG
>Ga0116228_10003823_pt1 | contig 13306 bp, 12 predicted proteins | sample S1TSphfallax_2_FD_89694 | JGI IMG/M metagenome (GOLD analysis project Ga0116228, IMG submission 89694) | Host-associated microbial communities from peat moss isolated from Minnesota, USA - S1T2_Fc - Sphagnum fallax MG | ecosystem: Host-associated > Plants > Peat moss > Unclassified | place... | reverse complement strand
GGCACGATCTCGACGTCGCTCTCGTCGATCCCGTTCTTCTGCAGCGCGCGCAGCGTGAAGATGTACGGCTCGGTGCCGCGGGTCGCGGCGATCTTCTTCCCTTTGAGATCGGCGATCGTCTTGAGCGACGAATCGGAGCGAACGAGCAGACCGGTCGACTCGCCGCGCAGGTTGAAGTAGAGCAGCTTCACCGGCGTTCCGTTGGAGCGGCCGAGCAATCCCGCCGACGCCGCCGCGCTGCCAAAATCGGCGCTGCGCGAGCGCAAGAACTCGAGCGTCTTGTTGCTTCCGAGGGACAGGATCCAGTTGACGCCGATGCCGCGCGGTTTGAGGACTTCTTCGAGCCAGCCCTTCTCCTTGAGGACGAGCGTCGTCGGAACGGTATAGGCGTAGGCGAAGTTGAGCGTCGCCGGTTCGGCTGCGGCGGCGCGCAACGGTGCGGCCGTAGCGATGCCGGCGCTCGCGGCGACGGCGGAGGCGGTGCGGAGAAAACCGGCGCGCGTGGGCGTGGGGCGATTCATGAGCGTCCTTTCGTTCAGGCGGTAGCAGCGGTGGTGAGGGTGGCGTGACCGGCGCGCTCGGCCAGCAAACGGCGCGCCTCGGCGAGCGGTGCGCGATCGACGTACCGCTCGAGGTCGACGCGCGTGTGGAGGAAGCCGTGCTCGAGCAGCAGCTTCTGCTGGTGCGCGAGCGCAGCGAGGTTCTCGTCGCTCAGATCCGGCTCGAGGTGATCGAGAAAATCAGGCCGGTACGCAATCGGCAGCACGTCCTCGGGGCTCCCGACTTCGTTCGCGACGATGCGGCGCGCCGCATCGGGCGACGTGCGCGCCCACGCCGCGGCCTCGATCACGCGCGCCAACACGCGAGCGACGATGTCGGGACGACGCGTCAACACATCGCCGTCGACGGTGAGCGCCAGCAACGTCGCATTATTGAGCCGGCACAAACGCACGGGCTCACGATCGAGGTCGACGACGACGGTGGCGCCGAGGAACGCCGCCGTCTCGACGCCGACCGATCCCGGCGCGAAGATCGCGTCCACGCGGCCGTCGATCAGCGCGAAGATCTCCGCCCGTTGCAGCGCGCGCATCGTCGTCGAACCCCACAGCGAACCGGCGTGCGACGTCCCGGCGCGAGCGTCGTCGACGTAGCTGCGCTCGACAGGCACGTCGACGAACTCGACGTCGCGCTCGTTGAGACCGGCCGTCTCCAACGCCGAGCGAAACCCGCGCACGCCGCTCGCGCGCCAGAAGTCGATCGGATCGTTGAGCCGTCGCGGCAACCCGAGGCGCTTTCCACGCAGGTCGGCGACCGAACGGATCCCGCTCTCCGGCAACGCGAGGACAGCCTGGAATTCCTCGTTCCAACTCAGCCCGATCAGCCGAACGTCGCGTCCTTGCGAGCGCGCCCACAGCGGCGGAATGTGTCCGCCGTGGCGGAACGATCCGGGCTGCGTGTGCGTGAAGTGGGATCGTCGCACCGCAGGGTCGTCGGAGCTATGCAACGAGCGAACGGCGATGCCGTCGCTGAGGAATTCCTCATCGAGCAAGCCGCGCTGAACGGCGAGGCTGAAGGCGGTGGGAACGGGGCAACGCGTGTACCAGAGCGTCTCGATTGACATGATCGGCCTCTCTTTCTTCGGAATCAAACGGCCGCGGCGACGTGCGTCACCAAGTCGTCGAGCAGCTCCGCCTTCAGCGTTCCGAAGGCGGGCGACGTGCGCAATCGCGGTCGCGGCAGATCGACGTCGATGCTGCGCGCGATGCGCGCGGGCGGGCCGTGCAATACGATGACGCGATCGCCGAGAACGAGCGCTTCATCGATGTCGTGCGTGATGATGATCGTCGTGGGAACCGCGGTGCCGACGATCTCGAGCAGATGATCCTGCATTCCGAGCCGCGTCAACGGATCCAGCGCGCCGAACGGTTCGTCGAGCAACAGCAGGCGCGGCTCCCCGACGAGCGCGCGGGCGATGCCGACGCGCTGCGCCATGCCGCCCGAGAGTTGCCGCGGCAACACGCCGGCGAAGCGCGAGAGACCGACGCGCTCGATCGCGGCGTCCACCGCGGCGGTCCGCTTCGCCTTCGGCGCGTCCCATACGCCAAGCGCGACGTTCTCGCGCACGCTGAGCCACGGCATCAGCCGGGGTTCCTGAAAGACCACGCCGATATCGGGTCGCGGGCCTTCGATCGGCTCCTCGTCGATCACCACGCGACCCGCGCTCGGTGCGTCGAGACCCGCCAGCACGCGCAAGAGCGTCGTCTTCCCGCAACCGCTCGGACCGATGATCGCGACGACGCGTTCGGTCGTGATGCGCAGATCGAGTGGACCGAGCGCAGCGAACGCGCCGAACGTCTTGGTCAGCGCCTCGAAGCGAATCATCGGTTTCCGACCGTGTCTTCCCACGAGAGCAAACGGCGCGCGCTTTCGGCGAGCACGAGGTCCGTGGTCTTGCCGGCCAAGGCGAAGATCACCATGCTCGCGAGGATCAGCGCCGGCTGACCGTTGTTCTCGCCGTCGAGCAACAGATAACCGATGCCTTGACTCGCGCCCATCAGTTCCGCCGCCACGACGAACATCCACGCCAGACTGAAGCCGGTGCGCAGGCCGACGGCATATGACGGGAGGCTCGCCGGCAAGAGCACGCGCCGCACGAGCCCGAGCCCGCGCAACCGGTACACGCGCGCCGCCTCGATGAGTTTGCGATCGACGCCGCTGATGCCGGCCATCAAGTTGAGGTAGACCGGGAAGAACACGCCCAGTGCGATCAAAGCGATCTTCGAGGGTTCGCCGATGCCGAGCCAGAGGATGAAGATCGGCACCCACGCGATGGCCGGAATACTGCGCAGCGACTGCAGCGCGGGGTCGAGCAGGCGCCGCCAGGCCGCGGAATAGCCGGTCAGCGCGCCGACGAGCGTCGCGGTAAGCGCGCCGAGCAGAAAGCCCGAGATCACGCGCTCGAACGAACGCCACAAATGAAACGTGAGTTGACCACTCGCCGCAAGCGTGCGCAATTCCGCGAGCACCGACGAGGGCGGCGGGAAGAGATACGCCGGCAACAGATCGAGCCGCGCGACCGCTTCCCACGCCGCCAACAGGAGCACGGGCAGGACGAACGGGCTCAAACGCGCCGCCAGCGCTTCGGCCGGCGACGCGCCGCCCTCGGGTACCGGCCCAGCGTGTGCTGCACGCACGATCGCGGCGAATCGCTCGAGTCGAACGATCATCAAAATCGGAAAACTCCTACGGAAAAAGAAAAAAGACCGCGCCGTGCCGGCGGGTCTCATCATGCGTTTGCGCTCTGGATGCGCGTTAAGCTATGACGATTCCATCCGACATCGCGCTGCGATGAGGAGACAACAACAACAAACGGCGCACGTCCGGAGATCGTTCATGTGCGCTGACCCTAGCACGAGCGACGGCGGGGCGTCAACGGTCGCGGTGGACATTCGCCCGGCGGCATGCTAGGATGCCGGTGATGCTCGCCTGTTGCCGTCGTTGTCGTCCGTTCACGCCCGCAAGCCGGTCGAGCTTCGTTTTGTCGTAATTCTCTCGCGGTCGCCGTCGAACGGCCGGCCGGCACTGATGAGAACCGCACCCCCGAAGCCGCCCGGCTCGGGGGTTTCGCTTTTCCGGAAGATCGTCGTCGTGCCGGCTCCACTCGTCAGCGGCCGGTGACGTCGCCGAACAGACTCACGAAAGGATCGACCATGCCACTCCAACTCGGCGACGCCGCGCCGGACTTCACGCAACAATCAACGCTCGGCCCGCTCCACTTCTACGACTATCTCGGCACGAGCTGGGGCGTGCTCTTCTCGCACCCGGCCGACTTCACGCCGGTGTGCACGACCGAGCTCGGTGAGGCGTCGCGTCTCAAGCCCGAGTTCGACAAACGCAACGTGAAGGTCGTGGGCCTCTCGGTCGATCCGGTCGAGAAGCACGGCACGTGGGCGTCGGACATCGCCGACGCGACCGGCTCGGCACTCAACTTTCCGCTCATCGCGGATGCGGATCGCCAAGTCTCGACGCTCTATGGATTGATTCATCCGAATGCCGACAGCACGGCGACGGTGCGCTCCGTGTTCGTCATCGATCCGAACAAGATTGTGCGCCTCGAATTGACCTACCCCGCCTCGACCGGCCGCAACTTCGTCGAGATCTTGCGCACGATCGATTCACTGCAGCTGACCGACACATTCAAAGTCGCGACGCCGGTGAACTGGAAGCAAGGAGAAGACGTCATCATCACCACCGCGGTCAGCGACGATGAGGCGAAGACCCGTTTTCCCGCGGGATGGAAGACGGTCAAACCCTATCTGCGCGTCACCAAACAGCCGCAGGCCGTCTGATCATGCGGACGTTCGTGTATCGTGTCGGCTGACGTTCGCATCGCCATCCTCATCGCCGACGCATCACGCGGAGATGATGCGGAGGAGATCTGCAGAGCGCTCCGCCGCGCGGCGCCATACTGCCGGCTTCACGTTCTCACGGCCGCTTCCGAGAACGAGTTCGACGAGTCGGGGGCGCACGGCGCCCGACTCGTCGCGGCCGCGCTGCATTCCGACGTAATCCTCTACGTTTCGGGTGCTGCCGATCGCGCCGGCGCCGCGTTGATCGCGCTGCGCGAGCGTGCCGGCTTCGTCGAGCGTCTCACCGAGCCGGATTTCGCGCGCGTCTGGTTCAGCGCGAACCGGAAACGTTCGCTCTACGTGCTCGGGGCGCTACCGGTTGCCCTGAGCGTCGTCGCGCTCGCGCTCGAAATCGGATGCGGCGACCCCGCGGCGGCAGAGCGCATGCGCGGGGCGTCAACGGCGGCAGCATAAGCCGTCTATCGGAAACGGCACGTTCCCGTTCGCTACGATGCGGGGGGCGTTTTGCGGCAGCGGTCGCTGCAGTAGCGCACCTCGTCCCACGATCGCGCCCACTTCTTCCGCCACGTGAACGGCCGGTTGCAGGCGAGACAAATCTTCGCGGGCAGATCGGCCTTCTTCACGCCGCGCACAGCATCGCTTCCACGACGGTGCCGTAGACGAGATGGGAGACGAGCGCGTTGGCGCGCTCCGCTCGCGAATAGCGGAACAGCGGACGGCCCAGGTGGGCGCTGGGGATCAGCACCACATCACTGAGGAACCATAAGCCTGCGCCGAAGGCGCAGCCGCGCGCCGCGGCGATCTCGGCGCGGCGCTCCCGTGCGAACGCATACGCGAGTGCGAATGCGCTGCCGAAAAGATAGTGCAGCGAACGGCCGACGGTGCCGGGATGACGTTCCGCCAGCCGGCCGGGAACGAAGGGTGCGATGCGACGCACGACCGATACGATCGCTTCGGTCTCCTCATCACGATCGTCCGCCGCGCGCCCGCGCTCGAAGAGCAGATCGAAGCCGTCTTGCGCGAGATCCATGGCAAGCGATCCGGCCAGCCCGGCAACGACGGCGGCGGCAAGTGACGTGCGCACTCACCATAGACGACGGACATCGAATGGGAGTGCCGCCGCTCACGTCGCGAGCGAGTCGAGCGCCGCGAGCACGTTGGCGGAAACGCACGACCAGCCGATGATCGCGCCCTGCGCGGTCAACGCCTTGATCGTGCCGGCTTTGAACTCGGGAAAGTAACTCTCGGTCGCATCTTCGACCAGCAAACAATCGTAGCCACGATCGTTCGCCGCGCGCATCGTCGACTGCACGCAGACCTCGGTCGTGCAGCCCGTCACGATCACGTGCGTGATCCCGCGTGCGACGAGATGCGCGTCGAGCTCCGTGTTGTAGAATGCATCCTTTCCGGGCTTCGAGATCACGAGTTCACCCGGCAGCGGCCGCAGCTCATCGACGAAATCCGACCCCGGCTCACCGTCGATGAGGATCCGTCCCATCGGGCCTCGATCGCCGATCGCGAGACGTGGATTGCCGCGCGTTCGCTTCGAGACGGGAAGATCGGAGAGATCGGGGCGATGACACTCTTTCGTGTGGATCACGGGCAGGCGTGCCGCGCGAAACGCCGCTTGCAGCCGTGCGATCACGGGGATGCACGGCGCGATCAGCCCGACGTCGTTTCCGAGCGCTTCACCGAAGCCGCCGGGCAGCACGAAATCGCGTTGCATGTCGATGCAGAGCAGTGCCACGCGATCGAACGCAAACGGATAGGGAAACGGAGTCGCATCGATCGACGGCACGGGTAGGAGTCTACGCAATCCACGGTCGTTTCGCAAGGCGCGCGCACGGGTTCCGACAACTGGTGCGCGCGGGCCGCTCCCTCCGCGCGAGTTGGCTAAATCATTTCCACGCGCGCAAGGCGAACGATCTCGCTCAATGTACGCGCCATCGAGATTTCGAACGTGACCGCCAAACCGTTTCATCTCGGCTGGTTCACCAACTTCACCCCCGATGATTGGAACGGGACGTTCGCCAACGGCGGGTCACCGTGGAACGGCAAGTTCTACATCGACATCGCGCAACAGCTCGAACGCGCCGGCTTCGATTTCCTCATGCTCGAAGACAAGCTGAGCATTTCCGAGGCGTACGGCGGCACCGCGGAGGCGTATCTCAAACACGCGCTCGGCATGGTGCCGAAGCACGATCCGGCGCCGCTCGCGACCGCGATCGGTATATCGACGGCGCACATCGGGTGCGTCGCAACGCTCTCGACGCTCGGATATCCGCCGTTCTTGCTCGCGCGCATGTGCACGACGATCGACCACCTCAGCGGTGGCCGATTCGGGTGGAACGTGGTCACGAGCGCCGAGGACAGCGCCGCGCAAAATTTCGGGCTCGACCGGCTCCCATTGCGCGACACGCGCTACGAGATGGCCGAAGAGTACATGGACCTCTGCTACCAACTCTGGAACTCGTGGGAACCGGGCGCCGTGGTGATGGATCGCGACACGGCAACCTACGCCGACTTTCGCAAAGTGCATCCGATCAATTTCCAAGGCAAGTATTTCAAGTCGCGCGGTCCGCTCAACGCCGTCCCCTCACCACAGGTGAAACCGACGATCCTCCAAGCCGGCGGTTCGCCGAAGGGACGTAGCTTCGCGGCCAAACACGCCGACGCGGTGATCGCCGTCGCAAACGGCGCCGAGGCGATGAAGGCGTTCCGCGATGACATTCGTGCGCTCGCAGCCGGCCACGGTCGCAATCCGGACGACGTGAAAGTGATGTTCCTCGTGTCGCCGATCCTCGCCGATACGAAGCAAGAAGCGCGCGACAAGTACACGCGCATGGTCGAGGCGCCGCACTTCATCGAGCAATCGCTCGCGCTCATCTCCGCGATCACCGACATCGACTTCGCGCGCTACGACGTCGATCAGCCGCTGCCCGAGCGTCTGCTGACCAACGGCGAGCAAACATCGCTCGACATGTTCCAGAAGTGGGGAAGCGGCAAGACGCTGCGGCAACTGGTCGTCGACGCATCCGGCGGCATCGCCGCATCCATCGACTTGATCGGAACGCCGGAATCGGTGGCCGACGACATGGCCGCGGCGATGGAGTTCGTCGGCGGCGACGGCTTCCTCATCACGACATCGTCCGCGATCAATCGCCGGTACGTGGTCGAGGTGACCGAAGGTCTCGTCCCCGTGCTGCAGCGGCGCGGCCTCACGCGCACCGGCTACACGCACACGACGCTACGCGACAACCTGCTCGCGTTCTGAGTCCCACGAACATGCACGGTTCCGCAATGATCGTTCGGGGCGGACAACTCGTTCGCGGAGTTTCGCCGGATGGGGAGCCGGAGATCGTGATTGGGGGCGGCATGCTCGTTCGCGACGGCGCGATCGTTGCGATCGCACCGGCGGACGACCTGATCGGGGAAAATCCGGACCTTCCCGTGATCGGAACGGAACGCGACGTCGTGCTGCCGGGGCTGGTCAACGCGCATCACCACACCGGCCTCAGCCCGTTGCAACGCGGCGTGCTGCCGGCGCCGCTCGAACTCTGGTTGCCGCAGTTCGTCGGTCTGCGTCGCATCGACGCGCGATTGGACACGCTCTACTCGGCGATCGAAATGGTCGAGAGCGGCGTGACGACCGTGCAGCACATCAGCGGCGGCCCATCGGGTCCGCGATCGGGCTGGGGAGCGGAACCCGAGCGCATCATGCAGGCGTATCGCGAGATCGGCATGCGCGCGTCGTGGTGCTTCATGCTGCGCGATCGCAACCGGATCGTGCTGGGTGACGACGACGCCTTCTTGGCGACCTTGCCCGAACCGCTCGCCGGCACGATGCGCGCGATGGTCGAGGCGGAGCCCGGCGAAACGCTGGCCCAGCTCGACTTCTTCGAAGAGCTCGCGGCCCGGTGGAATCGCCCCGATGCGCCGCTGACCCGCGTGCAGTTGGCGCCGGCAAACCTCCATTGGTGCAGCGATGAGTCGCTCGTGCAACAACGCGACATGGCGGCGCGCCACGGTGTTTCGCTGCACATGCACCTGCTCGAAACGCCGTACCAGCGCGTGTTCGCGGAGCAGCAAACCGGCTCGACGGCCGTCGCGCATCTCGACCGCTTGGGCTTGCTCGGACCGAAGTTGACGCTCGGTCACGGAATCTGGCTCGAGGATCGCGATATCGACCTGATCGCGGCAAGCGGCACGAAGGTGTGCCACAACGCGAGTTCCGGATTGAAGCTCGGCAGCGGCGTGACGCCGATCGCCGAACTCGCCGCGCGCGGGGTCAGCGTGGCACTCGGCATCGACCAATCCGGCATCAACGACGATCACGACATGCTCCAGGAGATGCGCCTCGCGTGGGCGCTGGCGCGCCGTCCGGCTCGCTGGCGACGCTCGCCGGACGCTGCCGCCGTGTTTCGCATGGCGACGGAAGGCGGCGCCGCAACGACCGATTTCGCCGACGTGATCGGTCGGCTCGATCCCGGCCGCGCCGCCGATGCGATCCTGATGGATCGCGCCGGTTTCGCGTACCCGGCGTGGAATGTCGACGTCCCGCTCTTGGATGCGCTGCTCCATCGCGCACGAGCGGGCGACGTCCATACCTCGATGGTCGCCGGACGGCTGATCATGCGCAATCGCACCGTGCTCTTCGTCGACAAGGCCGCGCTTCTGGCGGAGATCGCCGAGCGATTGAAGGCACCCGCCGACGCGGAGGAGGTCGCGGCACGCGCGCTCGCGCGCGATGTGCTGCCCTACGTGGAGGCGTTCTACGAATCGTGGCACGCAACGGCGCTCGCGGGCACCGCACGCTGCGCGTACCGGCACCGATGACGTTCGTTCTCCGCAACGGGCGCGATCGCGCCGGTCAGCCGATCTCGCTCACGCTGCGCGACGGCATCATCGCCGACCTCGCGCCAACGCCGGAAGCGGACGGCCTCGATCTCGCGGGCCGGCTCGTGCTCCCCGGATTGATCGACGCGCACGTGCACCTCGACAAGACGTTCCTCGGCCTCGGCTGGATGCCGCACGTGGATGGCGCGACCGTCGCCGCTCGCGTGGATGCGGAGAAACGTCTGCGGCGGAGCAGCGGCTGGAACGTCGCCGAGCAGGGCGATGCGCTACTCCGACGTCTGTGCGCGGCCGGAACGACGACGGTGCGGACGCACGTCGACATCGACGAGATGGTCGGGCTCGACAACCTGCACGCGGTCGTGGCCCTGCGCGAACGATGGGCCGACCGCATCACGATGCAAATCGTCGCCTTTCCACAGAGCGGCATCATGCACTGTCCCGGCATGCCCGAGCTGCTCGACGCCGCACTTCGCGAAGGTGCGAACATCGTCGGCGGCCTCGACCCGTTCGGCTTTGACGGCGACGTGCGCGGACATCTGGACGTTGTCTTCGGCCTTGCCGAACGCCACCACGCGCCGATCGACATCCACCTCCACGACGGCGGCGCGATCGGCCTCGAGCAGCTACGCGAGATCGCCGCGCGCACGCGCGCGCTCGGCATGGCGGGAAAGGTCGTCGTGAGCCACGCCTTCGCGCTCGGCGAGCCGGAGTCGACCGATCTCGCGGTCACGATCGCGGCACTCGCCGAAGCGGGCGTCTCGATCGTGACCAGCATTCCTGGCGATCACGTCTTTCCGTCGATCGCGCGCATGGCCGAGGCCGGCGTGAACCTCGCGCTCGGTTCCGATAACGTTCGCGACGCGTGGTCGCCGATGTCGATCGTCAGCATGCCGGAGCGGGCGATGCTCGCGGCCTACCGGTCCGGCTATCGCCGCGACGATCACTTGACGCAGTGCCTCGATCTCGCGCTGCGCGGCGGCGCGCAGGCGCTCGGCCTGACGCCGCCCGAGCTCGTACCGGGCGCGGCCGCCGATCTGCTCGTCTTCGACGCACCGAACGTTCCTGCGGTCATCGTCGAACGCGCGCGACCGGATCTGGTCGTGCGCGCCGGCGCGGTTCTGCGTTAGGGATCGAGCGGATCGGCCGGATCTTCCTCGAGCGAATCGATCAGCGGCAGAAAGATGCCTTCCGTATCGCTCAGCTTTCCCACGACCGTATACGGCGCGTACCCCAACTCGAGCTCGCTCCGCGGGAGCTGCTGCGTCAAGATCGAGGCGACTTGTCCGGCGTCGCTCACGACGAGTCCCGGTTTGTCGGTCGGGATGCCGTAGCGAAACATCTCGCGCGCGGCGTTCCGCATGTTCGTCGTCGTATGACGCGCGTGCGGATCGACGATGATCGCCGCTTCGGGAACGTGAAACTGCGCGATGAGTGCTCGCTTCATCTCGATCGCCTCGGAGTAGCGCGTCTGCGAGGGATGGACGTACCCGCCGGACACGAGGATGAACGGCGCCTGCTTCGCGTCGTACGCCTGCGCGGCGAGCGTGATACGCCGCAGCCCGCCCTTTGAGAGCGCCGTTTCGCGATCGTCTGGGCCGGCGCCGGGAACGACGATCACGGTGTAGGGATACGTTTGCCACGCGGTCGTGGCGATCGCCGCGACGGCCGCCTTGTTGACGCCCTCTTCCATCGGCTCGTGACGGCCGGCTTCGTCGCGGTGGTTGAGGTCCAGCAGCGCGAGCGCCGTCTGCAGCGTGAGTTCGTAGAACGGATGCGCGGCGGCATCGGCACCGGATTCAGCCGCGATGACTGCGGCGATGCGCCGCTTTGCCGCATCCGACGTCATGTCGAACGAGATGGAATCGATCTCGGGATACCGAGGTGCCGCACCCTCACCGTACACGGCAATGATGTCGTTGAGCCCGTGCGCGCAGATGTCCCACGCACGCGCGAGCATCTGCCCGGAGCTGAGCTTGGCCAGCAGCGGGTAGACCATCGCGGGGCGCAGGTCGGTATCGACGACCGCTTTCAGCGCCGGATCGGTATCGCCGAGCCGCTGCAGCGCAAGCGACACGTCGAGAATGTCCTCATCGGTCCACGTGATCGCATGCAGTTGGCACACGACGACGCCCTTACATCGCGGCACGGTGTAGCTGATGAGCTCACGACGTGCGGCGATGACGCGCGCGATCTCGGGATCGGCAGCGATCGCCTGTTGCGCGGCTGCGCTCCGATCCAACGCGGAGAACAGGTAGAAGTCTTTATCGACGATCGGCTGCGTCATGCGCAGCGGGACCGGATGCGATTGCGCCGACGCGGGCGACGACATCAACGCAAACGCGAGAACGACGGCCGCATTCCGCACGAGCGACGAGTTGAGCAAGACAGCCCTCCGAAAACAAACGGCGTGCGCGAACGTTCGCGCACGAGCAGTTTGCTCGATGAAAGCAGCTCACGTCAAGTTTGTTAATAGCTGAATAAGAACGGCTTATGCCGCCATTATCGGACCTACGGTTTGACCGCGACCACGCTGATCACGTCCTGCGCGGGAAACGCTTTGTCGATGAGACCGTACTTCGCGCACATGTCGATGAGCGGTTGCAGCAGACGCGGTTCGAGGAAGTCGGCGTCGGTGAAGCGCGCGCCTTTCGCGATGACGTCGGGGTCGATGCCGCTGTAGCCGGCGACGAGCGGCACGGTCTCGGCGAGGTGCGTGTTGGTGTATGCCGATGCTTCGCGCATCGCCTTGACGAAGCGTGCCATCACGTCGCGATTGGCGAGCACGTACGGCTCCATCGCGGCGAAGCCGGCCGTCATGCCGGCGCCGACGGCGTCGAACGGTTGCGCCAGCACGCGCGCCTTGCCCGCGGCGATCGCGAGGCTGGCGCCGGGTTCGTTGAGCGTCACGGCATCGGCGCGATGCGATTCCAAGAACGACGCGCCGGCCGACGTCGGCACTTCCACGACCTTGACCGTCGATGAGTCGCCGCCGTTCTTGTCGATCCAGTCGAGCGTCGCGGCGGCGTTGATATCGCGTAACGATGCCGATCCGAGGATCTTCCCGTTCATATCGCGGCCGGTCTTGATCGGCGAATCCGGCGCGACGAGCGTCAGCGTCGGCGATTTGCCTTTGAGCAACACGTTGCCGGGTGCAACGAAGACCATCGGGATCGCGTGCGTGTGTGCTTGGATGAGCGTGAGGATGTTGGTGTAGGCGACATCGGCCGAACCACCACTCAGCGCTGCGGCCGCGGCGGCGCCGCTCGGCACGATCGTGGTCTGCACGTCGAGCCCGTATTTCTTGAAGATCCCCGACTTCACACCGTAGTAGACGGCCTTGTAGCCGTCGTTGGGCGGTCCGACGACGCGCACCGTCGCGAGCGTTTGCGCCGGCACGGGACGCGGCGATCCCGCGACGGCCGCCACGAGCGTCAGCAAAACAACCACCGCGCGAGCGCGGCCCATGCGGAACGGCATGTTATCCCCACACTTTCTGTGCGACCGAAACGAGCAGATCGACTTTACGCCATTGCTCCTCTTCGCTGAGTTGGTTGCCGGCGAGCCCCGATGCGAAGCCGCACTGCGGGCTGAGCGCGAGCTGCTCGAGCGGCACGTACTTCGCGGCCTCGTCGATGCGTCGCAGCAGATCGTCGCTCGACTCGAGCGCGCCGCGCTTCGTCGTGATCAGGCCCAGTACGACGACTTTGCCCTTCGGCACGAAACGCAACGGCTCGAATCCGCCCGATCGTTCGTCATCGTATTCGAGCAGCAGCCGCTGATGCAGCAGCCCGTTGAACAGCTTCTCTGCGATGGCTTCATAGCTGCCCTTGCGATGCCACTGGCTGCGGCTGTTGCCACGGCACAGATGGATGCCGAAGGTGAGCCCGGGGAAGTCGCGGATCACGTCGTTCTCAGCCTGGATCGAACGCAGCAGGTTCGCATCGGGATCCTCACCACGCGAACGCATTGCGGCGAGCGTATCCTCGTCGACGTACGCGGTGTACCCCGGAGCATCGATGTGCACGTAGCGGCAACCGCCCGCGGCGAGCCCGCCGATGATCTCGCGCTCGATCCGCACG
>Ga0116228_10003820_pt1 | contig 13315 bp, 12 predicted proteins | sample S1TSphfallax_2_FD_89694 | JGI IMG/M metagenome (GOLD analysis project Ga0116228, IMG submission 89694) | Host-associated microbial communities from peat moss isolated from Minnesota, USA - S1T2_Fc - Sphagnum fallax MG | ecosystem: Host-associated > Plants > Peat moss > Unclassified | place... | reverse complement strand
TTTTTTCAAAAAAGAAGACCTTCCTTTTTTACCTTGGCGCCGCCGCGCGTTCCAGCCGGTCGTTAATCGCGTCACCCAGCCCACCCGCCGGCACCGTCATCGCGGCAATGCGCACCAAGCCGAGGCGGGGCCCCTCCGCGTCCAGCCAGCGCAAGCCGGAAAATAGGCGCGCGGCGGCTTCCGCCAGGTCGGCGGCTTCGCTCAGGTTCCAGACCAGCCCCGCCCCGGCCGGTGCCGGGCCAAACGCCAGCAGCGCCTCGTCGGCGCTTGCGCCGGTGGCGCCGAGCCGCACCGGCAGGTTCGGCGCGTAGTGCGACACCAGCAGGCCTGGGGAGCGCAAGCTGCGCGCGGCCTCGGCGCGCGCCGGCGTAATGCCCCGCCCGACCGCCCCAATCAGCGCCTCGATCACCTCCGCCGGTATGCCACCAGGACGCAGCAAAAACGGGTGCGGACCGGACAAGTCCAGCACGGTGCTTTCCAGCCCCACCACGGCAGGCCCACTGTCCAAAATGGCATCAATGCGCCCGTCAAGGTCGGCGCGCACATGCGCCGCCGTGGTGGGGCTGACCCCGCCGGAGCGGTTGGCCGACGGCGCGGCAACCGGCACGCCCGCGGCACGCAGCAGCGCGTGCGCGGTATCATGCGCCGGCACGCGTACCGCCAACGTGTCCAGTCCGGCACCCGCCAGCAGGTCCACCTTGCTGGTAATACGCTTTGGCAACACGAGCGTCAGCGGTCCCGGCCAAAGGGCCGCAGCCAGCGCTTCCGCGCGCTGATCCGCCACCACATGCCGAAACGCAGCATCGGCGTCTGCGAAATGAATGATCAGCGGATTGAAATGGGGGCGGCCCTTTGCCGCAAAGATGGCGGCCACAGCGCGGCCGTTGCACGCGTCCCCGCCCAACCCATAGACCGTTTCTGTACCGAAAGCGACCAGGCAGCCACCACGTAGCAACGACGCGGCGGCTGAGACCCCCAGAGCATCAGCGCCCAGCACGCTCGTCATGGCCACAAAGGCCAGGGGCGTCGTGCGAAGCACGCAGTCGCGTGACGCCCCTGGACCAAGCTGGGGACAAGTCCCCAGACCCCATTCCTTTTAGCTCCCCTGGACGACAAAGCCGCTATTCGCCCATCCCGGCTTGCCGTAGCGCAGCGCCGTGCCGTCCAGCAGCGTCAGCGTGCCGCCGGCCGCTTCCAGCACCGCCTGCGGCGCCGCCGTATCCCACTCCATCGTGCGCGAAAACCGCGGATACAGATCGGCCACGCCCTCCGCCACCCGGCACATCTTCATCGCCGACCCTAACTGCGTCACCGACGCCACGCTCCTGCCGTGCAAATACGCGCGCAGCCGCGGGTCGTCGCTATACCGGTGCCCGACCAGCACATGCAGCCCGCCGGCCGGCGGCGGCCGTACCCGGATCGGCCGCCGCCCCGCCGCGTCCTGCTTCCAGGCGCCCACGCCGACCAGGCCGCCGAACAACTCGGCTGTCGCCGGCACAGCCACCACGCCCAGGACCGGCACCGCGTCGCGCACAAGGCCGATATTCACACAGAACGTATCGCGGCCGGCGGCAAAATCGCGCGTGCCGTCCAGCGGGTCGACATACCAGGTGGCGCGCCCTGGCCGCGGTACGTGGCCGGCACTGATCTCCTCTTCCGCCACCACCGGGATCAGCGGCGCGCCGGCGCGCAAGCCCGCGGTGATCAGCGCCTCGGCCGCCTGGTCCGCCTCGGTCACCGGCGACCGGTTCGCCTTCTGCTGGGTGGAAAACCCGCGCGCCCGGATCGACAAAATCAGTTCGGCCGCGTCCCACGCAAGGCGCGCGGCAAGGTCCAGCAAAGCTTCGTCATCCAATGGCCGGGGCATGCGCGGGGGGATAGACCGCCGCGCCGCCCCTGGCAAAGCCCGGCAGCACTGTTAGATTGCAGCGCCTCACCCCTTATAACCCACCCCTGACGACTGGACGAAAAATTATGCTGGATGTGCGTTTTGCTGCCTCCTCCCTGCCCGCGAGCGGCGCACTGGCGCTGCTGGTGGCGGAGGGCGCCGCGCCATCCGGCCTTTGGCAGGCGGCGGATTCCGCTACCGGTGGCGCAGTCAGCCGCGCCTTCGCCACCGCCGACTTCACCGGCAAGGAAGGCACCACCTGCAGCCTACTGGCGCCCGGCGGCGGCCTGACCCGCATCGTCGCCGCCGGCCTTGGCAAGCCGGCCGACCTATCCGAACGACGGCTGGAGGATGCCGGCGGTTCGCTCGCCGCTGCGCTGAGCCGCGAGACCAGCGTCGCCCTCGCCACCGACGGTATCTCCGGCCCGCATGCCGCCCTGGTTGCGCTCGGCGCCGTGCTGCGCGCCTACCGGTTCGACCTGTATCGCACCAAGGAAAAGCCGGAGGACAAGCCGAAGCTCGCCACGCTGAACGTGCTGACCACCGACGCCGCCGCCGCCACCGCCGCCTGGGCCAAAGCCGCCGCCGTCGCGCGCGGTGTGTTCATCGCGCGCGATCTGGCCAGCGAGCCGCCGAACATCCTCACCCCGGTGGAAATGTCCAACCGCATCGAAAAGCTCCGCGACCTCGGGCTGGGCGTCGAGGTGCTGACGCCGGAGGATATGGAAAAGCTCGGCTTCGGCGCGCTGCTCGGCGTGGCGCAAGGCAGCGTCAATCCGGCCCGCACCGTGATCATGAGCTGGAACGGCGGCGCCAAGGGCGAGGCACCGCTGGCCTTCATCGGCAAGGGGGTCACGTTCGACACCGGCGGCATCAGCATCAAACCCGCCGCCGGCATGGAAGACATGAAGTGGGACATGGCCGGCGCCGCGGCCGTCACCGGCCTGATGGCGGCACTCGCCGGCCGAAAGGCGCCGGTCAATGCGGTGGGCCTGGTGGGCCTGGTTGAAAACATGCCGAGCGGCACCGCGCAACGGCCCGGCGATGTGGTGAAGTCCTACTCCGGCCAGACGATCGAGGTGCTGAACACCGATGCCGAGGGCCGCCTCGTGCTCGCCGACGTGCTATGGTACTGCCAGGAGAAATTCGCGCCGCGTTTCATGGTGGACCTGGCGACGCTGACCGGCGCGATCATCATTTCGCTCGGCCATGAGCATGCCGGCTTGTTCAGCAACGATGACGAACTGGCAGCGAAACTCACCGCCGCGGGCCTGGCCTCCGGCGAGCGGTTGTGGCGCATGCCGATGGGCCGCGAATATGACAAGCAGATCAAGTCCGACATCGCCGACATGAAGAATATCGGCGGGCGGCCGGGCGGGTCGATCACCGCGGCGCAATTCATTGCGCGCTTCGTCAATGATACGAAATGGGCGCACCTGGATATTGCCGGCACCGCCTGGTCGACCAAGGATCTGCCGATCGTGCCGAAGGGCGCCACCGGTTACGGGGTGCGGCTGCTGGATCGGCTGGTGACGGATCATTTTGAAGCCTGACCGATGCTGCGGGTTCATCTCGGCACGCATCTGGAAGGGGACTGGCCGCTCGGCATCCCGGTGCGCGCCGGCGCGCCCCCGCCCGAATTCGTCACCGCCGCGGCGGCCGAGGATTTCCAGGGCGCGCCGGAGACGGTGTGCGACATATTGGGAGGCGCGCGGCGCGTAATCCTGCTCGGCGTCGGCGATGCGCCGTACGAGACAGCGATGGAAAGCGCCGGCGCGATCGCCGCCGCGCATACGATGCGGGTGTCCCGGCTTTCGCTGGATTTGCGCGGATTTCACCGGCGGGAGGCGATTGCATGCATGACCGGCGCGGTGCTGCGCGCCTGGCGGTACGACAAATTGCGCACCAAGCTGCCGGAGAACCCGGCGCGGCTCGCCGACCTGTACGCGGTCACCGACGATGCGACGCTGGAGGCGCGCTGGGCCCGCCAATTGGCGGTGCTGGAGGGCGTTGATTTCGTCCGTGACCTGGTCACCGAGCCATCCAACACGCTGACGCCGGATGGTTTCACCGCGCGGTTGGAGGACATTGCCGGCGACGGGCTGACGCTGGATGTGCTGCGCGGGGACGCATTGCGCACGGCCGGCCTGACAGGCCTGCTTGCGGTGGGAGGCGCCTCGATGCACCCGCCGGCGCTGGCGGTGCTACGCTGGAGGGGCGGGTTCGACGCGCCGCCGGTGGCGTTCGTCGGCAAGGGCATTACGTTCGACACCGGCGGCATCAGCATCAAGCCGGCGGATGGCATGTGGGAAATGCGCGCCGACATGGCCGGCGCCGCGGCATGCGCAGGTGCGATGCTTGCGCTGGCGCGGCGCGGCTCGCCGGCGCCGGCGATCGCGGTATTGGCGCTGGCCGAAAATGCGGTCGGCGACGCCGCCTATCGCCCCAGCGACGTGCTGCGCCACGCCAACGGCACCACGATCGAGGTGGTGGACACCGACGCGGAAGGCCGCCTGGTGCTGATGGACGCGCTGGGCTTTGCGGCCCGCGAACACCCGGCCGCCATTATCGACCTAGCGACGTTAACCGGCAGCGTGGTGACGGCGCTGGGCCATCACATGGCCGGCGTGTTCAGCAACGATGATGCGCTGGCAGCCTGCGTCGCGTCCGCCGGCGCCGCGGTGGGCGAGCCGGTATGGCACTTGCCGATCGACGAAAGCCATCGGCGCGCGCTCGATAGCGACATCGCCGATCTGCGCCATTGCTCGCCCGAGCGCGGCCAGCCGGATGCGAGCCAGGCCGCCGCGTTTCTGCGCGAGTTTGTGGGTGACGTGCCGTGGGCGCACCTGGATATTGCCGGGGTAGAGAATGTGGCCGAGGCTGATGACCGGCGCGCGGCGGGGGCGACGGGATTTGGGGTGCGGTTGCTGGATCGGCTGGTCAGGGATCGATTTGAAGATCCGGATAGAAATTAAGGTAGGCCTTCTTTTTTGAAAAAAAGAAGCAAAAAACTTTTGCTCTGGCGCTGTCGGCACCTTGCGCGCTCCTGCGTAGCCTTGCGCGTACGCCAACGAGCAAAAGTTTTTTGGTTCTTTTTTTCAAAAAAGAACATTCTTTCTTATGTCTGACATCGGCTTCTACCACCTCACCCGCACAGGCCCCGAGCAAGCCCTGCCCGCGCTGCTCGGCCGCACGCTCGCCGCCGGCAAGCGCGCCGTGATCCGCTGCGTGTCCGACCGCATCGCGTCCGTGGATACTGCCTTATGGATCTGTCCCGAGCCCGACTGGCTGCCGCACGGCACCGAGGCGATAGGCGCCGCGGATTTGCAGCCGATCTGGATCACCGACGCAGACGACGCGCCGAACGGCGCCACGTTTCTGTTTCTGCTGGACGGCCAGGACAGTGCGCGGCTTACCGCGTACGAGCGCGTGTTCGACCTGTTCGACGGCGGCGACGAAAGCGCCGTTGCCGCCGCGCGGGCGCGCTGGAAGGCCGCGAAGGCAGCCGGGCATGCGCTGACCTACTGGCAGCAAGGGCCGCGGGGTTGGGAGAAAAAGTAGCGTGGCCTGCATGCAGCCCAACCCCGTCGGCGCTAAACGGCCGCAACTCTCGTCTTAGGGGCCTCAGCCTGTTATAACGGCAATTATAACATTGAGGCATGCGGTCCGTCGTCATGGTGAAGCTCAAGGTAACGACCGTTGGGAGTTCAGCCGGCGTGATCCTGCCCAAGGCAGTGCTGGCGCGGCTGCATGTCGACAAGGGCGATACGCTGTTCCTGACCGAGGCGCCCGACGGCTATCGACTTACGCCGTACAACCCGGATTTCGAACGGCAAATGGACCTTGCGCGGAAGGTCATGCGCCAACGCCGTGAGGTGCTGAAGCAACTGGCGAAGTGAACGAGGCTACTTGGCGCTGGGTGGCACAGGACGTGGTTCTGGCGATCCACGACGCCCAGATCGCCGAGCACGGCGGCGCCGCGGGCATACGTGACCTCGCGATGGTTCAATCGGCACTTGGACGGCCGGAAAATCTGGCGGCCTACGGAAGCCCGGATATCGCGGACCTCGCGGCCGCTTACGCGTTCGGCCTTGCTCGCAACCATGGCTTTGTCGACGGCAACAAGCGCACCGCGTTTGTGGTAGCAACGGTATTCCTGCTCGACCATGACCACGACCTGACGGCCGAGGACGCAGATGCCGTGACAATGATGGTATCGGTCGCCGCCGGCACCTTGCCGGAGCCAGACTTGGCGGCGTGGTTTCGCGCCAACACGCGCCCGCCCGTGACGTCATGAAGACCGCCTTTCGTAAGAAAGAACATTCTTTCTTTGGACTGAAAGAAGCGTGCCTACGGCAAAACGTAACGTCACCATGATCCAACGGCAATCGCGCAAAGGCCGGTCACGTCGATGGCAGCAGATGCCGCTTTAGAAACGCAACAAGCGCGCCTCTGTGGGCTCGTCAGGAGGGCCAATAGGAGCGCATGTTCGGCGCCCCGCGATACGCCATACAGGCCGACATACGGTCCTGCGACCGGAAGATTTCGCAGACGCTGCAGGCTGGCCGCCGTCTGGTCGATCGGCACACGCACAATATCGCCCGCGTGCCAGCTATTTCCGCCTACAGAATATGATTTCGGGTAGGCCAGGAAACCTTGCACTGCAAGTGAAATGGCGAGGCAGTGGCTCCAGCCGGCCGATCCGCCCTCACTGCCATGCAGCAGCATGACGGCCGGAAACGGCCCATCGCCGGGCGGGCTGTACGCTCTACCGAGACCCGGGAGATCGCGATAAGTCGGTTCCCATACGGCTGCATGCATGCCAGACATCTACCTTATTTGCGTCCGCGAATGTTCGCGCCCGCTATTGCTGTCTCCAACAGTGCATCGCCGACGCGCTGCGCGACCTCGCTCCAATCCAGCGCGATCTGCTGGCGGAACAGCCGCGCGGTCGGGTACCACGGGCTGTCTTCGCGCGCCATCAGCCAGCGCCACTCCGCGGCGTAATAGAGCAGCACCCATACCGGCCGCGCCAAGGCGCCGGCGAGATGAGCTGGCGCGCTGTCGACGCTGATGACGACATCCATCAGCGAAATCAGCGCCGCACTGTCGGCGAAGTCCTCGGTCGCCGCCCCGAACATGCGCACGCCGAGCTGCGCGGCCGCGTCCATGTCGTGAGGACGGATATCTTTCTGCACCGCGATATATTCAATGCCGTCGCGGAACAGGGGTGCCAGTTCCGCCAGCCGCGCGCTGCGCACATTGTCGGACTGCAGCGCGGCATTGCCTGACCACGCAAGGCCCACACGCAAGCCACGCGCGGGGCCCAAAATGGCACGCCACTTTTCAACGCGTGAAGGGTCGGCCGCCAGATAGGGTGTTTCGGCCGGAATGGTTTCCAGGCGCGTGCCAAACGCCAGCGGCAAACTCATCAACGGTGTCTGCATGTCGAACGCCGGCAGCTTCTCCCCGAACGCCACAAGCGTATCGACACCGGCCAGCGTGCGCAGCAGCGGCAGCAGCGGCGGCGGCGCTTCCAGCACCACGCGCGCACCGAGCGCTTTCACCATCGGCACATAGCGGCAGAACTGGATCGTGTCGCCGAAACCCTGCTCGGCGTAAAGCAGGATCGTGCGTCCCTGCAAACTCCCCTGGCCCAGCCACAGCGGTTGCGGGAAATTGCGAGCGTGCTGCCTGAACGTGGGGTCGCGCCAGCGCCATTCGAACTCGCGCCAGCCGCGGGCGTAATCGCCCATGGCGAGACAGATCGGGGCCGCATTGAAATGCGCCAGCGCATGCGCCGGGTCGCCAGCAATCGCATCGTCGCAGGCAGCCAGCGCCTCGTCGCGGCGGTTCAGCCGGTCCAGCGCCCAGGCACGGTTTGCCCGCGCCTCCGCCAGCACGTCATCCGCCGGCGCGCGGCGATATAACGCAAGCAACTGGTCGTAGGTCTCCAGCGCCTCCAGCGGCCGGCCCAGCCGCGTCAGCACGATGCCTTTGTTCTGCAGCGCCTGGCGTAACGAAGGCTCCAGCCGCAACGCCGTGTCATACGCCGCCAACGCCGCGTTATCGCGCAACAATTTCCGCAGCGTGTTGCCGCGATTATAGTGCAACCCCGCATCATCCGGCCGCAGCGCAATCGCCCGATCCAGACTCTCCAGCGCCGCCTCATGCCGCCCCAGGGCACCCAACGCCGTAGCCCGATTATTCTCGGCCTGCGAATTGCCCGGCGCCACCCGCAAACTACGCTCAAAAAACCCCAGCGCCTGCCCATGCTGACCCTGCCCCAGCAAAGCAATCCCAAGGCAATGCAGCCCCTCCGCATGATCCGGCCACCGCCGCACCAAACGCCGCAACACCCGCTCCGCCTCCGCGAACCGCCCCCCATGCAACGCCGCCACCGCCGCCTGCACCCTCGGGTCATGCTGCTGCATCGATGCTCCAGAAGTAAGGAAGGAAGGCGGGGGGCTCTGCCCCCTCGACCCCCGTTGGGGCCTGAGGCCCCAAACCCCCGCAAGTTTCGTTGGGAGATAAGGAGGGGGGCGCACGTCCGTTGCTACAGTCGAGTCGCCCCCCTCCCTATCTCCCAACCAAGTAATGGGGTCTGGGGACTTGTCCCCAGTGGGGTCGAGGGGCGGAGCCCCCGCCTTCCTTCCTTAATCCTGCAGCACCCGATCCGGCCGCATAGGCCGAGGCCGCGGCACCGGGATGGCGGGGCCGTGCAGGGCGGAGCCGCGGCCGGAGAGGGACGGATTGGTCATGAAATAATCGTGGGCGGAGACGGGTTTGGGGCCGGGCGGTAGGCGGCGCCAGGTGCCGTCGGGGTCGAGTTGCCAGCTTTGCAGCGTGTCTTTCAGGTTGACCACCATGATCTGATCGAGGATTTGGGCGTGGACGGTGGCGTTGCGGATCGGCACCAGCGTTTCGACGCGCCAGTCCATGTTGCGTTCCATCCAGTCAGCGCTGCTGATGAAGACGTCGGCCTGGCGGCTGGGCAGGCGGTGGCCGTTGCCGAAGACGATGATGCGGCCGTGCTCCAGGAAGCGGCCGACGATGGATTTGACGCGGATATTTTCGGACAGGCCGGGCACGCCCGGGCGCAGGCAGCAGATGCCGCGGATCACCAGCATGATCTGCACGCCTTCGTTGCTGGCCTGGTAGAGCTTATCGATCAGTTTGCTGTCGGTGAGGCTGTTCAGCTTGATCCAGATGGTGCCATGCTTGCCGGCGCGGACGGCGTCCATTTCGCGCTGGATCAGGTGCAGCAGCGTGCTGCGCGTGGTGAGCGGGCTGAATGCCAGCGCGTCCATTTTCTCCGGGCGTGCATAGCCGGTCATGTAGTTGAACAGCCGGGCGGCGTCGCGCGTGAGGTCCGGGTCGGCGGTGAAGAAGCTCAGGTCCGTGTAAATGCGCGCCGTGATCGGGTGATAATTGCCGGTGCCGTAATGGGCGTAGCTGCGCAGCGCGTTGCCTTCGCGGCGGACGACCAGGCTGATTTTCGCGTGGGTTTTCAGCTCGGCGAAACCGAACACCACTTGCACCCCGGCGGCTTCCAGTGCGCGGGCGAGGCGGATGTTGGCTTCCTCATCGAACCGTGCGCGCAGTTCGACCATGGCGGTGACGGATTTGCCGGCCTCGGCCGCCTCGATCAGGGCTTTGACAATCGGGCTGTCGCGGCTGGTGCGATACAGGGTTTGTTTGATGGCGACGACGGCGGGGTCGCCGGCGGCCTGGCGCAGGAACTGGACCACCACGTCGAAACTCTCGAACGGGTGGTGCACCACGATATCCTTGGCGCGGATGGCGGCGAAACAATCGCCGCCGAAATCGCGAATTCGCTCCGGGAAGCGCGGCGTGTAAGGGGGGAAGAGGAGATCGGGGCGGTCGTCGACGATCAGTTGCTTGAGGTCCACCACACCGATCAAGCCGTGCTGGGCGAAAATCTCGGCGCGGTCGGCGCCGAGATTGTCCGCGACCATCGACACCAGCTCTTCCGGCATCAGGCGGTCTACGGCCAGATGGATCATGCTGCCGATGCGGCGGCGCTTCAGGGCGGTCTCGTAGGAGCGGACCAGGTCTTCCGCCTCCTCCTCGAACTCCACGTCGGTATCGCGGATCAGGCGGAACAGGCCCTGGCCCGTCACCAGGAAGCCGGGGAAGACGCGGTTCAGGAAGAGCGCGACCAGCGTTTCGAGCGCTGCAAAGCGGATCATGTCGGGTGAGCTGGCGGGCAGGCGGACGAAGCGTTCGACCTGGGCGGGCAGCGGCAGCAGGCCGCGCATATGCTGCCCGTCCTCGGCGCGCTGCAATTGCAGCGCCAGCACCAGCCCCATGTTCGGAATGAACGGGAACGGATGCGCCGGGTCGATCGCCAGCGGCGTCAGCACCGGGAACACGCGCTCCATGAACCAGTGGTCGAGCCACGCGCGCTCAGCGTCGGTAAGTGACGCGGCGTCAACCACTTCGAGGCCGGCGTCGCGCAGCGCGGCGCGCAGCGTGAGCCACACGGTCTGCTGGCGCTCCAGCAGCGCGGCCGCCGCCTCGCGCACGGCGGCGAGTTGTTGCGCCGGCGTCAGCCCGTCGGGCGACATGGCGCCGATGCCGGAGCGGACCTGGCCGACGAGGCCGGCGACGCGGACGGAGATGAATTCATCGAGGTTGCTGGCGCTGATCGACACGAAGCGCAGCCGTTCCAGCAGCGGATGGCGCGGGTTTTCGGCCTCGTCGATGACGCGATGGTTGAAGTCCAGCCAGCTCAGCTCGCGGTTGATGAAGCGGTCCGGGCTGTCGAGCGCGATGCGCGGCACCGCGGGCGCCGTGGCCACGACGGCGATGGCGGGCGTTTCGGCATGGCGCTGGCTTTCACGGCGGGAGGCGGACATTGGGCCGTGTGCTCCTAGCGGATGCGGTGGGCCCCCGTTCATGGCCTTGTTCGCGGCTTTGAAGCAAGGCAGAGCATGTGAAGATTTGGATGGACGCACCATGGCCGGACCGCTGCAAGGGTTACGCATCATCGAAATAGCCGGCATCGGGCCGGGACCCTTCGCGGGCATGATGCTGGCGGACCACGGGGCGGAGGTGATCCGCGTCGAGCGGCCGAATGCGCCGCCCGGTGTTGCCGGCGTCAAGACCGACATTCTGGCGCGCAGCCGCCGCGTGGTGGCGATCGACTTGAAGCAGGCGGCGGGGGTGGCAGTGCTGCGCGACCTGGCCCGCAGCGCCGACGGGTTGATCGAGGGGTTCCGGCCAGGCGTGATGGAACGGCTGGGCGTGGGGCCGGATGTTTTGCTGGCGGACAATCCGAAACTGGTGTTCGGGCGGATGACCGGGTGGGGGCAAACCGGGCCGCTGGCCAAGACCGCGGGGCATGACATCGACTATATTGCGGTGGCGGGTGCGCTGCATGCGTATGGGCGCGCCGGCCAGGCGCCGACGCCGCCGATCAATATGGTGGGGGATTTCGGCGGCGGCGGCATGATGCTGGCGTTCGGGATGGTTAGTGCCATTCTGCATGCGCAACGCACCGGGCAGGGCCAGGTGGTGGATTGCGCCATGGTGGATGGGGCCGCGGTGCTGATGAGCATGATCTGGTCGATGCGCGCCGCCGGCTTCTGGCGGGATGAGCGCGGGGTGAACATGCTGGATACCGGCGCGCATTTTTATGACACATACGAGACGTCGGACGGGAAATGGCTCGCGGTGGGGGCGATCGAGCCGCAATTCTATGCCGAGATGCGGCGGCTGGCGGGATTGGCGGAGGATGCCGATCTGGACAGCCAGATGGCGTTTTATGCGTGGCCGGAGATGAAGGCGAAGCTGGCGGCGACGTTTCGGACACGGACGCGCGATGAATGGGCGGCAATTTTCGACGGGACCGATGCGTGCGTGTCGCCGGTGCTGTCGATGGCGGAGGCGCCCGCGTACGCGCACAACGCGGCGCGTGGTACGTTTATTGAAACGGATGGGGTGACGCAGCCGGCGCCGGCGCCGCGCTATTCCGCGACGGTCGCCGATGTGCCGCGGATGCCGGCCGGGGTGGATACCGAGGCTGTGCTGGCATCGATCGGATACGATGCGGCGCGGGTCGAGGCGTTGCGGGGGGCGAAGGTGTTGGGCTGAGAAAAGAAAGTGTTTTTTTGAAAAAAGAACCAAAAAAACTTTTGCTCTTTCGCTCGGAGGATTGGACGTGAGCCAGCTTCAGTTTGCGAGACTGCCCACGCGCAAAAGTTTTTTGCTCCTTTTTTTCCAGAAAAGAAGGCCTTCCTTCCTTTGTCTCGGCGGGTAAGCGCCGCGGGCGCAAGCGTTTGAGGAGCCTGTCGGGCTAGGAAAGCCACTCCATCCGCACACAAGGGCCGGCGCGAGCTTCGCGATCGTCTCGGGGATTCCCGCACAACGGCCGTTTTCGAGATCGGACATGTAGCCATGGCCGATACCCGCTTTGATATTCAAATGGATTCGCGTTTTGCCGCGCCAGCTTCGAATAGCTTTCAACCGGCTTTCACCGCGCAGCATTGCAGCACTCACCGCCGGGGGCAGCACCACGCCGCCGTTCGCCAATTCGGCCGGTCGTGCATGGTAGATAGCGATGTCGTCGGCGTCCTCGGCGTCATGGTCGGCGCGCTCGAGAAATGCATGATATTCGGCGCGGGGCAGGGCGATCAATTCTTCGCCGCCGGAGATACGGATCATTTGCGGTTCGGTCATGGAGTCAGTCCCATCCGTATGTCGAGGCGGCCCGGCGGCCGATATAGGCCATAAACTCGGCCCGACTTGTTGTGCGCCCAACCAGGGCAGCATACACCATCAGCTTGACATGTGCAGCACATGCGTTCATCAATTTCCCATGAATACCATGGTCCAAATCCGCAATGTGCCGGTGGCGCTGCATCGGGAACTGAAATCGCGGGCGGCGCTGGCTGGCATGTCACTCTCTGACTACCTACTCCAGGAGATGCACCAGGTCGCGGCGCGGCCGACGCTGGATCAGATGCGGGCGCGGCTGGAGGGGCGGCCGGCGACGACCCTGTCGCTGGCACCCGCCGAAGCGGTCCGGGCTGAGCGCGACGCTCATTGATTGTCGTCGACGCGTCGGCCGTGATCGAGGTGCTCTTGCGCACGCCGGGGGCAATTGCGGTCGAGCACTACCTGTTCGCGCCAGGGCAGACATTGCACGCGCCGCACTTGCTTGACATCGAAGTGGCCCAGGTCATCCGCAAATATGTCGCACGAGGCGAGATCGATGCCGAACGCGGCCGCGTGGCACTCGACGACCTCACCACGATCCGTATGCAACGATACCCGCATGATTTTCTGCTGCCGCGTGTTTGGTCGTTGCGGAACAATGTCACCGCGTATGACGCCGCTTATATCGCTTTGGCCGAAGCGCTGGACGCCGTGCTGCTCACACGTGACCACCGTCTGGCAGGA
>Ga0116228_10003817_pt1 | contig 13323 bp, 24 predicted proteins | sample S1TSphfallax_2_FD_89694 | JGI IMG/M metagenome (GOLD analysis project Ga0116228, IMG submission 89694) | Host-associated microbial communities from peat moss isolated from Minnesota, USA - S1T2_Fc - Sphagnum fallax MG | ecosystem: Host-associated > Plants > Peat moss > Unclassified | place... | reverse complement strand
TATTTTTTTTTTTTATTAATTATTATATTAATTTTTTATTTTTTTTTTTTATTTTTTTAAAAAAAAAATTTAAAATTTTTTTTTTTATTTTTGGGTTTTTTTTTTTTTTTTTTTCCAGTGTAAATTGAAAATTCCACTAAATTTTTGGAAATTTTCAACAACTTTTTTATATCAGGAAATTGGGATGAGAAAGGAAAAAAAAAAAAAAAAAAAAAAACAAAAAAAAAAAAAAAAAAAAAAAAATAAAAAAAAAAAAAAAAAAAAAAAAAAAAAAAAAAAAAAAAACTGATGGTGGTGGGGACCAGCGGAGGTAAATTTTTATTTTTGTATACGCCAGTCAAAGCGCATGGCTTGGCCGAGCGGCATGGGTTACGGGATGCGCATGGGATGGGGGGGGGTCATGCGCGGTACTAGGCTACTACTACCAGGAGCTTTGTTGTTTCTCTGGTAAAGAAGACTAGTGCTGTTGTTGTTGTTCTTTGTTGTTGTTGTTGATGTTGGTGGTGGTGTTGTTTTTGTTGTCGTTGTTGTGAAGACCGCGGGGCCCCTCTACTACTACTACTAACTCCTGCTGCTTTTGCTTTGCTTTGCTTTGCTTTGCTTTGATGCTGCACCTTCTCACACACCTCCATATACACCTCGCGTCTCGTTCTTCTCCCTTCTTTGGTCACTTTCTCTCTTCTCTCTCGTGTGCTCTTCTGCGCCCCCCTGGTTTATGCACAAACATGTGCCCTTCGTTTTCTTCTTCCGTTTTCTGTTTGTGACTTGTGTTGTTTTTTGGGTTTTTGGGTTTTCTCATTTGTGCTGCTGGCTGCTGGCTCTTTTTTTGGGGGTGTTGTTTTAGTTCCCCTTTGGTTGCTGGAAGTTGTGTGTGTGTGTGCGTGCGTGCGTGTGTGGCGGTGTGCTTCTTCTTTTGTGCTCCTTGGTTGTATCTTTTGTCATGGGATGATGATGACTTGGATCGTGCGTTTGCTTGTCTTAAAACCGGTTTTGGGGGTGATCCATTTTGCTCTGTTCTTGCAGATGGTTGTTTGATTTTCTTTTTTGTTTGCTTTTGTTGCTCCAGGAGAGACAAATAAGAAGCCCCGTGTTTTCTTGACAATCACGTAGGGTTGCGTTTGACTCCCATCTGTATCACAAGTGCTCTGAGTGAAATGATGACTAATAATTCTCATTCATGATCCTGAAGATGCAGAAGCTCATTTGTGTTATCGGTCCCTCTTATCAATGCTATTATTACCTTTGATGTCGCGGGAGTTTTTCTTATGTCAAGCGCTGTTATAGAGAACGGCTTTCTGTAGTTTTTTTTTTCTTGCAAGTTTCCAGATATATTTCTCCTTTCAAGAAGTATTTGTTAGCAGCTCCGCACATAAGCTTGTCTTGCATCCCCTGTCTGTCCAAGGAGATCGGTGAAGGGACAAGGTAGAGTGTTATGGTGTGCCCAAGTGTGCAGAAGGCCGGTTTGAGTTCGGCGCCCTCATGATGGACAGAGGGCGAGAGGGCCGGCGGAGCAGTGCAGACAGAGGCCCCGTGTCTGCACCTCGCCGTCCTCGCACGAGCGGATTCAAAGACGCCTCAGGTCGAGCCTTTTCACTGAACACCGCCGATTCTTGTTGGAAAGCCCAAAACGACAGATGCTTCCGAGATTTACCGCAATATATTGTGTGTCGCAGAGCAGAACTCGTCCTGTCGATGTGTTCCTGCAGACCAAGTTTCCGAAACTGTCCGCAAAGGAGCCCATAATGTAGAAGTCTGCAGGCTTTTGAACAGAGGCCTGCTTGACAAGATACCTTCTCTTGTAGCTTCCATGCGCAAGAACAGGATTGACAGTTGTTGGGTGCAAGGAGCGTCTATACTTGCTGGGTTTGCTAGTTAATTGAATCACTGAAAGCACACAGCATTTGCTGGATGCTGAGGAGGAACACCTGCTGATGTTCTCCTCGCTCTCTTCCGTTTTGTCCCTGAGCAGCATCTGGTGTGGAACAGTTTCACATGATCATGCGTCCTCTTAAGCAGCCTCCATGACCGCATTTGTCAGAAGTCAAAGGGCCAAAGTTTGCAATTTCGCAGCTTCCATCACAGCGTGCAGGCTCTACCTGTGCCTATGCTATTTGAATTAGAAGAGCATCGCGCGATGCATTCATGCAAAGCAGACTACCAAGTGCACACGCTGCGGAAAATAGTCTCATCAAGTTGCGACATCATTTTGATAGGTCCTCCTCGTTGGAAGATATGGGAATTAGTGCGTGCATCTGACTTGTTTCATTGTGGGTGTCTCTGTTTGCACAGTTGGTGAGGATTGCGATGACACCATGGACGATGTTCACAGCGCAAGATTACGGGAAAGGCCCAAGAAGGATAGCAGTAGCCTGATGTCTGGGAAAGGATTGGTCTCCTCGAGTGTAGTTTCGATTTCTCGCATTAAGAGAAAGAGGCAGGGATTGCAGGAGATACAGGTGCAAGTTCGAGGTAGCATTGCTGACGAGTTAGAGGACACGACCCATGATTCGGAAATGGGGGGTTCTGAAGATGATGACGATCTTCCCCCTCCCCCTATTCCTCGCCGCCCTGCGAAATCAAGGCCACAAGGGAAGGTGAGGTTCCAACTGTTCAGCATATTCCCGACCTGGAGATCTCTTTTCTCCTGTGCCTCGCTGCGGGGGCCTCTCTGCTCTCTCTTCTATCCCTTACATTTCTCGCACCTTCCAAACTTGCCGGATGTAAGCAATATGTCTTTGGACAAGCTTACGGTGAGCAGATTCTCATCCGTACTTTGCTTTAGACTCGTCAGTTCGGCACTCCTTTCACGCGTTCTGATCGATCTTCGGCGATTTGCAGGGCGTTGACGATATCAGCATCAGAAACGATCTCCCAACTGTGCCCAGGAAGGCTCGCTCAGGTGTGTATAGACTATAGACTACAATGCATTGATGGCTACGCATTACAAGTTTGCTTAAACGCGATGTACAGAGTCGTTTTGACTTTTTGACACGTTACTGCAGCAGTTCCCAAGCGACTACAAGAGTCGCCCCCACCTCCAGTCCAAGAGACTCCATCTCAGCCACCTCAACTAGTTGCTTCTCCAACTCCGGCACCATCCAGCACTCTTTCATCATCATCTGCTGTAACCCTGAAGCCCAGAAGAAGAACCGTAATTCTTATCTATGACTCTTCTACACTTCCTGTTCTTCTTCCTAATCACATCTCCTGGACCTATGACTGGAAATCTTTTTACTGACTGCAGCATTTGCTTTGTCCTGCAGAAGCCAAGTGGATCGAAACCTAAGGTCTCTAAGCTGCTGAAGGTACAGGAGACCATCAGTGTCTGAATCTTCTGTCAGTTGCAGTAGATGAAGAGTGTCCATACTATCTGCATTGTTCTGGCCCTTGAATGTAGCATGTTCAAACTTACAGTTTGCTGGAGTAGATTTGTGTTGGTGATGCAATTGAACTGTTTACTGTATAAAGCCTTTGCCAAGATAGTGGTGTAATTGCTTGCTTTTGGTGACAAGAACCTGAGGGTGAGGTTGGACACATCAAAAGTTTGGAAGAGGTTGAAAACCAGTTTTCATTTCATTTGCAGCTTCTCTGGTGAGTTCAAAGAAATCAAATTTGGTAGTAGTGTCTTGATGACAGGGACAGGTGTCTACACCTACAGTCTCAGAGGAGGTGGAAGTGGCAGAGGCCTTATTTGATCTAGCAAGGACAATCCCCCCTCCTGCATTGGACCGAAGGATGGATTTGAAACCTGAATCCAAGTCAGAGGCAAAGTCATTGGCTTCTGGGTCAGCACAAATCCTGTCTCCTGCAGCCCAGCCTTCTTATGCAACTGCTGCTCCCTCACTCATTCCAGTTCTCAACACAACATCTGGCACGCTATTGGGCCCTTCACCAGCTGCTGCATCACCTGTTCCCTTGCCCTCCCCTCCATCTGCTGCTGCTCCAGTCCCTGCAGAGGGTATGCCCTCGATCTGTTTTCAGCTTCTATATGCACATAGGGTGGGATGTCTTTTTTCTTAGTCATCATCATGCCTGGGCAGTGTCAAAGAGGCTTTCACAAATGCTCTTCCTACCAAAAGTCAGTTTGTACCTGGCTCTCTGGTGAACTGTTTGGGGTAGAGAGTTCTTGCATCTGTCACTGCATTGTACCATGTTGGTCTGAATTCTCTGCTGTGGATAAGAGCAGGTAGACTGTTTCTGGAATTCAACAACAAATTTTGTGAGTGCAGTGCAATTGTTCTTGTAGTCAGCTTCTGGTGACTTCTAGGTGGTTTTGTAACAAGAATTCTGGTCACAAGGATACAGTGTTGGACTTAGTATGGACTAGTGAATAAGCGGATTGATTGCTTGTGTTTTCCAGAATCTGCAAGACAGTGATATGTTATTCAGGTCTTCCAACCATGCTTAGTCATTTAGACCTCACATTCTGATTGTCATGTTGGCAGCTCCAAAGAGGAAACGTCCTCGTGTCAGAACTCGTCCAGATGAGGGAGCACCTACACCAGCTGGTTTAGTTAAAAGCACTGCTAGTGCAATTTCAAATTCTCCTGGGGCAGTTGGTCTCCAACCTAACAATGTTGACCAAAGTGAAGCCCACCCTGGTATTGCAGATGAGGGGTCTGTGAAAACTGAGTCCACTACATCTGCACCTATGACTGCTTCAGGGCCTGCTTCCAGTAGTCCTTGTGGGGTGCCAGTTCTGCTAGTAACAGCCCCATCAATGCAACAGAACAGTATGGTGGAAAAGAAACATGATAAACTTGAGAAGAAAATTGTCAAAGGAGAAGTGACCAGGACTACATCTAATGAGAAAAATTCCAGCTCGGCACCACCTTTAGATAAGAAGCCTGCACCTGTCAAGTTGGCAGGTCCAACTATGGGTATCCAGGATGTGGATGCAACCACCACCATCAGTCCTCTCCCCAGTGATTCCCCTACAAAAATGGATGTTGCAAAGAGGTTAGTTACAGAGATATTTGTCTGTTCACATTGTCTTGCTTGAATTGTTCAAGTTACAACATGTAATTCACATGATGGTTAGGGAACCTTCTCTTCTTCCCTGGTTAACTTGGGACCTGAATTGTTTCAGATCAGCGCAACCAGCTGCTGCAAGTGAGGATGAGTGTGTCAACAAATTTGACATTGATTTAATGGTGAGTTGTGCTATCTTCTTGCTCCTGTGTGAGTAATATATCCCTTTTGTGTGGTATATAAGCTTGTTCCACATCTGAGGAAGCTTGTTTCCCTGCAGTCGATTCCATCCAAGGCAGCATTGCCTTTGATCAATGAGAGGAATGATGATGTTGCTGGAGTACCAGTGGAAGAAGGGCAAGAAAAACCTCTGGTATGCAAATGTCCAAACTCCTCATTTTAGAATGAATGATTTGGCTGCATGTTAGATGGTCTCTGGGCTGTTTTGTTTCTCTGTGGAATCTTTAACTGGTTTTGTAATGATCTGATTGTGCAAAGTGGTTTCCTTATACAGGTGGATGTCAGAGTCATGTCTCCAGTTGCAAGTGGGCGGATAGAAAGAGAGGAGAGGCAAGAGCAAGAGCACCGAGAAAAAGATGAGACAGAGAGAGAGATACCAATGGAACAAGAGAGAGAGAAGGAGAGAGACAGAATGGATTTGAGCAAACTGCCACTGCAATGGACAAGCAAGGGTGTTAAGCCTGAGTCAAGGCCTGAAAAATCTGAAAAAGCCTGTCAGTTTTTTCAACTCAATTTCTTTTCAATGAGAAGTAAAGTATGCTTTCAGATTTGCAATTGACTTGATAAGATTTGCTGTTCCATATTGAGGATTTCCTGTTAGTGGGGAAATTTTGGATTTCAAGTGACTCTAGAGGGTCTGGTTATGGGCAGCTTCAGCTGTGGGTGCTTCAGTCACATCATCTCTTTTGGCTTCAACAGCAACTTCACCCATTTCTCCAGGAATGCCTGGTTGGCCGGGAGTCATACCCTCTCTTGGGTAAGTTCTGGTGGTCTGCTCTGTGTTGCTCTCTATGAGTGTCATTTGTTGCATTTGATCTTGCTTTGGTCCAATCCTATGTTGATGGGTGCTGGTCATACAGGTACTTCCCAGCAGCAGCTGCTGCTGCAGCTGCAGCTGTGGCAGCTGCTTGGCCTCCAGCTTCCTCAACTGGTCATTCTTCAGTGGATGAAAACCCACATTCAAGGGTAAACTTTTGTGCTTCCAATCATTTTTTACACTCAGATATTGAACTCTTTAAAAGTACAATGTGAACAAAGTGGGTTCCACTTGCACAGACTAAGCTCATAATGATTGTTCTTATGGGATTGTGCTATATAGGTCTATAATTTGTTCACAAGTTCTCGGAGTATGTGACACACAGGGATGTGATGATGCAGGTATTTGCTTTCTCAAACATACCACCACAACAGCCATGGAAGCGCTGTGCATCTCATGTCTGGATTGCACATTTCATTGATACACAGCAGCAAGTCAACCGACATCCTTTCTTTGCTGCAGGGCCTTATGGAGGGAAGTCATATAACCCAAACATGTCACTTCCGCCCCCTGAGGCTCTCTATGGAAGTGGTGGAGGGATGGCCCAGCTGGCAGCTGTAGCAGGGCCCCCTACCAGTTCTGCTGTTGCACTGGGTGCAGTTCTTGGAGTGGGGGAGCAAGTTTTAAGTTCCACTACCATAACAGGAGCCAAAGAAAGAGAGAGGGAGAGGGAGAGGAAAGCAGCAGCCAACTTCATGGAAACTTTGAATCGGGATCCATCTACACAACAGCAACAGCCAAGTCTTTCCCTGCAGGTTTGGTCTAGACTTACCTGTTGTGGATGCTGCTGTCCTCCCACAGTCAGGCTTCCTCACAATCCTGATGGATAGTTTAACAAGCTGCTATTTGTGTGTAGAATCTTCTTTAGTGATGTTCTGTGAGGTTGACTGCACTCTGACCTTGATCAAAAATGCCTCCTGCAAAGTTTTTGCTGATAATATTGCAGAGCTTTCTATTCAGGCAGGAGTGGCATTTGGATTTTCCGGGACACAAGCTGGAACTGTTGCAATGGCCAGTGGTGTTTCAAGTGCTGGAGTTGGTAATGGTGTTGCTGCTGCTGCTGCAAATATGGGAACTTTGGCATTGCCAGGTAGCAGCTCAGGGCCAGGAACAAGCTCTCTAATGGCAGGGAGTCTTGGTCCAGCTGGAGGACCTGGGACCATGGCAAGCAACCGGGTTGCTGTTAGTGCTGCCTCAGTACAGGATCAGCAGTATTTGCATGCAATGATGCAGAACCTAGGGTTCCCATACTATCCAGGGCCCCATTTTGGGCCTCAAACCTTCAGTGGTCCTCCTACACATATGGGGACACAGCAGGTCAGTATCCTTTTATTTTTATTTAGTCCAGGTATGCTCTTTCTCAGGATGCATGAGCTTTGAATGACTACCACTTTTGAACTTGGGTTGGTCTTATATGCAGGCTGCTGCACAGTACTTTGCCGGTGCCCCCTTCTTTGCGCAGCATTTAGTTTCACCTGCACAACATCCTGTTCATCAAACATCAGTTGTTGCAAGTGGTGGACCTGTCCCTCTACAGAAACACCAGCAACAACAGGGGGTGCGCAGATTTCCACCCACAGGATCTCCACAACAGCCCCCACCACAATCCCCATCCCATTCCTCTTCACAGCAGCAGCAGCAACCTCAAGCTGACAGAGATGGTCGGGATGGGCCTGCTGGTGGAGACAATGTTTCTGTGGCTGAGAGCAAGTTTCCCATCTTACACAGACCTCCATACAGTCAGGGATCTTCCAATACTTCCGTTGCAGATGTGAGTGTACCCCCAGCCTCGGTGCAGACTATGCCATCACAACAAGATTTCAGCATTTTGGCTTCTTTAGGGAAGCAATCTAAGCAACGAGAGCAGCTTCAAGCTTCTCAGCCACAACCTTCTCTGTCCTCCCAACTGCAGCAGCAACAACAGCAAGCACAGTTGCAAATTAATTTGAAAGGAATTGATCCTCAGGCTACTCAGGCATTATCAGCCATGACAATGGCTGCTGCAATGAATAGAGGCCCTATTGGTCCTGGACCATTGGGGCTTGCGCCAGTGGCTGCTGTTATGGCACCCCAGGGTCATGCTATGCTGCAGAGCATGGCAGATGCTGCACGCCAATCTCCTCATCACTCATCAGGCACAAGTGCTCCTCACCCATCACTTATTCACCAGCAACAGCAGCAGCAGCAACACATGCACCAATTCCAACAGCAACACCGGCAACAGCAACAACAGCAACATCAACAGCAGCATAGATCTGTACAGATGCATAGAGGGCTGCTGGGTGTTGATGAAGGACGTATGGTTGCTGATGCGAGTAACTATCCTAGTAACACGGGTGCTGGGCGGGATCGAGATCCTGGGGAGGACAGGAGGACAAGTTCAAAACGACCAATTGGTTCATCCTCTTTAATGTCTCGAGTTGAGTCGGACAGCTCACCAACAAGAGGTATTGCTCGAAATGTTGCACCAACATTGAATCTAACCGCTTCCACAAGTCCAATCATGTCCTCCCGTCCTTCTGGACACAATGCTCAAGGTGGTGCAGCACCACCTGTTGCACAACCAAACCAGGCCTCTAGGCAATCGATGGTCCGCTCAAAAGGAATAACAGGTCCAAATACTGCAAGCTCATCTGCCTCCAATCAGTCAAATATGGTTTCCTATATTGATCGTGGTCCTCTAGCATCTGCCTCTTTGCCAGTGAAGGCATCTGGGCCTGGGTTATCACTTCCAGGGCAAACACCCACACCTGCCAGCCAAGTAGCAAGGCAGAATTCAATTGCACAGCATCCACAACTTAAGCTTTCACAGAGGACCTCAATGAATTCAATTGCAACTGCTCCAGGAGCAGATCCAAAAGCAGTGCTCGCTGCTGCCATGGCAAAGGTGCAAAACCCACAGTCTCAGCTGCAACAGTCACGTTTGCCACAAGTGACTCCACACACAGGCTCACTATCTCAAATGTCCTCTGCAGTTTCAGGGACTCCTGTATCTTCAAGTCCCACACCACTTTCTCCTTTCCCAGCTGGACCAAAATCATCAACTTCTGTTGGAGCCAGACAGGCCTCATCTGGGAAGGGTTCTTCCTCCCTTCCAACTATGCAAAAGTCAGGGGGTCCTGCTTCAGGCAAAAGGAATTCCTCACCCTCACTTTCCCAGCATGTCATTCTGGGTGCCAATCCTAGTCTTGGAAATCAAAGTATTTCAGCAAAACTGCCTCAACAACAGCAGCAACAGCTGGTGGCCCAGAATTCTCACCCGCTGGCACAGCAGCCGCAAGGTCCTCAGCAGTATGCACCATCATTACAGCAGCAGTACCCACAGCCCTCACACATGCACAAGCCTCAAAATTCCCAACAGCAGCAAATTCAAATGCGGCAACAGCAGCAGCAGCAACAGATGCAAATGTTCCAGCAACAGCAACTCTCACAGTCACAGTCACAGTCCTTGCCACCACCTCCACCACAACATGTGCAGCAATATCAGCAACAGCTACAGCATTCTCCTCCCTTGACACAGTCACAGCTGCAGCAAAGTCCAGTGCAGCATTTGAACCAGCAACAGCAGCAGCAGCAATCGCTCTCTGGTTCCATTACAAATGGGGTTCATGGGGGTCAGTCAGTGACTCCTGCAGCCATGTCAGGACCCAGCAACACTGGCAATATTGCAATTTCAGGCCGGAACTCTGGTTCAGAAAACATAGCTGGCGGACAGGCAACGAATTCAAGGCCAGCTCCACCTAATCTCTCAGTATCCCCTTTGTCTGGGTCTGGATCACAGAGGGGAAGCAGTTCAGGTCCGTCCTTTTTGCATCCTCAGTTCAGTTCATTGCAAGGTATGACTTCCAATATTCCAGTCATGCATTCAAGCATCCAGCACAGCAGCATTGTTCCTTATCCACAGTCTGCTGCTGCTGTTGGAGGAGGTGGGAAGCCAAATGACATGAAAACTTCAGCAGGTCATTATGCAAAACCATTTGGATTTGAATCCACAGTGGGCTGAAGCTGTGTCAGTGCTACTCTTTGGACATCCCAAATTCTCCATTGTTTTAGTTTGTTGTCCTGTTTGTTGGTTGCTTGCATTCAACAGTCTTCTGAAAATATATGCCTCCATCACAAGGCAATGACATGTCTTCTGATGTCAATGCACTGTAGTGATCATGGGTGTCAGATATATGTGCAAATCGGTGAATGTGATTTGGGTTTGAAATGGAGAATTTGCATAATTATGGCACTTTCTGCTATCACTTATGGAAAGGAGTAGTACCTCTGCACCTGTTAATGTTCAGAAATCTGCTGCTTTTCTTTTGTGAACTGTATGGGATTGACCTGCTATATGACTAGCTGTAGGTGTACCAAATCTACGGCACTGAGTAAATACAGAGTTGACTGAATTTTAATGCCATGATGCAATTGATCTTTGCAGGACTAAACAGCCAAGAACAGCTTAACAGCATAAGACCGATGCAGGCTCCAGCATCTGTGAGAACACCCACTTCCTCACCAGTAGCTGGTGCCTCTTCAATCCCTCAGCCTTCGCCTGTGCAACAAGTGGGTACCATGACTCAAGGAAAGTTAGGAAGTGGGCAGTTTGTAGGAAGCAATCATGGTGATAATATGGTGTCCAGAAGCTCTTTGATGCAACTGGGGGTACCGTCCTCCACTGATACCTCACCAAATTCCTCAAGTAACAATATCTCAAATGGACACATTGGGTCAGATGTGCGGCCACCTTTATTTGTGGGCAGTTCTGCAGCAGCTCAACAAGGAACAGTAAATTCAAGTCAACTACACCCACCATCATCAATGGTGGCTGCAAGTGTTGTGCCAACTGGACCCTTGGCCAGTTCTGTAGAACCGTAGAATTATCAATGATTAATTTGTTTCTGGAAATGGCTCCACAAACTCATCTTATTACAGATCTGAAGGCTTCACATTGTTTTTGCTTCTAACTAGCTTAAGGTAAGACACAGAACACTTATCTCACTGCACCAGCAAGTCTCAGATGGGTTGGATCTTTGAAGAGCAGCTTAGGTGTCTTTATGTCTGACAGGAAGGAAGATCTTATCTGTCCACATATACAGCAAAGCAGTATTTCAAAGTTGTGTGCTGTAAAGGTGAGTTAATATTTCTTTATAAGATTAAAGTCCAGTTTGTTCTTTTGCATCTTGTTAGTTACATGGAATTTTGTGAACCCTGTAGACCTCTTTTGTTCTGCAGCTGACTAGTATCTCACAGTGAGCAGTAGGCATATGCTAGATGTGAAGAGAGATGGTTGTACTTGGAGAAAAGGTTGCAAGGAATTAACAATGCTACTTGTCTTCTTTGCAGGTGTGAAGCAGTCAGAATGGCAGACTCTTTGCAGAGAGGTTCTGATGGATCTAGAGCACATTGAAATGAGGTTTGCTTATTTGCATAGACACAGCTTTTTGTAGCAGAAGACTCTTCTGACTGTACAGTGACATGAACGCGGGATTCTAATCCGCTCTCTGAGCAAGGCCGTGCCTTTCCACAAACCTGCTTCTCTGTATTATATGGACATTGATTCTTTGTGGGCTTGGATGACTGTTGTCATTACAGAACTTTTTACATGTCCTTTGATTAGGTTAAACTGCCAGTTTTAGAAGGCTATTGCAGACAGATTTATGTCTGGGAGGACATTGAGGAGGGTTGGTTAAAATTTTGAGGAGAGTACATAATTGCTCACTCTACTGTCACTTGCTAGTTGATTGATTCTTGCAGATTCATCCTCCTGATTAATTGGGACTTTGATGAGGAGCAAGCTGAAGCTGGTTAAAAACTGGGCATGGTTGGGTGCTATGTCCTTAATTAGGTGTCAGCCCCCAATGAGGTTTTGTTTTCCTGTTATCCTCTCCCCTGTTTCAGTTACCAAATGGGGCTCTGAGATTTTGATGAGGTGGAAGAATGTGCAAACTCTATATATAGTTGCGGCATTTTGGCCATAGTATGTATCTATGTATTGAGGAAGGTAGTTTGTTTGTTTTGTTTGTCTTGGGGAGATCTCCTAAACCATGGTGCCCCTCCTAATATGCTTGGTATCAATGGACAGCCTTCAATGGGCAGGGGTGCATTGTGGTGGTTTTGCAGTGTGGGAGGTATTGAATATCAAACAATTGTCCTTGACACTCAATAAAATCGAAACTAATTTTTTTAGGGAAACTGGGATGCAGCCTTTGGATTGTTGGAAAGTGCTTGATGAGTAGGATTTATGGAGGTGATTTCCTAATTTTTAGGCGGATGGTGGAAGAGATAGAGATGAATTTTGAGTACTCTTTGTTATTGGAATTCAAATTCGATTAGTCAGGTAATGAGTTCACTTGGGTAATGAGTTCACACTTGGGCTGCTCAGGTTAAATATAGCTACTCAGAGGCCTCACTCAAGAAGGTGAACCTACCATCACTGTAGGTATTACAAGCAAGGGCAGTAAGTACCTTCAACGCATTTCGCACTTGAGAACTAGCCATGCCAGGAGCTGCCTTTTATTATGGCTTTGATAAGAATCCGTTGACATTTTAAATATGTAGTCAGTTTGTGAGCAGACCTTTCCTTGGAATAACATTTTCCTGCTCTTTTCTTACCTACAATCTACAGGAACTGTTGTTTCATCCAATTAGTTCTCATCTTATTTTTCTAATTCTAAAATTTACAAACAATTCCTTCCTTCCTTTTCCTCCATCCCCTCTGTGAAGGAGGACACTCATCATCACCTGCATGCCAAGACAATTATTGCAAAACCAGTGAAAATACTTAATGCTTGAAGCTGCCTGAGGAAAATAGGCTAATATCTTAGACCACCACATTATATCAGAAGGGAATCATCTAAAAAGCACAACAGCAGGATGAAACACTAACTGATGGTGTTTTCACCACTTTCAAAGATTCCCAAATGACACCAAGCAGCCCTAAAACAGACCTCCATCCTAGCCCAATTCTCAATATCTCTAGAACTCTCGTGCTTGTTATTATAACATTCTTGATACAAAGCCCAAATGTCCATGGCTAGAAATACTGTGGTCATCGTATGAAAATGATTACAGAAGAAAGTTGTGTATGTGGTCAAGCGTGCTGCATTCACAATATTGAAAGAAAGGATCAGCATACAAGTTCAAAATTCTGTAAACAAAAGGAAACTGTTGTTATGGGAGCAGCAAGTCCAGCTATCCAGGTCTGAACACCTGTAATTCCTAGTGATACAAGCCCCAAAATGTGGTATCTCAACACATGTAGATGAAAACCTCCAAGTGGGCTGCAAAAGTTAGCAACCTTCAGATAC
>Ga0116228_10003816_pt1 | contig 13324 bp, 8 predicted proteins | sample S1TSphfallax_2_FD_89694 | JGI IMG/M metagenome (GOLD analysis project Ga0116228, IMG submission 89694) | Host-associated microbial communities from peat moss isolated from Minnesota, USA - S1T2_Fc - Sphagnum fallax MG | ecosystem: Host-associated > Plants > Peat moss > Unclassified | place: USA... | reverse complement strand
CATTGCTTCCGGAAAGGCAACAGAAACTCAGGATGCAGATTGTGTATAATGGTTTGCCCAAGTTTTTGGGAAGATTATTATATGCTTATCTACACCCACTGTTATGAGCTGATGAACTCAGTGAGTAGTCATGGCAGCTCGTCACTGCCGTTTGTGATGAAGGTGATGGTCTGTCACTTTGTGAGCAACTCTCATGAGGTTATGACTGCACTCATTGTCATGTTACCTTTAATTGTTGTCGTGGAGATTTCTCTGCAACTTCATCAAGCTGTTTTCAAATCACACCATTTGTAACGTATAAGCATTGAATTACTGACTGATGACTACCACTACATGTTCTGTTGAGTGTGTCTTTCCTTCTCCTCTCCAGTTTGGATGGATTTGGAGTTGAGTTTTATCTTGAGTGCGGCAGGTATCCATGGCATACCGTACACTGGGCATTTGGGGAGTACAAGTAGCCTGGTAGTTACATTTCTTTGCCTTGCCTAAACCCTAATCCTCCATGTCTTTGGAACATAAAAGCATTTTCTTGGTGGAATTGGCTGCCTGCATAGTAGTTCATGGCATTTGGGATGGTACTTATCTGATGTCACCTTATCTTGTGTAAGTGGCCTATATTTATGTAGTAGGCCTGTCTATACCTTAGCTTAGATGCTTGCTTGTACATGGACAAGCTAAAAGGAAATTGAGCTTGTCCATGACTGACTCTTCCTGTTGCTTCTGGAAATGCCACAGAAACTCAGGATGTTTTGAATAATGGTTTACCTGAAATTTTGGCTGGATTATCAGATACTTGATCTTTACACCCACTATTGGTAGCTGATGAAGTTAGTGGGGAGTCATCATGGCAGCTAGTCACTGCTATTCCTGACAATGGTGATGGTCTGACACTTTGTGAGTGACACTCTGAAGGTCTTGATTGTACTCATTCTCGTTGTGCTAGTTTTGGTTTTTTTCGAAGTAAGAGAACAGGTTACTTTCAAACTGTTGTGGAGTTTTCTGTCTGCAATCTCAAACTTGGGTGCTTTTTTGGCAGTGTGCTTGCTTATTATCTGGCAGTGCAGCATACTTGTTCATTCACTATGCAGTACTGGTGGCATATGTGGCACGCTCATCTGATATTGTATCACATAGTCTGGGCACTCCCCTGTATGTCCATCATTTCACAATTGTTCATGATTATACATTTTCAAGTCATTTTAAGATAGGTTTAAACATCAATAACTTTTATTACACTACTTTGAAAGCACTTTTAAATTTGTTTGCCAATTAAATCTATCTCAAATTATTTGAAATGTTCCAAAAATATATTGTTGATAAAAGCACATCAATCATTTCAACATTAATCTAATTTTGAACCCTATACATGCAAAACAAGGAGTGGTTATACTTGCAATAGTACATGTTATTTGGATTGCACTTGCTCAAGAGCTAAAACTTCATCTAGAACAAAATGGAACCTTGAAACAAGTAGAAAGAGTGGAACCTTGGACTAGTCTTGAAGATATAAGGTTCTTTTATAGGGTGAACCATTGCTAAAGCTATGCTACTAGAGTGATGCTGGTTAGGTGCATGACATCCTTGCTTTAAGGATAAAACAAGTAGTCATATCCAACAATGGTGCCTAATGTAGCACTAACATCAATTCTTGCTGGATACATTTGTCATTAACTAAAGAACATTGTCATAGGCTTTAAAGAGAAGAACCTCATTGGTAATGCCTCCCAATTATTTGGTCTGAGATTCGTGTATTGATTACACATTCCATTTTACGTTAATGACTGTCATGACTAGTTCCACCTCAAAAGCTTATCATTTTCATGAGCAATGCATGGGAAGGTTTTCTTCCAAATGCCTCACAAGGTTCTTGGGTTGCCAATTGGCCTCGCTCAATGCAATTGCCCTTGTTCTTGTTCCTTCAAACCATGTGAGGGCCTCAAAGGAGGCATTTGCTTACATCTAATTGTCCTTGATTTGATGGGCTCTTCATGTCACTCGTTATTTTAATAGATCGTACTTCTGCAGTTGGCCACATCTAGTGTCTTGTGGAACCTGGAACCATTGTATGGTCATAAGGAATTTCAAGTGTGCTCACCTTGTGATCTTCTACTTCACTTGAAGATGGATAACTAATTTTTGTTTTGTCATCAAATTCTGAAGTTTCCACCTCTTCTAGAGGAGAAGAACTATATTTCGAAATTTAAAAACGAAAATTTATTTTCTATTTATATTTATAGATAAATGCTTATATCTAAGAAAGCCCTCATTATTTACCACACATCTAAGTTATAACTATTCATACCTTTTAAAAGCCATTATGTGTATAATTTGCCTCTACAATTAATTTCCCCCTAAACCCACCACCCTTCCTAAAATGCAGCTCACTCCATGGGTACCTAATATTTTGTTATGGGCATTGAAGGTCGGAGGAAACAAGTCCACCAAAAGAAACAGAGAAAACAAAAATAAACCAATTTGAGCTGGTTAATTGATCACTAACTTCATAGACTTGTCATTCCTTTGCTTTTCAAAATCTTTGGTTTTTTGCAAGAGCATGGGCTGTAAGTTATTATGTGTGTAGACTATTGTGGTTCATTGCCTCGTTTTGCAGGTTTGTCATGGCCATATGTATCTTGTGATTGGACCTGTTAGAGTTACATTGACATAACATAGACACAATTCTTGTGCTTCAAATCAAATCAGTTAAACTAAGTCCAAAAGGCTGGCCAGACAAATACACATTTATATGAAATGTATATGCATATTGTATTGCATTTTTTAGCAGTTATATCATATCATGTTATATTACATATACATGATATGTATGATATCATAAAAACATGTTCATATGATATGATGCAAACCTAGATCTCAATGATGAAAATACATGGAACCAGGCCTGTTATTCATACCAGGCAATCAAATAGATAGGTTTGAGTCTCATCCTAATAAGGGAATATACAATAAACTAGACTGCGAGTTTTTTTTCATGTGTTCAGCCACTCCTGCTCTTTGAAGACAAGACCTTAAACCCTGTAAAATGTTTTGGAAGGTGCAAGAACAAAGTCTTGTTGGCTCTCAGCCTTATCTTGCCTTCTCACCTACTGGTTTCATGCTTGCTCTTCACACAGGTGAATCACCTGTTCAAGAAATTGGTCAAAGTCATAGATGCCTGCATTCTTCAGCTCTTGAAAGCTATTTTCATCAATATCAGGGTCCACTGAGACATAGTAAATCTCACTTACATCACAGTACAATTTCTCAGCTGTTTTCTGTTTGTGCTTTTCAAAATAGTCTGCTACATATATAGATCGATTGCGGGGCGTATATCGCTCATCCACCTTGTTGAAAGCAATTAGGACCTTTGTCTTCAGGTCTTTCTTCAGGCGCTCGTACATCTTTTTTTGCTCGTCCTTTATGTCATCCTATCCAATGATATAACAAATTTAAGTGGTAAAAAGATATTCATAAACATAAACATGGCTGGAAGAAATAAGTATATCAAGTTCCAAAACTAAGGTTAGCTTCATCAATGAAGAAGAAGGTTGTGTTTCAAGTTTGCATCTGACTGTTCCTTTCAACTCATGCAAGAGGTTAATAATAGTACTCTTCATGTGAGTGGCTGCACGAAGTCCTTTTAATCAAATATGTTGCAAACAATGCAAATACAAAATAATGTGTAAAATCCATGTGTGTATCTAGGTAACACGAAAGATTTGTGTAGGTATATAAGTAAATTTATTAGAGATATAGGTTTTTCTATTTAAGAGATATGAAAGTTACTGTAATAATGTATTGTAATATACAGTCAAACCTTGTAAAATTGGGAACACTACAGCTCCAAGAGGTTATGAAACATCTTCACACCATAGAAACATACAATTCTAACTAGAGTCTTCAAGCCTGAACATAGGTTTTATGTATCCTTCCTACTGAGACATCTGCGAGATTGTTTCAAACTGTACTTTGGATACTGGACTATCAAATTTTCTTTTCAAAAAAAAAAAACCAAGGCACAGGAATTACATGGCTTCCTTAGGAAGATTTAGGAGGTACCTTAAAATCAAGAAAGAGAATAGCAATATTGGGGAGTGCTGAAAAAAATTGCCATTGATGGGCATAGTCTTCAGTGCTATTGCCACCTGGGAAGTCCACTAGACATATTGAATCGTTGAACCCCCATGGCCTCACTGTTTTGGTGTGCTGGTCTAAACCTGTGTCAGGCACAGCGGCCTCTGAGTTCACTGTCTTTAGGGCCTTCTGCAATAACAGAAAAGTCAACCAACCAACCCCCAACCACATGAAGTATGAATTGCTAGGTTAAATACTAGAAAAGGTCCAAGGAGTTTAGCTGAGTAAGTCTTGGATTTTTTTTCTAATGACAGCACTAGAATCTTCCTCAAGCTTGCAAAACAATGGATGTTACCACGAAATAGAGCAGAACAAAAGAGTTAATATCTTGGGGTGATAAGTGCTTAGTTTGATCAAGAAGGAAGCAGATCATTCACCTTGATGAAGGTTGATTTCCCAATATCCTCAGCTCCAAGTATACCCACAAATCGGCGTTTTACCAGACGGTCGTAGAATGGTCTTATTTCCACAATCATCTTGATCCTTCTTAGAAACTTGTTCATGGATTCTGTTTTTGCCGCCCCAAATTCTGGGGCCTTTAGTTGATGAACTGTCTTATTTGAATCATTGGCTTTTTCTACCATCTCGTAGAAAGTATCGTCACTTTCGTCCACTGCAAAAGAGAAACAATTCAACAAATGTATTGCCCTTTCAATAGCTATCCAGAATATCCTAATGAGTACAGAGAAAAAGAAAGATGAGTAAAGTCTTGGCTGTCCAGAAAATTGCAGGCTTGGGATTAGGAAATCCATACAATGAAATATGATCACACTTGGTGTTTATGGCTTGTAATTAACATCACCTTAACGTCAATAAAGTGACACAAATCACAATTTTTAACATTGCAAATTACCAAATGCAATCTTTTAAACATTATTTCAACATGTCCACACATGATGTTAATTAGTAATTAATATTGAATTATTTTTTTGAAATTTAAAATCTAGTTCACACTATAAAAACATTTTTTTTCTTTTTTAAAAAAAGGACAAAGAAATAAAGATGCATGCTAAACATTGAGTTAAGTCGTTGGTTTTTGAAATTTAAGTTAAAACATAGATGTTTGATTTTGAAATTTATATATTTTTTCAAAAGAATTAATAATGATTATCAACACCATTTTAACATCAATGCCATGCCATATATCACCTAACATTTAATGTAACATTTTAACTGACACGAACTAGTGATTAATTTTAACATCCAAAAACACTATCCTAGCTGTGGAGTTAACACCAAATCTGACCATACCTTAATTACCACCCCCAAAAAAAAAAGTTTGTCAATAAACATGGGAATAATAAATTGCATCTAGCTACCAGGTTTGATTTACAACATACTTTCTAAAGAAACAAAGTGATGTCCACTTCCTTATTTATGCAACAATTAATATAATTTCCTTTGGTAGCAACTTGAATGGGAGCAGGCAAACATATTGCACAAAGATCTTCCATCTTCATGTCAGCATTCATGAGCTGTTAAACGTGTGTGTTTTTAATACAGGGTGGTTACAAACTGGCCTAGCCCAGAATGACACACCAGAACCTACCTCAATCGAAATAAAAATTCCAATATGGGTCATTTTCATGCACATATACTACAACTCAAAACATGCAGCAAGTCAGAGAAGGTAGACTTAACTTTTGACCTAGAGTTTCGAGTGGATGAAGGGCTGCAATAAGAAGGCAGGCCCCTCTAGACCACATCTGACTGAAAAGGGTATAGTTTTATAAGATTGAAACCTTGACACTTAAGTTCGTGCTCCTTGTTGATTCGCTGCTCCATTGGCATTGTTGCCTCATCTGACTCCTGTGGAGATTTCCATGCCTTTGCCTCGCGGATTGCCAAATCCAGCACCTCCTCGTATGACTCAATGTTTCGAACATAATTCAAGCTCTTAGAAATTGCACTTCTGACTGCCACAACTGTGAGCACTCCAGCAAGCACACCAAGCCCAGCGGTCATGACTGTTAAAGTTGCTGTAACTGCCATAGTTGTTGCAACCCCTGCTATTGTTTCTGTATATACCATACCTGCTGCCATCCCTGTCATTGTTGCTTGAGTTGCGAAACCTAAGCCACCGACAGCATTTTTGATATCGTCTGTGTATGTACTGGATTTGTACTCAATCCGAAGGCTGCAAAAAGCACCAAAGTTGAACAGAGTTCTATGAGACAAGAGAATGTGATGCATGCCTATAAAGTATGCATTTAAACAAGACCTGCATACATTTCTTTTTAGCAAGGTGTCTGGTTTCCTTCATACATCCCCTAAATGTTTGAGAGTTTCCAACCCAATAGTCATAATCTGGAAAAACTCTGCACTTAATGTATCTACATATATAGATGAACTAAAGTTTCTGGCTCAAGTGGACTTCAGATACTCAATGCTCTCTGCCAATCATTTATGTAGGCTTATCATCATAAGCTCATTTTAAGTAGATAAGACTAAGTCTTCATGGTTGCAAAAAACTACTTACAATTTGACATTTTGAGTTGGTGTGTGAAGCACTAATTTTTCATACCTTTATCCATGCCAACAATTATTTAAGATTGTTGATGACAAACAATATCTGATTTTCTAATCATTTTCCATCAGTAAACAATTCCAACTCTCTGTCCAATGTTTGATGTCATGTGTCAAAGATTGGCATAACATTAAATCATTTTCTGGTGCCTTGGAGTGATGTTTAGATTGGTTGGATAAGACAAGATCTAACAACAGAACTTTATCATTCAAATTGGTTAAGCTTTTGAGTTTGAGTGCTCATAGCCACCAGGCGAACAAATTGGTGTGGCACAACAAATGTTGGAGGAGATGCTGACTCGAAATTGCAAACTAATTAAATCTGATTTGAAATATTGAAATGATCTCTGAGCTCTCCGATTATCTATATTAGATTCAATTTATTTTGAAACTTGAAAAGACTTGACTTGTCAAAGCATCCTGAGATTCAGTTGCTGGTTGACACCTAGACAATGGATGTCCAGCAACTATCTATGGTGTCTAGACATCCAAGATGGTTACCCTTTGGAGGACACATGGTTGGAAATGGTTATCCAAGATGGTTGCAGTCCAGAGTACACATTTTACCTGCTCGTTAGGAATTTCTTCACAACATCATCCTTGATAAACTTATCAGCTTCTTGGACATGGTTGGAAGGATCCTTGCCACCAGCTATCAATCGTAAACGACAAGATAGTTTTGTTTCCACCTCCTGCTCAAATGCACCTGCCAAGTTCCACTCAATGTAATATGAGTTAGAAGATATGCACTGATCTTTGCAAGGAAAAGGTGTTGATCAAACTAACTCATGCTTATGTTTCATACATAATGCACGTTATGGAGAAGGAACAGAGTTAGAAACTGTTAGGACTCCTTGGGCTTTAGCAGGTATGATGCAGAAAAGAAGGGCTTATGGTATGGACAGATATTGTACCCTCAAAGGTCATCAACATTTCATTGTCAGATCTGTTCCCTTCTAATGTTGAACTCACAGTTCATTAATATGATGCAAAATCAGAAAATCCAAAAATGTGAATATCGAAAATCCTGTTTTCTCATCTAGTCAAAAGCTGCTTGGAGGGTCCTGTACTGCCCACAGAAGACCTGTCCCAAAGCCAAAAAGAATTCAGAGGTCACTCACATTGTATGATTTCATCCAAAGTGTTCAGGTCTTCTGTTTTTGGAATAATTCCCTCAGGTTTTTGAGCAGTGACTAGCATGTATTGCCAGATCTTTGGAAGCAAGTTGAGAGCTGCAGTAGTATGTGGCTCCTCAACGAAATCCTAGAAAGAAAAGATCATCTTTCATATTTTACTATCAATATGTCAATATTTGAAAAGAGCTGAATTTAGCTTCCAGAAATACCACACAACATTTCTGGACACAACATTGTTTGACATGGTTAGACATCTCCTTGTCATCTGAACTTTGACAGTGAGGGAAAATGGTTTCATCCAGTAGAGTAAATTGACCTGGAGCTGGAATCTTGTGGCCCAGGGTGAACCAGCACCCACACTGGTGTCTTCACCTTCTTGAGTGAGGCCTTTTAGTGGCCATGTTCAACTCAGGACATGTTAAATTTGGACTCAGAGACCTTGATTTAGTCTTTGAATGGGATATTAAGCATGCTTAGAAGCAACCCAAAACAATTCAGGACTTTTACCATGGTACCAGTCTTGGTACTGTTTCACCCAAGGTGGTATCTTGCTAGCATGAGCTGGTGTCATCAGACTTACCTCTATAACTAACCGACTTGCTCGCCCAAATGCTGTCTTGATGCTGACCATATAGTTGGCATCCTGGCTTGCCCCCTGCTTAGAAAATTCCTTGGGCTCACTAACCCAGAGCTCATTCTGAGTTTGATACAGGTTGTCCACACAAGGCATTCCATTCAAGCTGACAGGTTCACTAAGGAACAAGAGATTTCCCCCCCTGATTTTGAGGAAACTGTCCCCTGCATCAGTGGACCTAAATTTTGCATACTGTACCTGCATGAAACCAATATCAAATGTCAACAACAATGGTGGCATACTGACTGCAACTGCTGTCTAATAGCCTATGTGTCACCAAAATTTTCTTTGAAGTGTTGATATCCTGCTCATACATGTACTTCTCTGGACTTCCACATTGAGATCCATGGGTAAAACTGTGATCAGGTCAAGACATCTGTCCTCTTATCTCAGTCCTATTAAGCCAGTGCCATTTCTCAGATTCTTTATCAGAGCTCTTTCTACATTAGTCATATTCAAATCATTTTGAATTCTCATTAAGTAGCATGTGTTAATTTATTTATATGATAGCACAAATGTGCAGATATGCCACGTTGTCCACTCTGGATGATCCAGTTGTAGACGTTCCTCAGGGCACTGCGTGCTATTGAACAGAATTAGATCCTGGGAAACTTGTGGTTCTGGAATTCTCGTCCAGCAACAAGATTTCAAGGACAGAGATTGCTCTGCATTTTATTTAATAAGTGTATCCCCCAATTTTCCCATGGAGACACCGTGAACTCACCCTGTTGCTAGAGTTTGTTGAAGCGAAATGGAATTTGGATCAATGTAAGGAGACAGACATGCTAGCAGCTGCAATTTGAGAACCTTCCACCATAGCCACTGTAAGCCACTGACACCTATATTGACACTTCCAAATTCTCACGTTCAAAATGAGGAATAGTTGTTCGCTTACGTGTGGCAGTGGGCTCTTGACGACAGTCGTTAATGGCTGTGGCTGGGCAGAATCCTCGCTGCCAGTGAGCGCCTCCTTGTATCTTGCCGCCTTGTGACGTTCCCAGGCGGCTCTATCGAACTGCGAAAATTTGAGCAATTCTGAGATTTCTGCGCTCCTTCCGTCTACTCGATGTACGTCATTCTTACCATTCTGGTTAAGAAATATGTACTGACCAATTGGATGAAATTCCGCACCCCCTGTGATATCTGGTGTAACGGTGATAGAATACCGTGAGTTGGCAGAGATATCGCTCGCAGTCTTGCTCTTGTTAGTGCACGGAAGGAGATTAATCTTAGCCCCCTGAGCTAACCGCGACTTTATTAAATCGGGATTGTAATTGCCCAATTTAACAGCCCCGCGCCCACCTTGCTGGTTCGGATACGTGCACTGGCCGCTTGGATGTTGTTCATTAACTGCGTCGGTGTTTGTTGTATTTGGCATTGAAATATCACGGTGAAATTTCTGCAACTCGGCTGAGTCTGGTGGGTATCTTTGTAGAAGGCGCGGGACTAAGTCCATTTGATTGACAAAGTTGACGAAACGCCACTTGAAATCGGGATTGTCATTGACCAACGTAGCAGCCTTAGCGTCGCACAAGGGAGGTGCTCCAAAAGCGATCGAGATCATTGAATCAAGGAACTTTTGAAAGTAGTCGTCCTGCAAATCGTCAGCGAAAACGTTTGAAATTTTGTGTGATCAACAAGCCAGGTACAAAGAAATGAAATGATGACACTACAACTACCAAAAGGGACATTGCATTGCGCGCTCCGAACGGCACATTCACTAACGGTGATCCAGCACTCTCATGACCAGTTGATCTGTCAACGTGTTGAAATGTCACCAATCCTAGATGGTTTCTCAGAAGTGGCTACATACAATGAGCTAACCAAATGCACGGGCGAGTTCAACAGATAAGTGGCTTACAGGCTTGGGGTGATGCAGTCGATTTTCGAGCAAGAAACGTAGCAGAACCATGTGCGAAACAGCCCCGCCCAGGCTGTGCCCGCAAAAGATGACACGCCGTTTGGAGCTCAGCAGTTCCTCGAGGAGTAAGTGCCTATAAGGTGACTGGCCGCCATAGAAGACATTAGAGCGCGTGAAGAATCCTTTGTGGAAATTTACCCCCAACTGTTCATCGAATTCTAAGTCGCTGATGATAAAGTCTGTGGGTGTTACCATACCTTGGAATGCAATAAAGATAATATCTTCTGTAGACGCCACAACGAATTTCTGGATCGGCTCCCCATCGAGGTTAGGGACTGATATGTGGATCTCTTCAAACTGAAGGTCCGGATGCTGCTTTAGCTTATCCTTAACTTCCTTGACGTCATCCTCTTGCGAAATCGCCAGTGCACAGAACATAGCCCTAGAGAGGTCTTCCTTCCGGAGTGTAATTTCGTTAGAGGCCAACGGGATGTTCAACTCAGCCATTGTATGTAAGAGTGGAGTGGAAGACGAAAGGTATCAACTTATAGTTGCCGTGTCCTTCTGCAGTCCGACCGCCAGACTGCAAGCAAGCAGAACGAGGGGTGAACTAGTAAGTGCACTGTGCTAGTTGAAATCAGAAGAGCACGAAGCATCTACAGACAGTTCATTAACAATTCATTCAGAAGAGCACATCATGCATTCGATTGGACTTTGTATGAATCAAGCCCCAGTCTGATACGACCTATCAACTTTTATTTCATTTTCAGATGGGTGGAACGTGAAACTGGCAATGAAGTTAAAGAGACTGAAGGACAAGCAATAAGATTCAAGATCACATTCAACGGCAGTCGCTAGGGAAACGAAAAACTACAAGCATAGTAGAGGTTGGGCTCACGACTAACCTCGCCTTTTCCGAGCGTGCCAAGCTTGATCGAGCTGCTCAAGCTCCCGCTCTATATACGGCCCAGATGCCCCTGAGTGTACAATTTAGTGTTAGTTCTGGACTAGGTACTTTTATCACTAAATACTAATTTAGCGGCTATAATAATACCAAGAATGTCACTGGCCTCTACTACGTGAACTGCGTAATAGCAAACTGTCGCAGCCCTAAGGTTAGGCGAAAAGCATAGGTAACTAGGAATAAATGCACCTATCTTGGAGTGAAACGTGTGAGACCAAAATGTCAAAATGTCGGTGCCACTATTCCTCCTGACGCCTAACTCGTACGAATTTCGGAGTATGTTTATATATCACACTATTTGCCATAGGATGGCTATAGTGTTACTAGCTTGTTGACATTTTTAGATGTTTTGTTGGCTCTGTCCCAAACTTGGGACAGAGATAGAGACACTGTGGGAACTCCATTTGCGAACTCCATTTGAGCAGGTACATGGTGGGCGCGGGGCAACCATGGTAGTTGAATGGATAATGATGATGCAACCCTGCAAAACTTTATATATAACCACACATTAAATTTGGAAAATGTACAAATGAATAAGAAAAAGGGAGAATCTACAGGACATCAAGGCTCAAAGTAGATGTCAGAATCTCTCCATGTCAAGAATTGACGTCAAGGCTCAAAGTAGACCTCAAAATCTCTCCATGTAGCGGGTTGGCCGTATTTGTCCATGTGAAATATTGATGCTTGCAATAGGTCAATCGTGGTAATGGGAGGTGTGTCTTGAAGGGGTGGAAGTTAGTTGTGCTCACATCTTTGTTCATCACATTGCATTTTGTTTTGAAATTAGTTTTGCATTGTGTGCTCATAGTGCATCATCCGTGAGCTTTTGTTGCTACGTTCATTGTGCAATGTGTATGTTCATCCCGTTGCCATCGCTTTGAATTATGGTTGAGGGACCTTGAAGCTTTGAGCTTCTTCAGGTCTGCTCATCTTTTGTGATTTTGTATGAGGTTCTTCTAGTGTGCTCATTATGTCTGAGGTTCTTCTGGTGTGTTCATTGTATTTATTCATTATGCTCGATAACATCTTCAGTCCCAAATTAAGTGCCCCTCAGCACCCTCTCGGGTGGGCGTTTATTTCAAGAACTCCCTACTCCTGAGGCATTATTACATTACATAAAATTGCCAAATGCTTAAAGAATAGACCCCTTCTTTCTGGGTCCAAATGAAACAGCACCCATGCCAGACGGATGGGATTGTAGATGGATGGGATGTGGACAAGAAACATTTTTTCATTGTATTCCTATGCCAGAGCTAACCACAGTACTAACATAGCTACCAACCTGGTACCCATCTAGTGTCTCACCCACACATCGTAATATTAGATTACCTACCCATTTTACCTATGAAAATCATTGAAATACATAAGTAGTCACTAGTTGCATAGGTAGTGTGAGGTGAAATTAACTACAGTTAACAGAAAAGGTTACCAAGTTGTGTTTTTAAGCTGTCAGTAGAGGCACGCATGCTTTGTGCCATTAAGGCTACATATCAGAATCTTTAAAGAAAAACACTTAGGTTTGGCTTATTAGGCTGGGTGCAAATCCAATAAGGTCATTCGAATTCATTCATGAACCTACTATTATTTTTTGCTTACCATAACTGGACCCAAATAAGCAGTGATGTGCATACGTGCATACTTACAATGTTGTCCAGACTCCAACACTATGCCATTGAAGTGTGTGCCCTGCCATCACTGAAACAGCTGCTTACACTGTTGCCCTGCTGCTGGGCAGTGGTTTATAACTGACGATTGGATTCTGACCTACGCAGGCTTGATAGACAGAGCTCCTATATAGAGGAGACTTGGAGACCGCACTTATTAGCGGTAAATTATGGGTGGATGATGTAAGAACACCTCAACCAGTGCTCAGTATGTGACTCCAGACAGTAAAATTTATTGTGAACAACTCAGAATGCGCCAGTTTACCTCAGCAAATTTGTTTTTTCTGCACCAAATTCCTGCACCTTGCCGTGGCTGGTAAAAGTCGCAACAAGTTGTGCACCTCCAAAAAAGAGTGTAATAAATTGGACCTGACTGGAGCTCAGTATTTCTGATTCGTCCATAATAAT
>Ga0116228_10003815_pt1 | contig 13325 bp, 10 predicted proteins | sample S1TSphfallax_2_FD_89694 | JGI IMG/M metagenome (GOLD analysis project Ga0116228, IMG submission 89694) | Host-associated microbial communities from peat moss isolated from Minnesota, USA - S1T2_Fc - Sphagnum fallax MG | ecosystem: Host-associated > Plants > Peat moss > Unclassified | place... | reverse complement strand
GCGCCGGCTGGTCTGGGTCTGCGGCCCGGGCCTGGGCGCCCCGGCCGCCGCCGCCGCGCTGCCGGTGCTGCTGGCCGCTGGCCGCCGTGTGGTGGCGGATGCCGACACCTTCTCCGCCTTTGCCGGCCGGCCCGAGGGCCTGCGCGGTGCCGCCGTGCTCACCCCCCACACCGGCGAATTCACCCGCGTCTTCGGCCCGATCACCGGCAGCAAGCTCGCCGCCGCCCGCGCCGCCGCCCGCACCACCGGCGCCGTGGTCGTGCTGAAAGGCGCCGACACCGTCATCGCCGCGCCGGACGGCCGCGCCGCCATTAACGAAAACGCGCCCCCGTGGCTCGCCACCGCCGGCAGCGGTGACGTCCTTGCCGGACTGGTGGCGGCCCAACTCGCCCAGCAACTCCCGCCGTTCGAAGCCGCGGCAGCCGCGGTATGGATTCATGGAAAGACCGGGCAACTTGCCGGACAAGGGCTGGTGGCTGAGGACCTCTGCGGGCATATTGCGCAGGCATCCAAGGAAGGTTGGGTGGGGCGTGCCGCCCCCCCCAAACCCCTCGTCTCTACTTAAGGATTCGTTATTTGAATGTGTCGGTCTCGCCTGCGAAGCTTCAAAGTCCTTCGCACCTGGCCGCGCTGCGGCAAATCGAGCGCAAACTGCTCTGGCTCTCGGCCTGGACCATCCATCACGCCAACCGCATCCGTCCCAATCGCGACGGCCTGAAAGTCGGCGGCCACCAGGCGAGTTGCGCCAGCGTCATCTCGATCATGACCGCGCTCTATTTCGACCGGCTGCGCCCGCAGGACCGCGTCGCGGTCAAACCCCACGCCAGCCCCGTCTTTCACGCCATCAACCACCTGTTCGGCCGCCAATCGATCGACAAAATGGCCGGGCTGCGCGCGCTCGGCGGCGCCCAGGCCTACCCCAGCCGCGTCAAGGACGGCCCCGAAATCGACTTCTCCACCGGCTCCGTCGGCCTCGGTGTCGCCATCACCAGCTTCGCCAGCCTGATCCAGGACTATGTTCGGCTGCACGCGCTGGCCGATGCAACCCATCCGTCCGGCCGCCATATCGCCATCGCCGGCGACGCCGAACTCGACGAAGGCAACATCTACGAGGCGTTGCTCGAAGGCTGGAAACACGACGTCCGCAACGTGTGGTGGATCGTCGATTATAATCGCCAAAGCCTGGACAGCGTCGTGCAGGACCGCCTGTTCGGCCGCTTCGAAGGCCTGTTCGGCGACATGGGCTGGAACGTCGTGCGCATCAAGCACGGCCGCACCCAGCAAGCCGCCTTCGCCCGCCCTGGCGGTGCCGCGCTCCGCGCCTGGATCGACGACTGCCCCAACTCGCATTATGCCGCACTCACCTTCCAGGGCGGCGAGGCCTGGCGCACGGCATTGCTCACCGACCTCGGCCGCGACGCCAAACTGCGCAAAATCATCGACCCGCTGACCGACGACGAGCTCGGCCACCTGATGACCAATCTCGGCGGCCACGACATCGAAACGCTGCTCGACGCCTTCGCCGCCGCCGAAGCCGACGGCGACAAGCCCACCTGCTTCATTGCGTACACCATCAAGGGCATGGGCCTGCCGTTCGCCGGCCACAAGGATAATCATTCCGGCCTGATGACCGCCGAGCAGATGGATCAGTTCCGTGACGCCATGCGGATCCGCCCCGGCCATGAATGGGACGCGTTCGAGGGCCTGGATCTGGCGCCCACCGAACTGCGGCGCTTCATCGACACGCGGCCGTTCGCGCAGCCGCTCTCGCCGCAGGGCCGCGCGCTGGTGGCGCCGGTTGTCCCCGTTCCTGCCGAAACGCCGGCGACCAAGCGCGCCGGCCGCACCATGTCCACGCAAACCGGCTTTGGCGAAATCCTTGGCGAAATCGGCCGCGCCGAAGGCGCCTGGCGCGACATCTCCGCCCGCGTCGTCACCTCCAGCCCCGACGTCACTGTCTCGACCAATCTCGGGCCATGGGTGAACCGCCGCGGCCTGTTCGACCGGCATATCCGCAACGACGTCTTTCGCGACAGCAAGGTCGCCAGTCTGCAGCGCTGGGGCATGAGCCCGGGCGGACAGCATATCGAACTCGGCATCGCCGAACAGAATCTGTTCCTGCTGCTCGGCGCCGCGGGGCTCGCCCATTCCCTGTATGGCGCGAGGCTGTTCCCGATCGGCACGGTGTATGATCCGTTCGTCAATCGTGGCCTCGATGCGCTGATCTATGCCTGCTACCAGGATTCCCGTTTTTTGCTCGTATCGACGCCGTCCGGCATCACGCTGGCGCCCGAAGGCGGCCAGCACCAGAGCGTCAATACGCCTCTGATCGGCATGGCGCAGGACCGGCTGGCGAGCTTCGAGCCGGCCTATGTCGACGAACTCGCCATTCTGCTGCGCCACGCGTTCGCCCATATGCAGGCGCCGGATGGCTCGGCGGTGTGGCTGCGCCTGTCCACCCGGGGCCTGGCGCAAAAGCCGCGCACGCTCGACCCCGATGCGGTCATCGCTGGCGCCCACTGGGTCGTGCCGCCGGGGCAGGGGGCCCCGATCGCGCTTGCCTACCAGGGCCCCGTCGCCCCCGACGTGGAAGCCGCGTTCGACATCCTGCGCGAGGACGTGCCCACCGCCGGCCTGCTCGCCATCACCAGCCCCGACCGTTTGCACGCCGGCTGGCTCGCCGCCCAGCGCGCCCGCCGCGCCGGCACCCGCACCACCAGCCACATCGAGCACATTCTCGCCCCGCTCTCCCCCGGCGCCGCGCTGGTCACCGTGCTCGACGGCCACCCCTCCGCCCTCGCCTGGCTCGGCGCGGTCGCCGGCCAGCGCGTCATCCCGCTCGGCGTCGACCGCTTCGGCCAGAGCGCTGACATCCCCGACCTCTATCGCGAATACCAGCTCGACACCGACGCGATCCTGGACGCCTGCGCCCAGGCGCTGCTGCCCAGATCGTGATTGCCAACAAACCCGCAACCTGCTAGCAATGCCAGCACTGAGAGCAGATGAGGCATGGCAAACTTAAGCGTTCGCAATCTCGACGATACACTGGTTGTGCGTCTCAAGCGCCGCGCTGCCCGGCACGGCCATTCGGCAGAGGCCGAGGTGCGCGCTATCCTGCAATCTGCCCTCAGCAGTGAGGCCGAGCCCGGCTTCGAAGAACTGGCCGCAGAACTGCGCGCCTTGACCGCAGGCCGGCACCACACGCCCGCGGAGCAACTCATGCGCGAGGGCCGCGCCGAGCGGTGACGGCCTTCGTCATCGACGCAAGCATTGTGATCAAATGGGTCGTCGCGGAGGCGGGTTCGGTCACCGCATTGGCCTTGCGGCGGCACCGTCTCGTAGCGCCCGATCTGCTGACCATGGAATGTGCCAACATCCTGTGGAAGAAAGTGCGTCGCGGTGAAATGACCGCGCCGGAGGCGACGGTCGCCGCAGGCCTGCTCGCCCGCGCCGGCATCGAATTGGTCCCGATGCGCGACCTGCTGGCACCCGCCCTCGCACTGGCAATTCGGCTGGACCATCCGGCCCATGACTGCGCCTACCTGGCACTCGGTTCGGCCATGGGCTGCGATGTTGTCACCGCCGACGAATCCATGGTGCGCAAGGTGGCAGCGGCGAATTTGGGAATTTGCGTCGTTACGTTGGATGCTGCAACTCAATAAGAGGAAGGCAAGATGTTCTTTTTTGAAAAAAAGAACCAAAAAACTTTTTCTCTTTGGTTCCGTGCAAGCTCAAGCAAATATGCGTCCGGTAGCAACAGCACAGGAGCAAAAGTTTTTTGGTTCTTTTTTTCAAAAAAGAACACTTCCTTCTTCGCTTTCTTCGCAATCCTCTCCGCCGCGCACGCCGCGCCCCCCTCCGCCGCGGCAAAATTGGTCGCAGCAAACACCTATCCATTCACCCTGACCGGCGATCGTCTCGCCGGTCCCGGCGCCGATTTCCTGCGCCGCGCGACCGAGGGCGCGCAATTCGTGCTGGCGGGCGAGGTGCACCACGACCATCTGACGCCGCTGTTCGACCTGGCGCTACTGGCCATGCTGCATCGGGACCACGGCTTCAACCAGGTTGTTGTGGAACAGGATCCGCTTGGTATCGAGGCGATCCTGCAACCAAATTTGCGCGGCGATCCGGTGGCGATCGGTCATTTCCTGGTCTCCTATCCGACGCTGCTGGGCTTTGCGTCCGACGAGGATTTGCAATTTCTGGCCGGCGCGTCGCGGCTGATCGCGGGGCCGCAGCCGATCTGGGGCATTGAGCAGGCGCAATCGCCGGTGCGCTACCTGGAATTGCTGGCGCCGCTGGCCCCGGATGCAGCGTCCCGCCGGATGGATGAGGATTTGCTCGCGGACGCCCGGAAGGCCGAGCCGACGCGCGGCGATTTCGCCAAGTTCCTGGCCCTGGAGCCGACCACACGCGGCCGATTGCAGGCCTTGGCGGCTGCCTATCACGCGCGTCCGCAGACACGCGCGGCTACTCTGCTGACCCGGCTGGTGAAGTCCGCGGAGATTTATGCGTATCGCCGCGGACCGGCGGGGGAAGCGGGCAGGCTTGCAAGCAACACGACGCGTGAAGCGTGGCTGAAGGCTGGTTTCGTTGCCCACTACAGGCAAGCGGGTGCCGCCAAGGCATTCTTCAAATTTGGCGACAATCACATGATCCGCGGCCTCAATTTCACCGGCGTTTTTTCGCTCAGCACTTTTGTGCACGAGTTGGCGATTTATAATGGGAGCGAGGCGTTCGGCATTTTTGTCATCCCGGTGGGCAGCTATCTTGACGTAAGCGATCTCGCCTGGATGAAAAATCTTAGGGCAGCACTGCCGCCTGGCCCGGTGGTGATAGATACCGCAATGTTGCGCGCGCAATGGCGGTTGCTCGCCGATGGCCTGTCCCCGGACGACCGCAATATTCTCGAGAAGGAAATCTTTGGCCTGGAGGCGATCGCCTACCTGCCCGATAGTCGTAAGGCTGCCTGGAATTTGACTGGCTTTCCGGTTCCACAATGAATGCCGGAGCGACATATCGCCACAAACAAATAAAAATCGTGAGCAATTCTATAGCTAAACCGGAATATAACCCGTCGCTGGAAACCATTCTGCGCCGCCGCCGTTTTCTGCGCAGGCGGGTGCCTGAAGCACCGGCATCCGGGAGTGCCACAAATATGTTTTTGCATCGCAAAGAGCTGATTCAGCCGGTCAATGTCGGCAAACCCGACGCGCGATTCGGCACTTACCTGCTCGAACAATTCGGTGGCGCCACCGGTGAGCTGACCGCGGCGCTGCAATACTGGGTGCAGTCCTTCCACGTCGAGAACGCCGGCATTCGTGACATGCTGCAGGATATCGCGATCGAGGAATTCAGCCATCTGGAAATGGTCGGCAAGCTGATCGCGCAGCACACCAGCAAGCTGGACCAGACCGCGGTCTACGACGCGCCTCTCTTCAAGCTCAAAGGCGGTGGCCCGCATTTTCTCGACAGCCAGGGCAGTTGCTGGACCGCCGCCTACATCAACGAGGGCGGCAATGTCGTGCGCGACTTGCGCGCCAACATCGCCGCCGAGGCCGGTGCGCGCCAGACCTACGAGGCGCTGATCAAGGCCTGTGATGACGAGGGGACCAAGAAAACATTGACCCACTTGCTGACACGCGAAATCACCCATGCCCAGATGTTCATGAAGGCGCTCGACGCCATGGGCAAGCTCGACGATCCGTTCTTCGGCAACGTGCAGCCGGACGATACGGTGAAGCTGGTGTTCAACCTGTCGCAGGGCGAGGATGTCCGCGGCCCGTGGAATGAGGCGCCGAGCTTCGACTACGTGGAGGACCCAGAGCCGGAGGGTGGCCTGCCGCCGGCGCCGATCAACCCCGACGACGAACGTAGCAAGACGGTGTCGCATCGAAAGAAGGCGCGTGCTGCGTAGAAAAGCAAAGGAAGCTGTTCTTTTTTGAAAAAAAGAACCAAAAAACTTTGCTCTGCGGCATACGTGGCCCGCGTGCAACGCGCGTGGTGGAGGTAAGGAGCAAAAGTTTTTTGCTTCTTTTCTTCAAAAAAGGAGACCTTGCTTTCTTACGTGTTCCCCATCGCCCAAAGCAGCACGCCCTTCTGCGCATGCAGCCGGTTCTCCGCCTCATCAAACACCACCGACCAAGGCCCGTCGATCACTTCGGCCTCGACCTCCTCGCCACGATGGGCAGGCAGGCAATGCATGAAGATCGCGTCCTGCGCGGCGTGCGCCATCAACTGCGTGGTCACGCGATAGGGCGCCAGCGCCGCATGCGAATTGCGGCCCGGATCGTCCGACATGCTGACGAAACAATCGGTGATGACGGCGCGAGCGCCGCGCACCGCCGCGGCCGGATCAGGCAGCAGCGTCACGTCGCCGCCCTCGCGCTGCGCCCAGGCCAAAGTCTCGGGCGGAATCCGGCACGAGTCGGGTGAGGCGAGCCGCAATGAAAATCCGAAGCGCACCGCGGCGTGCACCCAACTGCGGGCGACATTGTTGCCGTCGCCGACCCAGGCCAGCGTCTGGCCGGCGATCGGGCCACGATGTTCCTCGAACGTCATGATGTCGGCCATCAACTGGCACGGGTGGCTCGCTTCCGTCAGGCCGTTGATCACCGGCACGGTGGCGTATTCGGCGAGCTCGGCGAGTTTCCACACCCGGTCGGTGCGCAGCATGATGCAGTCGACATAGCGCGACAGCACGCGCGCGGTGTCGGCCACCGTCTCGCCGCGGCCGAGCTGCATGTCGCGGTCTGTGAGTACCGTGACGTGGCCGCCGAGTTGGCGCATGGCGACTTCGAAACTGACGCGCGTGCGCGTGCTGGGCTTTTCGAACAGCAACGCGAGCGTTTGTCCGGCAAGCGGCGCGCGCGGTCCGCCGCCACGCTTGAGCGTGACGGCAAGGTCCAGGATACGCCGCAGCGTCGGCCGGTCGAAATCGCACAAATCGAGGAAATGACGCGGCGCCGCTTGCGCCGGGGCAACCGGCTGGGGCAGCGCGGTCATTTCGCGGCGATCAGATGGTGCTGCGGCACGCACCGCCGCGCCGCGCGGCGCAGGCGGACGACGCCTTCGGCCGCGTCGGAAGCGGTCAGCGTCAACGGCGGCACGATACGCAGCACATTTTCGCCGGCGGCGACGGTCAGCAGCCCTTCCTCGACGCAGGCCGATTGCACGTCGGTGTTCGGCACGGCGCAGACCAGGCCGATCATCAATCCCTCGCCGCGCACGCCGGCGAACACCGCCGGCATTTCGTGCACGAGGTCGGAGAGCGCCGCATGCAGTTCATGGCCGCGCACGGTGACCTGGTCGAGAAAGCCGGGCGCCAGCACGATGTCGAGCACCGCATTGGCGGCAGCACATGCCAGCGGGTTGCCGCCGAACGTGGTGCCATGGCTGCCGGGGCGCAGATGTTTCGCCAGCGATTCGCGTGCCAGAATGGCGCCCATCGGGAATCCGCCGGCGATGCCTTTGGCGACCGAGACCGCATCCGGCACAATGCCGGCATGTTCGTGCGCGAATAATTTGCCGGTGCGCCCCATGCCGCACTGGACTTCGTCGAGCACGAGGAAAATGCCGAATTCGTCGCAGGCGGCGCGCAGGTCGCGGAGGAAAAATTCGGGCGGCATGCGCACGCCACCTTCACCCTGGATCGGCTCGAGCAGGATGCCCGCCGTCTCGCGCGTGATGGCGTTGCGGACCGCGTTCATATTGCCGAACGGCACGTGGTCGAAACCATCGACGCGGGGCCCGAAGCCGGCGAGGTATTTCGCATTGCCGGTGGCCGACAGCATGGCGAGCGTGCGGCCATGGAATGCGCCATCGAAACAGATCATCCGGTAGCGCTCGGCACGGCCGGTTTCGGCCATGGCGCGGCGGACCATTTTGACCATGCCTTCATTGGCTTCGGCGCCGGAATTGCACAGGAACACGCTGTCGGCGAAGGACGCGTCGACCAGGCGCTGCGCCAGCCGTTCGGCGCCCGGCACGCGATAGAGGTTGCTGACATGCATCACCCGCGCCGCCTGCTCGGCAATGGCGGCGACTAGATGCGGGTGCGCATGGCCGAGGCTGCTGGTGGCGATCCCGGCGCCGAAATCGAGAAAACGTCGGTTATCCGCCGTGATGAGCCAGGCGCCCTCGCCCCGCTCGAAAGCGAGGTCGGCACGGGCATAAGTCGGCATCAGGGCGGGAAACATTTTTGCTGCGAGCGCTCCGGGGGGTTGGAATCATGCGCGCCGCCGGGACCTTGCGGGCGGCGGATGGAAGAGCGTCCGTTCTCCGTTGCGGAAAGTCAAGGCGGACAAGCTCAATGCGCAGTGCGGATAAGCCCTTGCGCTATCCGCCCTCCTGTCCGTGCGTCCGATAAAAAACGCCGCGGGTGGTGCCCGCGGCGTTTCTTTCAAACCCCAGGGCGCTGGGCGAGGCGCGCCAGCGCGCCGTTGCCTCAATGCGCGTGTGCGTCTTCGTAGAACTGCTCCGCCTCGGTCGAGCCGGCCAGCGCGGTCGTGCTGCTCTGGCCGCCGGAGGCGACCGTCGCCACCGCGTCGAACCAGCCGGTGCCGACTTCGCGCTGGTGGCGGGTGGCGGTGTAGCCATCCACTTCGGCAGCGAATTCGGCTTCCTGCAGCTCGGAATAGGCGGCCATGCCGCGGTCCTTGTAGCCCGACGCCAGCTTGAACATCGAGTAGTTCAGGCTGTGGAAGCCGGCCAGCGTCACGAACTGGAACTTGTAGCCCATGGCGCCGATCGATTTCTGGAACGAAGCGATGTCCGGCAGCGACAGCTTCTTCTTCCAATTGAAGCTGGGCGAGCAGTTATACGCGAGCATCTTGCCGGGGAATTTCTTGGCGATTTCGTTGGCGAACCGCTCCGCCTCGGCCAGGTTCGGCTCGCTGGTTTCCCACCACAGCAGGTCGGCATAGGGCGCGTAAGCCAGCGACCGGGCGATGGCGTAATCCACGCCGACATCCTGCTTGATGCGGAAGAAGCCCTCCGGCGTGCGGTCGCCGGTCAAGAACGGCCGGTCGCGCTCGTCCACGTCGGTGGTCAGCAACTGGGCCGCATGGCTGTCGGTGCGGCAGAGCAGGACGGTCGGCACGCCTTCCACGTCGGCGGCCAGGCGCGCGGCGTTCAGGGTGCGGATATGCTGGGCGATCGGCACCAGCACCTTGCCGCCCAGATGGCCGCACTTCTTCTCGGACGCGAGCTGGTCCTCGAAATGCACGCCGGCGGCGCCCGCGTCGATCATGGCACGCATCAGCTCGAACGCGTTCAACGCGCCGCCGAAACCGGCCTCGGCGTCGGCGATGATCGGCGCCATCCAATATTGGCTGCTGTCACCCTCCAGGCGGGCGATCTGGTCGCAGCGGCGCAGCGCGTTGTTGATGCGGCGCACCACCAGCGGCACCGAGTTGACCGGATACAGCGACTGGTCGGGATACATCTCGCCGGCGACATTGGCGTCGCCCGCGACCTGCCAGCCGGACAGATAGATCGCCTTCAGGCCGGCTTTGACCTGCTGCATGGCCTGGTTGCCGGTCAGCGCGCCCAGCGTGTTGACGTAGGGCTCGGTCTTCAGCAGGTGCCACAGGCGGCGGGCGCCCATTTCGGCCAGCGTGTGTTTGACGCGGAAGCTGCCGGAGAGCTTGTCTACGTCGGCCTGGCTGTAGTCGCGGCGGATGCCGGCAAAGCGCTCCGGGTCGTGGCCGGGAATGCTGGTGGTGCCTTCGGGCGCAAAGGCCGGGGTCGGGGTCGGCATGGGACGGGCGTCCTTATATGACGTGGTGTGACGAACGGGTCGGATATCGGCCTTCGCAGGTGCAAAAGAAAGCGTGGAATGCGCGGGATGCGGGATTTGGGTGCGCGGCTTTTCAAAGTGCTTGGTAAAACTGTAAAGTTCGTAAAAAAGCAAAGTGTTCTTTTTTGAAAAAAAGAACCAAAAACCTTTTGCTAGGTGCGGCTGGCATTGGGTTCCAATGGGAGGCCCATGCCAGCCGCACGGGCAAAAGTTTTTTGTTTCTTTTTTTCAAAAAAGAAGACCTTTCTTTTTTGTGGTTCGTATAACATGGCACGTCCGCTGATAGGCCGCACCGTGCGGCGCCTGCGCATCGAGCAGGGGCAGTCGCAGCAGGCGCTGGCGCAGCGCCTCGGCATTTCCGCCAGCTACCTCAATCTGATCGAACATGACCAACGCAACGTGACCGCCAGCCTGCTGATCAAGCTGGCCGAAATGCTGCGCGTCGATTTCTCCGCGCTCTCGGGCGCGCAGGAACGCGAGCTGGAAATCGGCCTGCGCGAAGTGCTGTCCGATCCGCTGCTCGGCCTGGAGCCGGTGCCGGACACGGAGATAGAATCCGCCGCCGCCAACCCGAATGTCGCGCGCGGGGTCCTGACGCTGTATCGCGCCTGGCGTGTCGCGCGCGAGGATGCAGCCGGCATCGCACTGCCGACCGGGCGCCGCATTCTGCTGCCGAACGAGGAAGCGCGCGACGTGTTTCACGAGCGCGCCAATCATTTTCCGGAGCTGGAACAGGCGGCCGACGCGATCGCCGCGGAATTGTCGGCCGCCCCCGCCGAGATGAACCATGCGATCGCGGAACGGCTGCGCCGGTTGCATCAGGTGTCGGTGCGCGTGTCGCCGATGGAGAATGCGCTGCGCCGCTATGACCCGGAAACGCGGTCGCTGACCTTGTCCGAGCAATTGGCGCGCGAGAGCCGCGGCTTCCACATGGCGTTTCAGTTGATGCTGATGGAGGCGCGTGATGGGGTGGAGGCGCTGCTGGCCGCGATCGCGCCGAGCACGCCGGAGGCGGCGAGCCTGATCCGCATCGGGCTGCTGAATTACGGTGCCGCCTGCCTGCTGATGCCGTATGAGCCGTTTCGCGAAGCAGCGACTCTATTGCGCCATGATATCGAGGCGCTGGCGTCGCGCTTCGGCGTGTCGTTCGAGCAGGCGGCGCAGCGCCTGTGCAGTTTGCAGCGCACGGGCGCGCGCGGCTTGCCGTTCTTTTTCCTGCGCGTCGATCCGGCGGGCAATGTCAGCAAGCGGTTTTCCGCGGCGGGATTTCCGTTCGCGCGCTATGGCGGTTCCTGTCCGCGCTGGATCGTGCATGGCGCGTTCGCGACGCCGGGCCAGGTGCGGGTGCAGGTCGCGCAATTGCCGGACGGCGCCACGTTCCTGTGTATCGCCAAATGCATCGAGGGTCCGGCGGCCGCCTGGGGCGAGCCGCCGCCGACGTCGGTGATTGCGATGGGCTGCGATGTCGCCCATGCCGCCGATCTGATCTATGCCGACGGGCTGAATCTGGAGCACGCGGCGGTCGGCATCGGGCTGTCGTGCCGGCTGTGCGACCGGCCGCATTGCCGCAGCCGCGCCTTTCCGCCGCTGGAGCATCGTTTGGCGGTGGATCCGAATTTGGCGGGTGACTCGCCCTACCGGTTCGAGCCGAAGAAGTAAGAAAGAAGGCGTTCTTTTTTGAAAAAAAGCACCGGAGAAGTTTGGTCTGTTTGGCGCCGCGCAAGCCCGACCAAGTTCACGTCCGGTGGTGAGGGCGCAGGCGCCAAAGTTTTTTGCTTCTTTTTTCAAAAAAGAAGTTGTTCCTTTGCTGTCTGCCTTCCGCTTTCGCTGGCCGAACCCAGCTGCTGCTGATAACGATCCCGTGAACGAGGGAATGGCCATGAAAAAACTGATCGCAGCCCTGCTGTTTGCAAGCGCGCTGAGCGCGCCGGCCGCCGCGCAAAGCGTGCTGACTTACCATAACAGCCAAAGCCGCGCCGGCACCTACAAGGTGCCGGGCCTGACACTCGCGGCCGCGGCAACCCTCGTGCCGGACACCAAATTCAACGGCGCGGTGACCGGCAACATTTATGCCCAGCCGCTGATGTGGCATCCCAAATCGGGTCCGGACCTGCTGATCGTCGCCACCGAAAGCAACAGCGTCTATGCGCTGAACGCCGCCACCGGCGCCGTCGTGTGGCAACAGCAATTGCTGCCCTCGGCGCCGCTTGGCGACCTGGGCTGCGGCGATATCAACCCCGAGGGTGTCACCGGCGCGCCGGTGATCGATGCCGCCACCGGGACGCTGTATCTCGACGCGTTGACCGTCTCCAACGGCAATGTGCGGCAGATGATTTACGGTTTGGCTGTTGCCACCGGCCTGGTACGGCCCGGCTGGCCGCTCGACGTGCAGGCGGCGCTGGCCAGCGCCGGTTACACCTTCTCCTCGACGCACCAGGGCGAGCGCGGCGCGCTGCTGGACCAGGAGGGCAAGATCTACGCCGTCTATGGCGGGCGCTCGGGCGATTGCGATCCGTATAACGGCGTGGTCATCGAAGTGGATCCGGCAACCCACGCACTGGCCGGCAATTGGGAAACGCGGGCGCTGCGCGGCGGCATCTGGTCGCAGGGTGGCATTTCGTCGACCGGCACGCAGATGTTCATCACCACCGGCAACACCACCGGCGCCGCCGGCTATCCGTATGGCGATGGCGAGTCTGTGGTGCGGCTGACCGCGGGCCTCAAGCGGTCCAGCAGCCCGGCGAATTTTTATGCGCCGGCGAACTGGCTCACTTTGGACAAGGATGATGCCGACCTCGGCGGCACCGAGGCGCTGCCGGTGAACCTGGCGAACGGCGGCGGCAAGACCACGGCCGCGATCATCGCGTTCGGCAAGGATGGCAATGCCTATCTGCTCAACCGCGGCAATCTGGGCGGCATCGGCGGCGCGGCGACCATCGTGCGCGTGGATAACGGCGCCATCATCACCGGACCCGCCGTATATCCGACCGCGAATGGCGACATGGTGGCGTTCACCAATACGAACCCGGTCGGCTGCTCCGGCAGCGGCATCATGATGATCACGCTGGCGCCGAGCGCCGCCGCGCCGATTTCGGTTGATTGGTGCGCCGCCTATTCCGGCAACGGCGCGCCGATCATCACTACCAGCGACGGCGCCTCCAACCCGATCGTGTGGGTGACCGGCTCGGACGGCGACAACGAACTGCACGGCTTCAATGCGCTGACCGGCGCCACGGTATTCTCCGGCGCCGGCACCGCGATGACCGGCCTGCACCGCTACAGCACGCTGATCGCGTCGGACGGCCGACTATACGTGGCGGGGAACAACCAAGTCTACGCGTTTACGTTTACCCATTAAGGAAGGAAGGAAGTAGTTCTTTTTTGAAAAAAAGAACCAAAAAACTTTCGTCTGTTTGGCTGCGCGCACGCTGGAGCAGGCACGCTTTGCCTGAGCGTTCTTCTCGAGCGCCGTTCGGCCCACCGTAACCTTTTCGCTTCTACTTTTCAAAAAATAAGACTTCCTTTC
>Ga0116228_10003813_pt1 | contig 13329 bp, 8 predicted proteins | sample S1TSphfallax_2_FD_89694 | JGI IMG/M metagenome (GOLD analysis project Ga0116228, IMG submission 89694) | Host-associated microbial communities from peat moss isolated from Minnesota, USA - S1T2_Fc - Sphagnum fallax MG | ecosystem: Host-associated > Plants > Peat moss > Unclassified | place: USA... | reverse complement strand
TTATTATTTTGTATACTAAAAATAAAGTGTTTCTTTTTCACTTTTGTATTTTTGTTTATTTGGATGCAAGTTTGAAGTTTGGAGAAAGAAGACACACCGCATTCTTTTTCAAGTAGGGTTTTTTTAAATTATTATAAGTTTTCTTTTTTCTTATCTTCTACTCTTATTTGGTTTCTTCTTTTTTGTAATTTTTTTTCTTTTAAAATTTTTGTACTATATTTCCCTTTCCTTGTTTCATTTGTTTCCACTAGTGGTACCCGTGACTTTCGGACACCCTTGGCTATGCCACTCCAGCCACCCTGAACGCTCTGTTTGGTCGCCATAATCAGAAATTTTCCCAAAATAACACTCGTGGGTCCCACCCTAAGGCATTTATATCCCCACAGATAAAAACAATATTGTGACTTAGCGTAGTGGTCTCGACTGATGTCGTGCGGGTATCAGGACCAGTCGTGTGTACCCTCAGGTTATCAGTCCGGGTATTTACTCCCTTACCCGACGGGGGCGAGAAAACCCAAAACCCCGGTTTTGACATTTTGAACCTTGGTTCCCGAAAGTTTTGGAAATTTCCGAAAACAAGCTCCTCTATACAACCACCGGTTCTTTCGGTAGTGGGGGGAAGGAAGGGAAGGTTTTTATATTTGCCTCTGGTGCGGTGGGAGAGGGATGCGATTCGACAGTCATTCCTTCCTTTCGGACAGCTGCAATGCTTTGTGGAGATCAGGTCTTGGTTTGTACACTTGGCTGGTGCGGAAACCGTGGTGGTCCAACCCCTGTCATAGACTGACACCGATCGCCCGTTGCTTCACCGGCCTCTCCCTCCCCCACCCCCGAAAACCCCCGTCACAAACAGACTTACTGAATTAATATATATCCGAAAACACGCTCCTCTATATAACCGCCGGTTCTTTTGGTAGTGGGGGGGGGGGAAGTTTTTATATTCGCCTTTAGTGCGGTGGGAGAAGGATGCGATTCGACCGTCATTCCTTCCCTTTGGACGGCTGCGATGCTTTGTGGAGATCAGGTCCTGGTTTGTACACCTGGCCGGTGCGGAAACCGTGGTGATTCAACCCCCGTCATAGACTGACATCGGTCGCCCACTGTTTCACCGGCCTCTCCCTCCCCCACCCCCCCGAAACCCCTGTCACAGACAGACTTACTGAATTAATATATATGATGATTCCTATTTTATAGTTTTATAATTTTTACTTATTTTGTTTATCTTCATTTTATTTTTATGCATTTATTTATTTTCGGAGACGAGGGATCTCGCGAGCATGTGTCTCTCTGTCACCACGACCCGCACCTGGCGCTGGAACATTTCAGGCCAAGTGCGACTCATCTCAGGACCTCGTTTCTGTCATTGGGGGGTTGCAGAATCGGCCTCGCAAAGACTGTTAACAGGTCGCAATGGACAGGTGTAGACAAACACACTGATAGACAAGTGAATTAATATATAAGATTCAAAACTGAAACTATTCTTTGAACAAGGACAAATCCTTCTCCCCACCTAAAAGTGGGTTTTTACAGTTGCAAATTTTCAATATAATAACCATTTATTGAAATTGGACATGTGGAAAAAATTATGAGAAGTTTCGCATTATAATCATCAGTTATTTGAAAACTCTAGTCAAGGAGGAAAGTTTTCAAATAATTGGTATCTTTGGAGCTTTTCTTCACATTTTGGAGCTGGATTTCAACTCAAGCATGGGAGATGGACTAGTTTTTAACATTTCACAATATTAGTTAACTCTAGGAAATAGTGCAACTCCACTGGAGTTGAAGGGTTCATGTCACTAAAGTCAAATACTCCATCCCACCACCATGGTGAGCATCCAAGTGATGTGATGCTTATTAGTGGTGCTAAGGAAGATGCATGAGTTTTTCAACATGTCAAGTATGCATGTGTTGCTTCGTTTTAGTTGTGTGAATTGAAGAGATTTTTGCACCATGTAAAGTGTCTTTAGAAGCATTTCACAAATCTTGCCCTAATTTCATTTGAATTACACTCTTTGCACATGAGAGTAATGCAAAACAATCCTTTTTTGAAAACACCTTACAAAATTCCTTAATTATTTCATTTCAGTTTTGCAAACTGAAGAGCTTTTGCACAACACAAAATGATTTTGGGAAGCATTTAACAAAAAAAACCATTGAAAGCTTATTGAGCGTTGGCTTATTGAGCTTTGAATGCATTGTAATCCATAACAAAAGTATTGAGTCAATTGGGTGATAGTTTCAAATGACAAGTTGCAGTAAAAACAAATAGACAAGTCACAACATGATCAAGCTTCACCACCATGGGGTCATTATCAAAAGGGATAGTTGTTCAAAATTATTACCAATTGTTCTTTCCTATGTGCCCGCCATAGTTTTTTGGTAGGTCGTAGATGGTAAATAAATCACCCAAGCAGAAAGCAAATGAGGCCATGAAATGACATTTTTTCAATAGACAAGAATTGCAAAATGCATCCATCAATGCAAGGAATGTAATGTGTGGGCCATATGAACAATGAAGATTTTGAAACATATGTGCAACTATTACAATGTTGACCACATACACAACAAAGGTTTAAACCGCATGTGATGATATTGCACTTTCGGCCATCCACACAATGAGGTATATAAATAATAGAAATCTAGGTATTACAATGCCAGCCATATACACAATGAGGGTTTTGAAACACAAATGCAAAAGAGGTTGGAACAAAACTTACACATCTTATTCAAGTTCACACATGGTCAAAATATTTGAGCAAAACATTGGTGAAATTAACAAGTTTAGTTTTTTGAGGTTTCAAAGTGATGACGTTTAGGGTTATCTAAAGTTGAATCGACTACTTTGAAACTCATTAATGAAAATATCAATGTTCACAATAAAAATATTTAATTAGATTTTGAGAACCATGTTGGGTGAGCTTGTAAACTTTACACAACTCTAAAACCCTAAACCCAATTAGCTCATAATGTTCAATTGTCAAATCATATTCCCCAATAAGAGAGCTCTCTTACCCCTTACCCTACACATATGGAGCTCTCTTATTGGGGAGTCCCACCTGATTGTCAAATATAATAAGCTATATACAACAAGGGGTGTATCCCTTAGGTAATAATAATAATAGGTCTATTTATTTTTATATGAGGATTTTTGAAACATGATATTTTGGCTTGTGTTGAAACTTGAGATTAGTTATAATAGAGTTATAATAATACCTTGAAGGATTTTGGGTGTCTTTTAGAGGATTTTTTTGAAGATTAATATATTTTTGCATGGTGAAATATTTGAGTTTCCATAATTCTTTCTTTTGTTCATGTTCAGGACACCATCGAGGGAAGGAGTATTATCCACTAGGGCTTCATTCATTGGCCGAGTTCCATCCACTTCATCCAAATCTCGTCAACTGAAATCTCAACCAAACACCCGCTTCGAAATCGGGTTTTCATCCCATGAACAGGCGAGCTCTTCCGCTCCTTCCAAGCGGACAAGCTTTGTGCCTGGGTTTCCTGTAATCCAGTTGCGCCCTGGAGCTCCATCCCAGAGCACACTTAAACAGCTTTCATTGCTGCGGAGTCCCGGGAGCAATTGCGTCAGTCCGTGCTCCATACCTCAAAAATCTATCATCGGAAGATTTTGTTCCAGGCCTGCTCTTTCTTGAAGCCTTTCGTTCAACAGATTTTTGTTGCAGAAGCTATCATTTACTCATGTTTGATGGGTTCTCTCTGCTTTTGTCACCTCACAGGTTTCTCTCTCGGACGGGCGTAGTTGTAAGTTGTGTGTGTGTGTGGCAGTGTGGCAGTGTCGGAACTGAAAATCTTTGAAACCCCTTGCTTCTAGCTGTTGTTGGTTGATGAATCTCGGGAAGTGCAGGAGAAGAGCACTCAAGGGGGGTAGACTCCAGATCAGGAGGAAGTGTGGAAGAATTACATGAATTCGTGTTCGATTTGTGGTGGCAATGGTGCAAAGTGCATTTTGTACTCCGAACGCAATTCTGTTTTCACGCGTTTGTCGTTTGCAAATGCGACTACGGCTTGCGAACATCTGTTTCTGTGGCATGTATTTAGGACGAGGGGCAATTGTAATATTCTTTAGGGTTTGAGGAGAAAGGCATGGAATTAGGGGAGGGTTGCATTTTCTCAGTCCATGGCCTCTCTTTTCACAATGTCTGTGCCTCCCTCGTCGCTCTCCGCGCGTTTCCTCTCCCAGTCCCTATCTGACAGGACCTCCAACGGCAGATTCTGGGCTCAATGTTTCCGGTACAAGCAAAATGCTGGAATGCCTTGGGGACCAAGAATTCAACGGGTCGGGAGCTGGAGAGCACGAGCAGACTCCAAGAAGGGCGTATCAAAGGAAGTCGATGTGAAGATGACGATGAGGAAGGTTGTGAAAGCTTTTCAAAGCTCTGATAGTGAGTCTTCTACTCAGTCAAAGGAATCGGATGCGCCAGAACCGAAGGTTCTCGTTTTGGATGGTACTGGCGAAGACAAGTTGCTAAGACAGAGGACGAAAAGTTCGAAGGTGTTCTTTGTGCGACCAGAAGAGGAGCTTAGCAGTTCTGTCAAGGTTCCAAGTCTTGAGTGGAAGGAGCCTATCGAGTTTGAAAATGGCGATGGAAATACACCATACCAAGCCTCTGGCCGTTGGGGTCTTGCAACCAGAGAGTCAGAAGTCGTCAAAGCAGGTGGCTCGAAGACTCAAAGTTCAAGAAACTCAAAGGCAAGGGGCTCAATGAGCAATGTTGTGGAAGCACCCAGGGGTAACGGTTCTGCAGAGAAAAGCCCAAGCAAAAGTTCTGCAAGGGACATTTCTTCGGAGACAACAGGTCTTGGCTTTGATAAGCAAAAAAAGGATATACGCAACGTTGCAGCAGGAAATCCAGCCACTTCTGAGGGTGACACAAGCACAAGAACCTTGTTGCCCAAATCCAGGAGAAAGCAGTTAAGTGCTGATAATGGAGGAGAATCACAGCTGGTGTTAAGCTCAATGCCGATGTTGACAAACCAAGCTACTTTGAGCCATGAGGTTGCATATAAGGATGCCACAACTCCAGGTTCTGAGGGCAGAAGCAGCCTCCTGAAGGGTTTAGGGTTACATAATTCTCATAGTGAAGCAGACAATGGTAATTTCCATGTGACATTCAGAGAAGGATTGGAAGGGAACCTTAGTGGCACCAGTAGCTTGAACCCATCAGTGAACTCTCATGGTGATCTTGAAAATGCCCATGTGAGCCAACCCAAAAGGAGGGGAAGAAGGAAGATAAAGGCAAGCAACAGAACCTGGACTGAAGGGGAAGAAAGGACAGATGAAAATGGCAGGAGTGAGAATCTGAAAGCTGCAGAGGAGGCCAGTCATGAGAGTGAAGTCAAGACCATGGTTAATCATTTGGGCGTTGTACAAGGTCCAAAAACTCCTGTCCAACAAAGAATCTCATCTGCAAAGGAAGGAACATCAACAGGGACTGAGGAGAACTGTTCTGAAGGAAGAAAAGGAACTGTAGAAGTCCATGAATCTGATAGGGAACAGAATGGTGTTCAAATGGCCCTGAAGCTTGACAAGGAAGACCAAATGGCTTCAGGTATGAAGGCTGCAAAGAAGATTAGGAGACAAGCACACAAAAACACAGTGGCATCAAGATCCAATGAGAAGGTGAAGAAAATCAGTGATATGGATGAGGGATGGATTATATCACCAGTGGAAGCAGGAGATCTGGATTCAGTGATAGATGTGCTAGCACTAAATCAAGACTGGACTCAAGGTGCAACAGCAGTGCAAGACATGATTCCCACCGTGAAAGATAGAACTCATAAAATGTCAACTGGAAAAAGAGGAAGAGGTATTGGCATAAAGACTGCTGTGCATGCTGAGAACATTTTGCTGAAATCTGGGAGGTTGAGACACAAGTCACATGTGAAGAACAATGAACCAAGTTTAGATACAAAAGGAATGGGTAAGGCAGAGGAGACAGCAGATGCACAGAGTGAATGCTATGGGCCAAGGACTCCAGATGGCTTTGGAAACTGCAGTGTGAATTCACTAGATTTAACCAGTCCTAAAACAGGGCAAGATGTCCAGACAATTTCAAAAAGTGAGGACCGAAATGGACATCCAGGAACTTCATTCAAGCTTCCATCTCTTTCCTGGGGTTCGTGGTGGGAAGAAATAGGTTCCACATATAGTGGGAAAGTGAACTTCACAACTGTCCCATCAGGTTTTGTTCTCATTTACCTTTGATTCTCTCTCCATTTGTCTCATACCAGGTTTACTGGCTGAATACATAGTCACTGCTCACCCTGTAACTCTTCACATCTACGAGGCTTGTCATGGTTATTCATGTGTCCATTATGCTGAATTTGTGGCTGGTGGGGTTTTCACGGTCAGTTAAATGTTTCTGGGACATTGGCTAACATCTGATCCTGAAGTCCATGTTTTGATTTTGCCATACATGAAAATGACCTAGATTGTTCAGTTCTTTTCTGTTTCTCCATGGTCAAGGCTGATAATTACTGTTCTGTTGATGAGATAGCATCAAGAAACCAGTATACTTCTTTGAGCAGCCCTGTACTGTTGCTTTTTGAGTTTAGTCGCTGACAAACTTGCATTCTCCTTTTGCTGAACAACAGGATGATTGGGTGCCTACTTTGGTTACAAAACCCTCCATTGTGTTGGTAATGTCAGCTTCTCTATGTTGACAAAACATGTAAGTCAGCCTTTGAAAAGGTTCTAAAAACTTGTAAGAGAAGCTAGAAGATTGCCAAAGCTCACTAATGTGTCTTTTAAAATCATTCTATGCTGGTTGATTTCACCCCTTCAACTCTTTCATATCAAAAGATATTTGTTAAGATATTACATTTTTTAACAGTGCAATCAATAGCAGGAAGCTCAATATGCCACTCTAGTGGAAAGAAATGGTTATTTTGGTCTTCAGTGTTTGTAACTTGAGACTATTAAGTGAAAATTTCAGACATATTGGAAAGGCTATATGCTTTTTTTGAGGTCCAGCAGATTTCAAGCAATGACTGTAGTAATTTTAAAGTTTCTAAGCTTCACCATAGAAATACAGCAGATGTAGAGTCAACTTACGTTTATATAAGATTTACAGCAGCATAGATTCCCAGACTCCAGAATGGATGGAAAAGTCAAGTTTGTTAAAATTGCTATTTTGCCAGAACAGTGCTTTCATAGTGTGACATGTAGCCAATTCATCTGTCCTTTCTTCATGCTACTTGGAAGTTCAACTCACCAACCGCAAGGTCATTAATGCCAATAGTGGCTAAATTCCTTCTACAAAGCTTTCTACCTGTGGTTAATGACCCTTGGATTGGCAAGTTACAAAAAGCTAGCATTCCCTCACTAACTAGTTGGATACTGAAAGAGTTGGTTTTGGGTTCTCATGATTTTTTAATTCTGGATATTCCTAATTTCTCTCACTTTGTACATCTGGATAACGCCCTTAGTTGTGAATGAGCTGAATTCTAATGGCTTCTTTTATTATGTTTTGGAATCAATATTGCAGAGGCTGCTAAGTTTGGAGTTATCAGTTTACAGATTCTTAAGATCATGTGGTCATGGGATAAGACCACAGGTCACCCTTTGTCTCTTGGGAAGATTTTTGAAGCCCTGTTTTCTCTCAAGTTATTGATCTTTAAGGAAACTCTTTCTTTTCTTATTCCTTTTCTTCTGTTTTTCATTCTGTCCTTGGTTTTTCTGTTTAAGTTTCCATTACATTTCTGTCTGTGTGCTTGCCAGCATCATGGTTGGGTCCTCCCACAAGTTTCCAGATTATGTCAGTAATTGGGTTGATGTTTCACACCAGCCCATACCTGCTATTGGCAGCTGATGATATTAGTGGCAAGGTTATTGTAGTTAGTCACCACTGAACATGTTCATGATAACTGAAAATATTTTTACTCTCTGTTGGCATTTTTCTGTTCATGACATTCTTTCAATTCTGTAATTTTGTTCTAGTCTGCACTTTTTGGTTGGTGTCTCTGTTCTTCTCTTCATGCAGTTTGCTATTTAAGGTCTCTTGTTCTTGGGTATGGAAATGATCTTAGCAATAGATCAGTTTACAATTGTATTCCATTATACTCAAATCGGACAAAGGGAGGATTGCTCATACTAAGTATGTGATTGTTTCAATCATGCAAGAGTTGTCACATACAATGATGGGATGCTTCCACAAGATATAGTAAAGGGACACCATTTAGTTGTTGGTGTTGTATGGACATCTTACTCAATTGTTTGTTGAACATGTCTTACAGCTAGTGGTTGCCTGTTCAGGTGCACTACTGTGTGAGGATTCAAATATAGAAGGAGAAGAATACCAAGCATTGAATGCCAGCGAGGACATGAGGGATAGAGAAACCAGAGCAATAAAACATACAGAGAAGGTATGGCAGTCCAAATTTTCATTACCCTAAATCCTGAGTGAGTTTTTCTTGACCTCCTCTGATATGATGGAGGAGGCTCATGGACATTAATTTCTGCTGCAAAAGAGTCTTCTTTCCATTCCACTTCATCCATTGGGTGGGGGTCTAATGTTCATCAATGCATTTTGACATCTGGTTTCTATTTAGCACTCTCACTTCAGTAAGGGTTCTACTGATACTAATCATTAATCTTTGATTTTTTTCCCTTAAGATGAGCAATGCTGTCATTCACTTAATGTCTAATCCATACCACAAATGGAGCATTGCTATCTTCTTTTTGCCTTACTGTGATTGAGTGTTATTTTGGATTGTAATCCATGCTGAAACCTGTGGGTCCCCATTGCACTCACTTTGGTTAGCATCTTTTCTTTTTCCAGAGCCCAACATCTATAACAAGCCAACCCATGCACCTGATGAATGATTTGCAGTGGCCTGAAAAGATAATGTGTCTATTACACTCTTATTGGTACAGAAGCTGAATCAATGGATTCAGCAATCTGACAAATTACTAGCTATCCTCCCAGGTTCCAAGGAATTATGACTGTTGATATTAAAACTGCAACTGGAGCAGTAATCATGTCTTGAGGAATAGGTTTGACTATCTAATCTGTTCATGACTTGAAACCATTGTGACCTTTCAGTATTATCTTGCTTGATAGGTCTTAGGGCTGTGTATGATTGGGAATCTTCCAAGTTTACTGAGAAGGAGGACAAAGTAAGTTTGTGATCTTGGATCACTCTTGCTTCTGCTTTCAAAAGTGGACTAAAGAGAGAATTGCAGCAGATTTTGTCACTGGGAGAGGAGCCATGTCTTTTGGAGTCCTTGGATTCATCACAACTAGAAGCTGTAGCTCAAGGATCAACCCAAACATCAACATCTTGTCTGTATGAAGTTGAGATGGGAACAGAAGCAGTTCTTGATTTTGATTTGGAACAGAAACTGGCAACTTCCAGTGCTGCTGTGATGGAACCTAAGAAGGAGGCTGACATGGAAGTTGAAATACTAATCAACTCACCTGAGTGTACAATGCAACGGATGGCAATCCTGGAGAACAGGAAGCTTGTTGAGTTTCTAGTTGAGCCTTTGAATACCAAAGTGCAAGTTGGCAATGTTTACCTTGGAAGAGTGAAGCAGCTTCTGCCTGGAATGTCAGGAATTTTTGTTGACATTGGTGAAAACAGTACTGCATTTCTTGACATTACTCTGAATCAGTACCCATACACTTTTCCTCCCCTAAAAGGCCTGGGGTGCCTAGCACTCAAAACTTATGAGAATGCTTACCTCATGAGCTCAGTTGTGGAGGATGCTGAAGAAAAGGATTTTGAGTTGCAATACGATGACACCTTGGATGACCATGATGAGGAAGTTGAAGAAACGCACCTAAAGGAAGGTGTAGGCCTTCTTTATGAGGCTGATATTGGGGAAACTCAATCAGATCTTGGGGGAAAACCAATGCTTCAAGAGGTTATAGCAGTTGTGTCTGAAAACTTGGGAAGTAGCCAATCCCTAGATCGAGAAACAAAAGTCTCAAGCACAGATGAGAGATGGATGCCTCATAATTATGAGGATGTTGGAAGAAAGTCAGCAGACAGTAAACTATGCATAGGGGAAGTGAGCTCTGAGGGACCAATTACAGCAAATTTTGGTCATAAATTCAGCAAGTGGTGTAGAGTGGAAGAGGGCATGAACATAATTGTGCAAGTGAAGAAAGAGGCAATGGGGAGGAAAGGACCCAGGCTCACTGCTTTTCCTAGCCTAGCTGGACGATTCTGGGTGCTTATTCCACGAGGAAAATCTGTTGGAGTTTCTTCCAAAATCACAGGTCCTGAGCGAAGTAGGCTGAGGTTGATTGCACAGGATTTACAGCCATTGGACTTTGGAATAACAGTCAGAACAGAAGCTGTTGGTCATCAACGTGAAGAACTTGAGAAAGATCTTACTCGCTTAATGGATAGCTGGATGGAAGTAATGGAACGTGCAGCAGCAGCTGCTTTAGTGGTGGATGAGAGGGAACAGGGGACAGTTCCAGTGCTTCTTCATCGAGAAATGGGTCAAACTCTGACCACTGTACGAGACTTTTTCACTGATAAGGTACAGAGATTAGTTGTTGATTCTCATCAAAGTTATCAGGAGGTAATGGGTTATCTGCAAGATGTGGCACCCCATTTGACAAGCCGTGTGGAGCTTTACTCAGGGAAGGTGCCGATCTTTGATGCCTTCAGTATAGAGACTGAACTTGAGAAATTTTCTAACAATCATGTGAAGCTTCCAAATGGAGGGTATCTAGTGATGGAGGAGACAGAAGCACTAGTTTCAGTTGATGTAAATGGTGGGTGTGGGATGCTTGGACATTCAACTCGGGAAAGGGAGGCTATTTTAGACATCAATCTTGCAGCTGCTCAACAGATTGCGACTGAGTTGCGATTACGAGATATTGGTGGAATCATAGTTGTGGACTTCATTGACATGGACAATGCAAATGATAAAAAGCTTGTGTATGAGGAGATGCGGAAGGCCATCCAACGGGACCGCTCCAAAGTTTTTATTTCTGAGATCTCTGAATTTGGGCTGATGGAAATGACTCGAAAAAGAGTTCGCCCCAGTGTTACTTTGACAATCAATGAGCCATGCTCCAGTTGTAAAGGCACTGGGTATGTTGAAGCATTAGAAACAACTCTTGGGAAGATTGAGCGAGCTGTTTGTCGTCTTCTAGCTGATAGATCTAAACAAGGGCAGGTGATGGAAGGTGACAAGTGGCCACATATTCTCCTCCGAACAGATCCTTCAATGTTTGACTACCTCCGGGCATGGAAGTGGAAACGGATCACACAGCTTAGTAATGCTCTCAAAGTTTGGCTGACTCTTAAAGTAGCTATGGAACTCTCACATGGTCAATTTCAGGTGCTGGAGCAGCCAAGATTTGCAAGTGAAAAGCATTTTCATGAATCAAAGTTACTGCACAAATCCATGAGTACAAGCACACTGGGCAAAAGGGCTTGGCCAAAAAGGCGAAGACATTCCAGTTTATAGGTTATTGGATTTCCAATTTTGACTTTCATTCATGAACTCCCTTGATTATGTAAGGTTTGTCCAGGTTTATACAATGTCTTCAGCAAAGAGATATCTAGGGCCCTCATATATGGCTGATTGACATAGTGGGCTCTTGTTATTCCCAGAATGTTTTTTCAGTGGTCATATGGTTCTGTTCCTGCAAATATCTGCAAGCAGTACAGCAACTGTTCACTTAAATGACCATGTGTTATCCTTTGGACCTCCATTGAGGGCCTTCAGGATGCAGGCCCAATCTCCACGTGGCAACTGGCTTTACAGCAAATTTTAAAGGAAAAAACACCAATGAAATTGGCAGTCATTGATGCGCTCAAGCCTTCCATTGCAACCAGTTTTTTTTTCAATTTCCTGATAGAGCGAGGGTGGCAAGCATACCTAGGCAGATTTAGACTTCACTGGTGACATTATTTCACTGTGTCACCTGGCTGCCATTTTTCACCAAAAAAATAATTCACTGATTGCAACTCCTTCATCCCTGTTGAACTACACTTATTACCTTCTTTTTTTCTTATGTCAGTTCATGGGAAGCATAATATGTGCACGTCATGTTCATTATGATGACATTCATTATATTGCCCATGTCCAGTTATGGTGGCAACAATGTTGTGGGGTGGGGGCTCCCTGAGGGCACCCAAGTTCCAACCCCAAGACCATTCCTGAATGTGTCAGACAACTTGACACATTAGTGGAGATGTACCATCAATGTATGACATTTGAGATCAATGATGAGTATGAATCTGTTGAATCTGGCTGGTGCAAGTGAGATTGATTGAGTGCTGCTGGTGCAGGATCAATGTACCTATTAAGGTAAGAGTATTGAACATGTGAGTGACTAGTTCAAACAGACTTTCCAAGGTTGCAGGAAAGCTTTTGTAGTGTAAGACCGTTGGAGTTTTGGAGTCTGTGATTCAATTGGAAGATTTTGGAAGCACAAGGGAGCAGCAATGGGCAGGTGTGGCTAGAGCTTGGGTTTCTTCTGGAATTCAGTTGCTGGTTGAGAAGTTATGATGAATGTTGGGCAGTTCTCACAAACAGGGTCAGTTCTTGGGCTGAGAATTCGTGGTTCAATTTAGGAGAGAATGGGCACCTTCAAGAACTGCTTAGGGTATCATTTGGTCCAAACTTTGATATTTTGGACAGTTATGGAATGGACAATCAGGTTCAGTACTCACCCTCCCAGGATCTAAGAGAATTAGTAGAGAAAGAAGGCATAAACCTGGATAAATGTAAATTCGAACTCAAGACCTTTCAGATTATTAGAGGTCTCACTTACCATTAGGTTACACCTTTATTGGCACTACCTTGTGAGACAGATAACTGTGTGAACAATCATTATATAGTATAATAATTATAGAGTATATTAGCTTCAAAGGACTTTGCCCCTAGAAACTAGGTGAGATGATTTATCCTAATTTCTTTGTAAAAGGATGCACATTCATCTTATGACATTTTTTTTTTCCTGCCACCTCTTAAACCATATACACATCCCCAAATGACTTTGTCACCTATCCTTAACTTACCCAACTAGACACAAAGGGTCCACGGACCTTGAAGGGTGGGAGTAGGCATATTTGACAATGGTTATTTTTTTGGTGAACCAGTAACATTTGATGAAATAATTCATTCTCAATTGAATTTCTAAAATCATCTTTGCAAAAAAAAAATTCATGTTAATTCCAAGTTGAAACATTACTAAATGATACAAACTGTAGTTTTTATTGATCTCATTAGAAATGCAACCTTAGTATCAAAATTTGCTGCAACCAAAGTAACATGTTTTCTCTTTTGGTATCTTTCCACAAAATCTTGTAACTCTATTTTGTTCAAATCTT
>Ga0116228_10003812_pt1 | contig 13331 bp, 6 predicted proteins | sample S1TSphfallax_2_FD_89694 | JGI IMG/M metagenome (GOLD analysis project Ga0116228, IMG submission 89694) | Host-associated microbial communities from peat moss isolated from Minnesota, USA - S1T2_Fc - Sphagnum fallax MG | ecosystem: Host-associated > Plants > Peat moss > Unclassified | place: USA... | reverse complement strand
TTCAAAGAAAATGTTTGGAGTGCTCTTTGAATGTTTCAGAAAACTACTCGCAAAGTTCCTGGCAGACGATTCTCTTCCAATTCTCCATTCTACTTGCCATCATCAGGTAGCCTACCTTGATAAGGGAGATATGTTTTGTCACTATGATCTATCAATCTAGAAATGTTTTTAGTCCATCCTGAGTGCTACATACTATGCAAAGAGAAACTTACCATGGAAGAAAAGGATGCACACATGTCAAATGTGATCTTCTGTGTAGAACTGCAATCCAATTTGTTTCTTATGAAAACTTTCTTACCTTTCTTTCTCCAGGAATGCATGGAAGTTCACCAAATGTGAATTGAGCAATGTGGATCATGTGCCCTCCATCCCTTTTCCTGGTTCATTCCCCAATCTTGTTGGAGAACATCACAGACAGCTTAGAAATGCATTTTAAAACATAGTTACAAGAAGTTATCAATGACTCATTTTTTTTACTATCTATTGTAGAGAGAAAAGCCTTGTTGATAGGTTGTGGTGGAAAGAACATGCACAAAGAACACATTTGGATGTTATAGAAAGAGATGTTTGGTTCACCAATCTTGAAATGTTAGATAAATGATATATTCAAATTCATGAAATATCATTTTTTACATTCAAAAGTCTTGTCCAACAAATCACGCCTTTCATTACATGCTCATTTATTTTTGTGTGAAAATCTCTTCCCATTTGTAAAGTTGTGAAGATTGTTTTGCACAAATTAGTTGATGGAATTCAACTTGAGTTAACAACTAATCTTTAGAATGTTGGTGTTTCAATATTCGAAAGTACATTGACATTGTGTGTGACATTTTGGCAAATAGGGATAAATTTTACAAGATTTATATTCATCTTCCTATAGGACAATGTTTTAAACTAATATTTACAATGTTGGTGTTTCATTATTTGAAAATGCATTGACATTATGTGTGACAATTTGGCAAATATAGATAAATTTTATAGGATTTATATTCACCCTCCTATAGAATAATGTTTAATATCCATTGAAATATTTAGAGATTTGAATGGTATTCAACAAATTGTAAGTGTCATTGATAGTATGCATGTTTTGTTATCATTTCAACAATTTAGAAGGATTACAATTGCCCCCAAAAAATTCCACAATCACAAACATTTTTTTAACATGGTTGTGCAAGGCATTTGTGATGCAAATAAAGTTTTTTGGATTCTATGTGTGGGACAACCTAATGGTGTTCATCATGGTGGACAATTTAAGTATTTTATTTTATACAAATAGTTACAAACTCAAGTGAGATTTTATAAAAACTAGTAATCAACTTTCAAGGTTTGGAGGTTCAACCATTCATATTAGGCCATTCAACCTACCTAATTCAACCATACCTCATTAAAAATTACAAAATCTATGAACTTGTTGCATTTGACAAAATTCAATTTGATGTTTCAATGAATGGAAATTGAGTTATGATCAAGAATGCATTTGACACCCTTCAAAACTAATGGTGGATTTGTAAAGGCTTGCTAGTGCATGTGGACAAAACATTATGCATCATTGTGGCCCATTGTGTTTCGCACAACTTTTGTGAAATACATGGCATACTTGAATTTAGTTGTTCATAATATTAAGGAGTAAGGTGACCTATTGATTGATTTTGATAAAGTGAATTATCTTTAAGAGGGAGAACAAAAAACAACAACTAATGAATTATTAAAAGATGCATTATTTGCATGTTGGATATAACATCATCCTACAATTTAACAAACATGTATTTTGAAAATAAAATGTTCACATTGAAATTTAAAATGTGTGTTTCTCTCAATTTGAAAATTTTGAAAATTTTGCCAAAATGTTTTGTTTACACACATTTTATGATTAACTAATTAATTTTTAATTGGTTTAGATTTTAGCACATTTGCAAAAATTGTTACCATTTGAAGTTAAATTTGTAAAATAATAAAAGTTTGATGTCCTTCCACTTTCATTATTTCTATTTTGCTATAAGATTTGGTAATATCTTATGCAACATCTTTATCAATGTCAACAAGGTTCAGAATACTTGTACCTTTAGGTGCAACTTGATTCTTATCATCATATGTTCCATGGGCCCTATTAGCTTTTGATGTTCTTGCAAAAATGTTATGCATTTTTTGGTACCAAACCCATTTACAAACATTTGCACTTGTTTCATTTTTGTTTTTGTCAATATTTGTTGTACATCTTTGCATCTTGTAAATTTTGTCTTAACATTGCCTAACTGTACGTTTTGGAATCATAGGCCAAGTTTCGTCAAACTTGTTTGCAATCTCCATTTAATCGCATTTTTGAAAACCTTCTTTTCCCAATACTAACCATCTTTCCTCATAAAGGTCAAGGAATTCAGTGTCAAAAACCTCTTTCCATTATTTTTTACTAGACAAATTTGTGTTTTCTAAAATTTAAAATTGAATGCTTGTGGAAGGAATGACATTTGTGGTCACAAATGCAAAATCTTGACATTATGAAAAAAAACGGTGTTTTTGCAACTAGCCTTGCAACTAAAAAATTGAATTGTAGAAGACACTTGCAACTCATTATATTTATATGTCGTGAGTGCTATTAGACAAGTTGCATGAGTTGAAAAGTTGTAAAGTTGCAATTCATCATATATACGATGTAATTCATTGCAACTCAATTGCAACTTTGTCAAAACAATTCATTTTGAATTACTATGCAATTCCATTATAACTACATTCATGATGTCATGCTAGTGTCATTAATTGTCATCCATCTATTAAAATTTAACATGTGGTATTACGAAAAATTTTGGACATAAAATTTTATTTTTTTTCGAAATATTGATCTCCATCATCCATTATGATTGTTAATGATGGTCTGAGATTATGACATGTGGCACAATAAAAAATAAATTCACATGGCATATTAATTATATTTTGGAAAAAAAAATATTTAAAAAAAAAAGTAGCTAGGTAGGTCATATATAACCATAGGTAGGTAGGTTGGTAGTTTTTAATACTTACATACGTACATATTTACCTAGGACCTACCTACCTACCTACATAGGTAGGTAGAAAAAATAAAACCTACTTACTTATGTAAGTAAGTAACTAGGTAGGAAGACATTAGATTAAGTGAACTAAAAAATAACCATGAAATTTGTTTTTAAAAATTTATATGTTTTGCTTTTAGGTTAAGTTTTTTTGAGCTCATCCCAAAATGACATTTATATTTTGTTGTGAAAATATAAGAGAACAAGCCTTTTTTATATTTTTTTGTAACATGGGATTCGAAAACAAAACATATGGGATAAATCTTTAAATTTGTCCTTAATTGCAATTTAGTTACAATAATAACACTTAAGTGCTCAAGGCAAGCCAAATCCAAGGCAAGGGCTCCATTGTTTCTAACGTCTAAACAAAACTTGAACCCCTTCTATTAACACATCTAACACATTAAAATTGTCAAAAACAAAATAGAATTGAGAAAATAATGGCCCCCCAAAGTAAAGGGGGTTAAGAACTCAAAAAAATAAACCACGAAATGCTACAAAGGCTAGTTCCCAAACACCCAAAAAATTCCTTGTATGTTGTTTTGTTGATATTAAAATTGAAAAATCATTTGTAGAATTTCCAAGTGACATTCCTATAACACTTTAAATCGTTTAAAGTGATTAAAAAATTAAGAAAGTTATGAGGTTTGAAAGTAGGAGGGGTCCAAAGAGGGGGGAAAAAAAAAGGAAAAAAATGTGTTTTGTAAATTGGAAAGTTTATTTCTTTTCTTGTTATTTTTTTATTATTCCTTTCCTTTGCACTTCAAAGATGATCTCTAGATCTTGAAGTAGTAATCCCATAACATTTCAAATCATTCAAAATGAAACACATATTATGAAAATATAAATAATTAATGAATGTGTATCCTTATTAAATTACAAGTAGTTGTATTATAATCATAATATAGTAAAGTAGTAGTTTAGTAATGGCACATTAGTGGTCATATTAATTGTATCAATGGGAATCATAATCAAAAAATAATTACAAATATATCCCATAATGGGTCCTAAAAATGTGAACACACAACATGAATGCATGTATGTAAATTGTACACCAATTGCAATATAGTTGTCGCTTTAATGGCACATTTACAACAATTTTAAAGTAATTGCCACATGTAACTCAAATGCAATTCCTGAAAAGTCAAACATGGTTGAGTATATATGTTTGTATGATGTATATAAATTATTGTATAAAAGACCCATTTTCAATGCATTTGCAACTATAATACAACTAACTGATTTTTTGACATAGCAATTTATTTATTAATACACCGTATGTATAGGGGGATAATTGTACAAGAGTTGTATATGAATTGTTTTTTGAGTTTTAGTTACATGTTAGTCTAGATCTGGTTTTGATAAACATAATTTTTTATAGTGTGATTATCTTTTGTTAGGTCTAGGGTGAAACTTTCATTCATGTGCGTCATAATGTCAATGTGTGCAAAACTTTGTTTTTGAAAGCTTTTGTTCAAGTTGTGATGAAATCTAAGCTATGGTGATAGATGATAAGAATAAAATGAAAAAGTATGAAATCTTAACAACAATTTGAAGGCTACCACTATAACAATTTAAGAAAAGATAATAGGTATGTACAATTTGAAAATTCACATGGTATGGAAAATCATGTATTGTAGGACTATAGAACCAAGGTGTTGTGATAGTGTCAGTTTGGTAGGAAATGAATTACAAACATTGTTGCACATTGTTAGGATTTGTAATCAGGAGGTATGTTTTCTACCCTTTTCTTTTGGTTGCACATAGTCCAAACCTTGAATCCAAGCTTTAGAGGTCGGATTTTGGAAAATTGAAAGTGATTCACAAAAAGAAAAGTTTAAGAGTTGTGATCTTTTACACCAATTGTTTTGCAATTACCTTGTTGCATTGGTTGAAGACATTTGAATTTTGAAACCTCTTGAGTCCATGTGAAACCCTAAAACAAACTATTCATTCTTATAGTTAATGGATTGAAGCCATTTTTTGCCCCAAAAAAATTGTTGATACTTACCTTACATAGGTAATCATGGTTGCTATTCACATTTAAAACTATTTATAGTTATTTAACTTTTTGGTTTCATAAATCAATAAGAATAGAAAAAAATTGGCCATATCCTCCTCTTGTGTTTACTATTCAAAGCTAGTAATCAATGCCATATCAACAAACTTTTTCACAAGCCCTTGTCTTGTACTATGTACAAGAATAAAAAATCATGTATATAAAAAAGCAAGGATGGGAACCATCCACAAGAAGTATAAGGCAAATAAACACACAAAAACACATGTCATGAAAAAACATAATATTAAGACACCATTAATACATTAATAAAATCAAAGGTCATAAACAAAAAAGGTGTTATTTGTCACAAATCGGTTAGCTATAGAGTTGCATTGGGTGTGATGTGTGGAAGAGATGAGAAATGCCTCCCAAGCATGGCAACATGTTGAAAAATCGCAATGGCCTATGAATGTTGAAGGGCTATGGACACATGCTCTTATAATAATAAGCACAACAAGAATTAAAGAGGATTGTGATGATGAGCTATAATGACTTGAACACAATAAATAAATAAAAAAGTCAAAATGAGAATGAAAACAACCATAAATTTTTATGACTTAGGAAAATGAAGTTGTCTTTTGATACACATTCTAGATACAATCATTTCAACCTAGCCCCATAAATTACTAGAACAAACAATTTACCAAGCTAGTCCTTGAATATACTCAAAACCATACCTAAATCCATCAAGTGTATTGATTCTTTTAAAATAGTATTTTCCCCAAAATGAGATTTAAAAATAATAATAATTCCAAGTGTCTTTTTTTGGGGGGGGGGTAGGGGGCTTGTGGTGGGATGTCAAGGTGGCATAATTTTTCTTGGGTTGGTGAATGCAACATGTTTGGCTGCACATTGCATAGAAATCAAATATAGAAATATGGTGATTATTAGTTTTTCCCCTCTGACTTGTGTCAACTAAAAACCTCCCAAAAGCACTTGGATTTTTGAATTTTTGATAGTTAATTTTGATTGTTTGCCTTATTTTGATTTCTTGGAGGTTTTTTTTAAAAAAAAGTTTTAGTTGATCAAGATTTGGATGGAGATACTATTATTACCCTAAGACACTATGATCTTAGGGTAATAATAAACTTTTATAACATTGAAAAAATGAACAATACAAAAATAATAATCAATTAAAAATTAATTTCATTAAGATTTTTTATTATTAAATCTTTGTCAAAGCCTTATTGAAGTTTTTGAAATAACATCAAATTAATTAAAAACATTTATATCTCCAAAAAAAAATATTAAAATTGATGTGTTTTATTTTAATCAATTCTTGCATTATTTTTCAAATCATTTTTTTAAGAATTTCATTTTAATAAGATTTAAAGTAATTGAAGCTAATTATTTTTATGTTTATCAAATAAATTTGATTTAAAAAATTAGTTGTTTTTTTGGTACATTCCATAGTGATACGATACCTCATGATACAAAAAGGCAAGTGACAACCCAAAAAAATGAAATGATATAGGGGCATGATTAGATCAGTTACACAACATTCATATTTTGAGAAGAAACCCAACAAGTGGGTAGATAATTATAAGAAAAAACAAGAGTTTTTTTGTTGGGTAGATTTATTGGAAACTAGCTTAATCGCAAAGACAAAACAACATGTTAATCTCTTGAAATAATTTTAACATATTCAAATGAAATGACACATATTTACATTTGTATGAAATTACATGTAAACAAACATGTGTATGAAATTAGAAAGACACAAATATTCAATTATTTAAATAAGAAAAAAGACACAAGGATTCCAAAATACATTTAAAAAATTATAATTTTTTTTTTCCTCTTTCGATATCTTAAGATCCATAAAAACATTTTGAAACATTGCAATTTGTAAATTGTTTATTTTGGCTTCTTCTTCTTTCGCTGTGATGAGAACCCCAAGTGTGAAACTCGCTGTTATTTATCTATTTTATTTATTTTTTGGGTGTGTGATCAGAACCCATGCGTGAAACTCGCTTTTTTCTTCGTCTTCTGTGTGATCAGAACCCATGCGCTGAACTCGATCTTTTCTTCGTCTTCCGTGTGAACAGGAGCCAGAACACCAAACCCTAAAAACCTGCTTCCTGTTTGTTGCCGAGGGAGGGTTTGCGAGCGAGAAGGGTGCGCGAAGAAGAATTTCACCCAGGAGCGGCATTCGATAAATTGCTTCGAAGGGAAGGAAATTCGACGAGGTTTCGACAGTTGTGATTGAGAGATTGAGGTTGAGAGATTTTGTCTCCCTTTTCCTCAATTTTTTTCAAAGAAGATTGAAGCCAGATTGAAGAGAGAGAGAGAGAGAGAGAGAGAGAGAGAGAGCAGAAGCAGAAAGAGAAGCTGGAAGAGCGATAGATAGAGCGAATTAGGAGAATCCGGAGCAGGCCAAAGGCGAGGAGAATTGAGAAGACGGGGGAGTATGCTGGAGGCGGAGTGTGTGGTGTGTTTGCAACTTTATGATGAGGGAGAGCATTTGCCTCGTGTGCTGTCCTGTGGGCACTCTTTGTGTGATGCCTGCACTTCGGATCTGCCGTCTCAGTGGGCGGGAACGACTTCTTCTTCTTCTTCCTCCAGCAGCTCCGTCCACTCTGATGCTGCTGGTGGCGGGGGTGGTTTGATTCGGTGCCCGGAGTGCAAGCAGCAAACCAGAATGCCGCTCGGGGGCCATTCTGAGCTTCCCAAGAACATCGAACTCATGCGCTTGATTCAGTCGGTGCCAAAATCGGATTCTCAAGAGCTGCTTATTCTCAAGAAACGGCAAATTGATCATCGGGCTGTAAACCGAAAGCATCGCGGCGAGGAGGGGGAAAAGGATAGTGAGACAGCGGGTAACAACTTCTGGATCATTCCACGGAGTACTGTGAAGTTGAGAGGAGAAACTGTGGATGGTCTTTTGGTTGCGGACTTGTGCATCGACGGAACAGCGTGGAGGAAGAAGACGTATGAGGAGGTGACCTTGCACCTTCTGTCCACCGCCATAATAACTGCAGGAGATGGATCTAGTTACAAGCAAAGCGTCAAAGCGGCTTGGAATCAGCTGCAAGCGGACACTAGGTTTGAGCTCCTCAAGTTCCAACACATTTCACACCAATGTGAGCACGTTTTGGAGATACTTGGCTTGTGGATGAGTGAAGAAGGAAATCTTTTCCTTGTTTCCAAGGATCATGTGCAAGGCTGGAAAAAAGCTCAGGCTTTACTTGAAAGGAAGAAGGATGATGATGATGATGATGGTGAATGCAGTTTCAAAGGTGATGCTGTTGGAAGTCAGAGCAACAGCTGCCATAAAATGGAAAAGGAGGCGGCAGCTGGTGTAAGTTCAGCAGGGACCTTGTGCAGATTGGCAGTCGAACTCTGTGAAACCCTGATCGAGGTACATGGACATGGGCTCATCTTAGGTGTATTAGGGGCAGAATGCCTTATTCTGGATGAATTTGACCACCTTCAACTCCATCTTATACGTGCACTTTTGCTCAAACAACAGATATGCAGTTCAATAAATAGTAGGGTTTCAGTTCCTGAATCGCTCAATAGCCTGGCACTCAAACCTGGGATAGAATCATCTCCTGAAGAAGAGACTGGCAACAAATCCAGTGAATCTACTGTTGGGTCTTTATGTTGGAACCATGAGTATATGAGTCCAGAAGTTCTTAGATGCCTAGAGAAGGTTCACTCCAGGGAGGAAGGAATTGAAAGTTCAGGATCAACAGGTGTAGTAGCAAGTGATGACACAAAATTCAAGCATGTCATAACATACAAGGCTGACAGTTGGTCCTTGGGGTTTTTGCTGCTGCGAATGTTTTCAAGCCATGTTGTAGTAAATGATGTTCATTTTTCTGAGGCTATTCAAAGCATCCTTGAAGGCAGATGTTTACATCTTACGTGGCTAGAAGACGGATTGCCATTGCTAGGCCAGCATGGTCAACTTAGAGAGCAACTATCAAAGTGCTTTGCACCAGAGCCAAGTGAGAGGCCTGAAGTAGATGAAATCTGGAGGGGATTGAAAATGCTGATTGATGATCAACCACTGTTCTCACCAGCTCATCAGAAGGGGAATTGTCAGGAAAGCTTGTGGGTGTTTGGCCTTTCTGGCTTTTCTGGTGATGACAGTAACCTTCTTGATGGTAGCTTGGAATTTGAGGAACAAACAGGCATAGAAGAGACAATTGATTTGATTGAGGATGATAATTCCCATGCGGCAGAGGTTGGACAAGAAACCCTGACCATCTCACGAGCTTTAATAGATAGTGAGATATGCGGTACTGAAGTTCAGACACTTCAAGGCCATCTTGATGTGGTTTCAGCACTAGCTCTTTGTGGTATGTGACACTCCCATTGATTGCAATTTTTTTCTGCAATCTCTGCATGGTAGAGATTGTCTTATTCTTTGATAAGTAGATCTGGTTATTGTTTGCATTTGCACAAACATGAAATTTCATATGGACACAAACAGGAATAATTGCAATGTCTCTGCTGCTACAGGAATACAAGGGTGATCAATACAGTTCAAGTTATGGTATTGAATTCTATTGTTGCATTTGCAGGGGATTACTTGATAAGTGCCTCCTTTGATAAGACACTGCGCATCTGGTCTCTCAAAGTAATTTCTACCTTAACTCACTTTTCTTCTTCTCCCACAGGATTTTTTCTGATGTGGTTTGTGTATGGCTGGTACTTAGTTTTCTTCTTCTGGTCCTGGTCCCTCCACCCCCCCCCGGGGTTTTGCCCAAGTCTTTAATGGCACCTCTGTAAAGGTTATGAGTGCACACATTGTCATATTACCTTCCAATTTGTTGTGATGGAGATTTTTCTGCAATTTCATCCATATATTTCAGTTCTGAAATGAGTCGATGATCCCAAGCGAAGATATGTGCACTCTGCACTGGTGCTGTTAGTGGCTATTACAGATTTTAATAAGAGATAATAGGTCTTTTCAACTTGACACAGTGGGAAGCATCATTTATTGTGGTGCATATCCTGTTGATTAACAGTTTTGGACAGGATGATAGATTGATGCAGGTCTTGGAAGGCCATGGACAAAGAATAACTGCAGTAGCTGTGCATGAAGCATCGAATGTCTGTGTCAGTGGTGACTATGGAGGACAGATCTGTGTGTGGAATTTGTCCATGACAAGGAGTTCTTCTGCACCTGTCACTACATGGCAGGAGCATGATGATTGGCGTTACTCTGGAGTGGCCTCTTTGGTAGTCTCCAGTGATCAAGTGCTGTACAGTGGAAGTGGGGACAGAACAATCAAGGCATGGTCTCTCATGGTAATAAACAAATTTTACTGTCACATGGCTTCACAGTCTATTTTTAGACCCTGACATGCCAGTTCTTTGAATGCTGAAGCACATGTTCTGACGGCTCATTGGTGACATGATCAAGTCTTAATTACATTGCTGGGTGACTCATGACCACTTTGTTTAAAAGTGCAGGATTTTCAATTTGTAACGGATATGCAAGGACATAAGGGGGTAGTATCAACCCTCCTGGTAGAGGGGCAGGTACTGTATAGTGGGAGCTGGGATGGTACTATTCGATTGTGGTGGCGTCCCAATCACAGCATTCTGGCACATCTTGGGGGACCATCTTCTCAGTACCTTGGTGGCGTGCGTACACTTGCCCGAAGTTCTGCTTCAGGCCTTTTGTTTGCTGCTCGTGATTCAGGCAGCATTCAGGTTTGTAGTTCCTCTTCCAATTTCAAGATTGATTTTCCTTAACCTGCTGGCAGGTATTACACTTAAAAGGGAAGAACTCAGAAACAATAGAATCAGACTCTGACCATGCACTCTATTGTTCTGAAGTTCTTTTGGCACTATTTTTGGTGTAAGGATTCTTATTAAGCCATTCCCAAGGATTCACAGGTTTCATTGGAAATTACAATGACAGAAATAAGGTGTTGCAATGTTTTCTGAAGTTCAGTTTTGGGAACCAGGTGTGGCGAGATGGACATGAAGAATACGTAAGGTCTATTGAGCAAGCCCACAAGGGGGTAATTGCGAGTGTTGTGTTTGATGGTGGTTGGCTATACAGTGGCAGCTGGGACAGCTCAATCAAGGTTTGTCCTTTTACAAGGCACACTGCAAAGGAAGATGTAGGCCACCTTCTGATACAAATGCAAGACTGTTGAAGAGAATTTCCTTTGCTGCATTTTTATCAACAGGTGTTTTTGAAAAATGTGCAGGCATGGCCAATTGAAGAGGTTTTATCTGCTGATGCATTTTCTCACGTACAGAGGACATGTGGGGCAACAGTCACAGCACTGGCATGCACACATGAAAAGCTGTATGCCAGTGTTGCACACACTATCCAGGTTTGATCAACACCCCTCCTGCAAGCAAATGTGTTTGAAATGTTGCACTGTTTTAGCAACTCATTATAATGTCATCCCCATGGGAACTCCTTTTCAGTTTGCAATCTTTTCAATCAACGTCAACTGGGTGTGTTTCCAGTCTAGCACTGCCACAGTGAGGAAAACATAGTTTTTGACTTGAGGCCTAGTAGCTGTGTGGAACATCTGTTGTTGAGTGTACTAATTGCACTTCTTTACACAGGTTTACAGCTGCAATAATTCTGCTATTATTCCAAAGCAGAAGAGCTAAATCCCCATGAGATGGTACCATGAATTCATCAAAAATGCCCAGAAACTTTATGTCAGTGGCTAGATATCTGAGTGTACTAGGCCTTCATGTTCTTTAGGATGCAAAAGTATGTTTCACATTTGGTCAAGTTATAAGCTAGGCAAGTATTGAGCTTGCTTAAACTTAAATTTTATTGTGTACATACTTGGAGGCTGCATATACAGGTTCCAGTACTTGGCACTGATTTCTAAAGGTACCATGTTCACTTCTGTGCTGCAAGCTACTCCCATTATCTTGCTCCTGTCAAGAAATTGCTTTACAAAATGGGCGGGGGTTGCTCCACAGTTGCAAATTAGCATTGAGTATTCATGTGTTTTATACCAGGAGCACCCTGCTGCCAAGACTGGCACATTGCGACAGAGAAACAGAACAAGCTGCTATGATGCCTGATGGATAGGCTGACTTTGACTGAGTTGAAATCATATGTACTTCTTAGATTTGCCTACAGGACATTGATTCTCCACACTCATACTCCTTTGTGCATACTTATTTGCTTATAAAGATTGGCCTCACAATCCATTGAGCGATTGTTTATTCTGAAGAATCCAAGGTTGATTTGTCTACCCTGAAATGATCTAGTATCTGTCTTTGATTTCTCTGTGACTGCTGCTGTTTCATAGGGTGGGAAAAGATTGGGGTGCAAGGAGAACACATCATCCTGTTGAAGTATAAAGGTCTGGTGAATGCCCACCCATTTTATTCATGGTGAACTTGGCGTCCTTGTGGCCTTCTTGCAACACCAGCTGGTTGTATTGCAGGAGTCAGCAGATCATCACCATGTCATCTGCATCAGCCACAAGATCAGCAACTCTGGAACAAAATTGCAGGTCCTCTTTTTTTACCTTCTTCACTTTGCATTGGATCCAACTTTTGGAAGTTTTACCATATCAGAACCAGTTTCACATTAGGGGAACCGGTTTCATGGTGAAAGTGTTTAGACTGTTTATATTGGAACAGATTGTTTTGGTGTTCAGATTGTGGACACAGTAAGTAGATGCACAACATCTTATCTATTGATAGGACCGGCGTGTTTTTGATGCCTTGTTTGTACTTATGAGATCCACCAAACCAGGTTGCTTCATATCGCATTCTTCATCTCTTTGGAAGGCTCTCAAGGAGGATGGGTGCATCAGCTTGCAGTGTAGAAGTTCTTGAATATTGAATGATTTTTCCACTAAAAACTAAATTAAATCATAGCTAAATTTTTTGGAGGATTTGGAATGTGCCTATGTGTTTTGGAAAGATCTTGATGAGCAGGATTTAATGGAATTTATTTGGTAAGATTTGGATTCAGAATGTGGGAGATATTAATTTTTAAGTGATTTCTGCCGCTGAAAATTCAAATAAATTCCAAAAACCAGGTTTTGGAAGGAAAAATCAGTTGAGAACGCGGTAGCACTTGGCCAATGGCACAGGCCACACTAGTCTTCCTTTAAAACCCCGTGCAAAAGGTTTGAAGATAAGGGTGGGTGCACTTACTGATTTCATGTTTGGGGATTCAGTTTTTGGTTCACTTGCAACTATGTTTGGACAATAAATAGTTGACGTCCAAGTTTCCCAATTCCTAATAGGAGATGATTGACCAACCATGCAAC
>Ga0116228_10003811_pt1 | contig 13331 bp, 12 predicted proteins | sample S1TSphfallax_2_FD_89694 | JGI IMG/M metagenome (GOLD analysis project Ga0116228, IMG submission 89694) | Host-associated microbial communities from peat moss isolated from Minnesota, USA - S1T2_Fc - Sphagnum fallax MG | ecosystem: Host-associated > Plants > Peat moss > Unclassified | place... | reverse complement strand
GTAATGAAATTTAAAAACCTAAAGCATGTTCTCTGACTCTTCATGATTGGTAAGGGGACCAGAGCTTGAGGATGACTAAGATGAGTCATCACAACCTTAATTGTACAAAAGTGACAAAGAGGGAATCAATTGTCATTAATAAATGGCCAATGATGGAAATTGGTTTTAATATGGTCATTTCTTGTGCCAAAAACTACTTTTTCATACCCAACTGTCTAGAAGCGCCAAAACAGAAGGGCAAACCCAAGGCCTACATGCACCTAAAATTTGAGGCTCATCCATCCCCTCACTCTAACCCACAACAAGAAATTTTGCCCTCATTTGAGGTCTATGTTTGTAGTTTGCCAACATTTTATGTTCGCTTTGTTCATTTTCGGTCACCTTTAAGGTGGAGGATTGGCATTTTCCCTTATGGCATGCATAAAATTCCAACCAAGCTAGCACAGTACCATTATTCATAAAACCTTGACCCAATTGTTTTTTGGTATATGCAACTAACTTACAAAACATAATCTTCCTCCTCACCTCCAATACACATCAGAATCTTGAAACGTGCCTCCAATTTGGCATATCCAAATTATGTGTCAGGTTGAGCCCTAAGGTGGTGACATTCCCAAAATAAGGGGTCCCAAGTTCAATCCCATAATTTGTGCATAATGAGGTGATGGGTGCCAGTACATTTTGGCATTAATGAAGCCCATCATGGTGGGCAAACATTAAATAGGAGCAATGAATTAAATGTAGCACTGGTTTCAACGCAATTGCAAGATAATGCCCAATTAAAAATATTTTCAATTTTTATTATTATAGCTGAATTATGATTCACATTAAATTTTTTTTTAAACATAATATTTTCAAAAGAAAAAAAAGTGATTCAATGGTTAGAATTTCCCCTTGCAACCAAAGGGTTAAGGGTTTGATCTTTTATTCAAATTTTTTTTTTCTTCCATGAACAAATTGGATCAATTTCTTTTAATGGGCAACTTTTTCAAGCTAGATGCCTAGAGAAAAAAAGAATTTTTTTTAAGGAGGAAAAAAAATGGTAACCCTAATCATGTTCCCTTAGGGAAAAGTGGACTAACATCATAAATTTAGCATGCAACAAATTAATAATGAAAATTGTGTGAAGTTCGTTCATTCATAAGTTCATACATTTTACACATGAATATCATATGTTGAAAACACATTTAAAACATGAATAAATGTGTTGATGAATGAAATACGAACTTTGAATGAACAAATGTCACATGAATTTCATATTTTCCTATAAATTTGTGTGTCAAATATGTTTCAATGCACCATGTCAATGCATGAAACATGCAAATTATGAATCAATGAATTTTGCACAATTTTCTTTAATAAGTTGTGACATGTTAAGTTTGTGATGAAATTGCTTCAAGGAGGAACTTGTCACAAAAAACAACTTCTTTAGGGAGAAGGAATCTAAATTGCTTTGGGGAACAAGTTCCCAAATGTTGACTAGAAAGTACAATTTTTTTTTTTTTCTCAAATCAAACGTTTTTTATACCATTGAACAATTCTCAACTTAATCTAAATATTTTAAATGTCTTGCATTCTTGATTTGAGGCTATGAATTAAAAATTATGATAAAAAAAAATTGGGATCAAATTTCCAAGTCCCTTTATCCTTTGAAGAAGAGGGAGTTGCCTTCTTCCCCAAGAAGAAAAGGACAAAGTTAGAGAAAGGGATTAAGTTGCCTTAAGAATAAAGTTCTCAAATGTTTGAGAAAAAAATGAATGGGAAAAAAATTGTCCAAATTAAACATTGTTTATACCATTGAAAAGCTCACAAAACTTAAATATCTAAAATGATCTTGCATTTTCAATTTGGAGCTATGAAATAAAAGTTATGACAAAAATAATTGAAGATCAAGTTCCCAACTTAGTTCTTTTTTCCTTAAGGAAACACAGACTTAAAAATTTGACCTTTGACTTTTTTTTATCGTAACATCTAACTCATAGCCCCAAATTGAGAATGCAAGATTATTTTAAATATCCATGCTTCAAAAGCTTTCCAATGGTATAAACAATGTTTAATTTAAATAATTTTTTCTTCACATATTATCTTGTTAAAGATTCACGAACTTGATTCCTAGGGCACACTTAGTTCCCTTCTCCTTAACACATAAAACAATTTTGTCCCTTTCTTCCTGGGAGAGAAGGCAACTCCCCCTCCTTCTTAGGGGAGAAAGCAATTTAATCCCCTTCTCCTTACGAAACAAGTAACTTAGTCCTTTGATCCCTAGAGGAGAAAACAACCTTCTTTCTGCAAGGCGTCTAGCTTGCCAAAGAAGTTGCTTAACAACCATTTCTTAAACCCATTTTGTTCATGAAAAAAAAAAAGAATTTACTAAAAAAATCAAACTTTGAACCCTTTGGTTGAAAGGGGATAATCTAACCACTAGATAACATTTTTTCCTTCGAAATATTTTATAAGAAAGATAATATTAATCATAATCTGATTATAATAAATAAATTCAAATTCATTTTTTCCTTGCTAAGCACTGTCCTGCAATTATGCTGAAAACGGTACACATTTAATTCATTACTACTATTTAGTGTTTGCAGGATTTTCGTTCTTGCAAATCATCTTCACTCTACATAAACCTACTCTAGCACAAACCTTAAAAGTACATGCTACCTCTTCAAATATCTGAAATTATTTGATCCAACACTAAGTCCACCAGGAGCTGGCAATTACGATTGGCAGACACATTCCTTGCTTCAATTATGAGAGCTGAGAAGCACAGATTCATGGAATTCTGTATGGTGGCAGGTGAGCATTGTTGAGTAGCCTTCAATTTTGTTGAAGATGGATTTTGAGACATATATCTCCTTGATGAGATATATGTCTGAAAATCCATCTTGAGGTATGCAACTTCTTAAGGGTCTGACAGACTGGGAGCTTCTGACCTTGCAACCTTGATAAATAATATTGTTTTAGGCAATAAAAACCATGGATGCAGTTTTCTGTGCCTGCAAGCAAAAGAGGCAGCTCTGCTGATGTCCATGAAGACCTAACAAGAACTTTGCTAGTGATGCAAGAGAGCAAGTTATCAAAGACAAAAGTGGACTTCAATCCTTGCAAAGTTATACATTTTCCTTTATCCTTGTAATTTATATCTTAGTGAACTTTATGCAAGGAATTCACACTGTCTCTTGAATTGCAGGTAATTCAGGAACATGTGACAAGACTGGACGAAGGTATGTTCAATGGGATTTTGCGGGATCCAGAGGATGACGTTCCCACAGATCCCCTTGCAGATCCAAGCACCGATCTTTCTGGTACTTCTCAGTACTCATGAAGATATATATATATGTTTTTGAGAGACAGTTCTGCTCTTAAACAAGATTGACTTTGGTGCAATTCAAGTTCTATTCTGCTGCACAAACGGAGGGATAAGCACCATCTGCCATAAGAGAAATCCTTCTCACACAACATCATGCAGGTTGTGAACTGGTCAACATTGCTGTCAGCCCTCATGAGCATGAAACACCGAATCCCTGTAGAATCCAGCAATGGAGAAGGAAATTACAGAAAAGCCAAAGGAGATTGAAGATGAAGACCTTATGCAGTTCAGTCTGCTAAAGGCCACTGTTAATCTTCTCATGCTTTCCCAAGGACTCTAACTCATTCCTGAGTTTCACATGTAGAACAGTATCAAGCTTAGGCTTGGTTCTTGTGCTGCTGTATGACATGTTTGCAGGTATGTCTAGTCTGAGCTTACCTCTTATACATTGAGTCTTGGCCAGCTTTGTACCTGATGTCCTACTGATATTGCCATGGCCCATGTTCCTCCAATATTCTACTCCCCACCATCTACAAACTTTGTGTGTGGGTTTGGATTAGGGAGCCCTCTGGAGCTGCCAATTGGGGAAGGAGCAGAGCTCTCCTCAGAAATTTGCAAAAGGGGTAGACACTGGTGATGACAAAGTGGATGAATACCAAAACCTCTTGCATTTGTTGGAAGATAGCACCAATGTCATTTGACTGGTGATGGGAAAAAGATGAAGAAAGAGGCAGCTTCTCAATTTCAATTACTGAGGGAAGCTTGGATATCATTGTAACTTTCTCCAACTATATCTGGACCCATTGATGTTCCTTCTATGTTATATCATTCTTTTTCTTATTGTCTTGTTATGCAATGCTAGCCAACAGTATGACTGAGTGTTCCCATTGCCTCCAGAAATGCAACAGAAACTCAGGACACAGAATTTGTATACCTGATGGGTTTGCATAAAATTTTTGGCTGGAGTTTTGCATACTTATTTACACGCACACTTGACAGCTGATAAAGTCTGTGGATAGTCATTGCAGCTCATCTTGTGATTTGTGATGAATATATGAAGGTCTGTCAATTCGTGATCAACTCTCATAAGGTTATGACCACACTCATTGTTGTGGTCCCTTCAAAATGTTGTTTGATAGATTTACTCTGCAAGCACATAGGTATGACTATTGTCTTGTATGTAAGGAGATTGTCTAGGCTTGTTAAGTCCATTGTGCAACAAATGTTTTAGATACATTTATGAGTTTGCTCTGCAATCCCATGATAGATACATTTGAGTTTCCTCTGGAATTGTTTTTGATACTACATTTTACACATGCACATCACAAAGAGTGTTTGGAGCTTCCTCTGCTTAAAGCACATGTTCACATTCTTTCTTGTTAATGTTGCCATGATTTGTTCAAGCAGTTGATTTAGCTGCTATGAGGTGCAATTTAACAATGAAAAATCTTAGGAGTTTCTGATCTCTTCACATACAATGCAATTATCAATTTGACAAACTGTACAGAACTTGTGTCAACCAGAGTTTCCTTTTGGCGAGACTGCAAATTGCTATTACTCTTTGCAAATGAACTATTTAGGAAGCATCTGAGTTCTATTTTTCTTTTCTTTTTTGGTGAATTTCATGGAACATGTCCTATTGTAACTGTTGTCATTAAATGGCAGGGCCACTAGGTGATGAGTTGCTTGTTTTTTCTTCTTAGATAATTTGGATTTGGTTATGGAAGGAGACTGACCACTCTGGATCTGAAGACCTAATTTGGATGTTTGCCTCTGCTTCCTTTTTATCTGCGAATCAGCATTGTTGCAGTAGCTCTTGAGCAAAATGTTCTATAAGCAAGCAGGGAAAACAAAGTGTTTCACATTATTATTTCATCTCTACTTTTTTGACATCCTGTCTTTGTTCAGACACAGAAGAAGAATCAAAACAAAATGCTTGGAGCCATATATACCTGGAATGGGGGGAGTGGGATTTATCAAAGGAAAATGCTTCAGCTGTGCTCTGACGTCCTTCTCTTCACTATAACATACATGATAGACAGGATCCTCAACAGACTTCAGCTACCATGGTGTTACATGGCTACAAATGGATGTTCTACAAGCAAACAGGGTGTCAATTCCCATGTCTTGAATGTTTGAGGCATTGAATGCAGCTGTAGCAGGGGGTAACTTGTATCTTCTCAAGCATGATATGCCTCCTCCAAGCTCTTGGTCAAAACTTCCATACATTTGTTCACCATTCTGTTGTTAAATGTCCATCATACGAGGACAACTAGCTCCACTTGAACTGTGATTGTTCAACACAACAGAAGTAAAAGAGGGATGTATGTTTTGTGGGCATATCTGGCAAAATTTTCTATCTTCCTCTCCCACTTCTGAACAAAGTGGAAAAGTTTTGGTGAGGATTTCTCACTATTCCTATCTTCCCCCATGGTCCAAGGAGAACCCTCCTTTTGAGACAATGGCCACCAAGTGATCTTGTACCTTGGACATCTGAATAGATAACATGCCAGGACAAGAACAAACAGTGAAAGAGACCACACCTTGGACTATCATCAAGAGAACTATTCGAAGTAGAGATTTTAGGGATGGAAGAAAGGTGTAGACATGAACACCTGAAAAGGATGGACATTGGCTGTAGAAAGCACCATTCAGGACATCACACTGTCCTGACATCAGTAAAATGAGTTGCAAAACTGACTAAATTCAAGTCAATGTAGTCCTTGTTTGATGAATCCCTCACTATTTACCCTAGCCATGCTTTCAGCAGTAGCCCACACTACAGGCTACAATCTTTTGCACACTAATATACAGAGCACCCTGTGCAACTTCTGCACTAGCAAGGTTTAACTTTGTTGTAGCTGTATATCATGTCCTGGCATCAGCATTGCAGGGCTTCCCTTTTCTTTGAAGGGTGTACAATCGTTTTTCCTACTCCACTCTTGCCAATCACTTAAGTTTTAGATCCTGATTTGAAACAACATTCTTGATCTTCAGATTGATGAATGTATCAGTTGGCATAAATCCCCAACCCAACTATTGTACGTACATGCGTTTAAGCAAATATTTTTGAACTATGGGTCTATAGGGACAGACCAAGGACTCTCCACATATCCATACTGGAAATCTATCAGTGTCCGGGTCAGACGACCACAAAGGCTGAAGGGTTCATTACTACCTGGCTGGGCTAAAGCCATTCCAGGTGGCTTTGCTAGCCAGTGTGCTGCAGCTTCACTGTCAAATGGGATAGTGATCTCAGTGTTGTCATTCTTCAGAAGACCTGTTATTGGTTGAACTGCACATGCTGTCCCTGTTCCAAAAATCTCCACTAGTCGACCAGTTTCTGCTGCATGTTCTATCTGTTCAGCACACACAGTTCACAAGTAGATGCAACTCAGAAACTTCTGATAGATCAAACTCTCCCTTTCTACTCTGAAGTTTTTCAGACCATAAAACCACATAAGAAGATGCACATCTTTGACCTGCATTGTTGATGTCAATATAGCATGGTGGAAAATGGACACAAATACCTCATCAAACCGCAAATTCCTTTCTGAAACCTTTATATTTCCAAAACCACGGGCAATAGCAAGAACAGTGTCACGGGTGACCCCAGGCAATATGAGGCCATCCAAAGGAGGGGTGATGAGTTCCATCATCCCATTCTCTTGCAACAAAAAGAATACATTCATTGCACCTGATTCCCCAACGAGTCCACCCCCAGGAAGCCCATCCTGGAGCACATATAGTACCTGCACATAAGAGAAATCGCACGGCTGAAGATTAGCTGAGTTGGATGACATGGATGGATCCCCTACCATGAGTAATTACAGCAACAGTCAAACATGTGCACAGCAGACTTACTTGGGCACAACCTCGATGGGCACTCCTGAGCTGTGGCAACATGGTTGGAGCATAGTTACCCCCAACCTTCTTGTCTCCAACCCCACCAGGATAGGCCCGCACCACTTCTGTCTCTACAAATAGCTTGACCGGTTTCAATCCACTAGGGAAGTAAGGGCCAACAGGGGAGAGAACCACGAAAAGCATTGCTTCCCTTGTTGGGGACAAGCCTAGGAAAGGGTGGGTGCCAATTAATGCAGGACGGATGTAAAGAGAAAAGCCCTCCTCAGCAGGCACCCAGTCACGCTCCAGCCGCACAAGCTCTTTAATACACTCAAGCAGCTCTACCTGAAAAGGGATGACATTGTTATCCTAGCTGAAAACTGAAGCAATGTATATAGTAAAAAAGAAAATCATGTCCAATGTGCTCTCCTTGGAGGTAAAGGGTGGTAGTGAAGAACAATGGATGGCGATATCAAATATCCAACTTTCAAAACCGAGCCATGGACCATAATTATGTTTTGACCTCATCCATGGTTTGTTGGACTCTTAGAAAACATTGACCTTGAGTTGGTAAGTTAGTGAGTATGGGGTGCACATAGAATGGAGAGGACAAGAACAAATGAAAAGTGCTATTCAAATAATTGCAGATGGATACTCATGAAGTAGAACTGTACCCTGGCCATGTCCATTCAAATGTAATGCAAAGGAGGGGGATAGACTTCAACAGTATACCTTATCAAATTCAGGGAGAGTGAGGCGAGCAGCTGATCGGGACAACCGTTCCATATTCATCTCAGGGCGGAACAGGCGAAGACGCTGGTCTTTGCCCTTGTAGGCCTTCATTCCCTCAAAGCACCCAGACCCATAATGCAACACCTGCCCATGCCAGATCAAATGTCAAAATTATGCTCATAGTTTGTCCTCAACCACAGATTGAAGGGTCTTATATGACACCTCCTGGTCAGTTCTCTAAGAATGAGTGAATTTCCTAACAAAGGCTTGTACAGATTACAAAAGAGTCAGAATGAGTCAGTTGCAAGCTGATAAACTTGGCAACATAGAGTATCGATAGCCTGTCGCACAAAATGTCTGCTGTTGGAAGACTTCTGGATACACAAAGAAAAGTTCCTTCAGAGGACTCCAATACTACTGGTGCATCTGTCTACAAGTCTTGCTTCTCAGCTGACACAAATTTGTAAGTAAAAAGTGTTAAGACATGTAATGACCAGCAAGCTAAATTCATATGAAAAGAGTACACAGTCGTGACTCTGTGCTGTCTCTGCTACAGCCACTCACTTCAACAATCTCTGATGGCCATGTGTATCCATGAGATCTAGCAGCCATCTTTCACTGGAAAACAAAACTGCTTGTCTCCTCACAATTGCAGATTCTCCTTCACATCAACAGATGGAAATAATAAAGATCCCAGGAGTGGAAAAGGAATAATATGCTTACAACTGCTTACCTGAGCACAGGGGTGAAGTGTCAGTGGGGCCAGTGGGTCAATTGAGGGGCCTGTCCAACCTGGCCCCTCTTTCCAAGAGACTTGAAGCATGTGGTCAGTGTATACAGCCCCAAACTTGAGTTCAATGGGATCCAATCTGGGCTTTGCCTGTCAAAGAACTGAATTTGTTAATTGTGACTTCCCTACATAGCACTTGAGATGATCATTGAACACCTCTCAAACTAAATGTGCTCATATATGTCAACTTATGAGCAATACTTACCTTGAGATGATCAGATCTGTTGACAACAAGATCTGCATGGCGAATATCTGATGGCATTGGCACTACATGGGGCACCATCTCTGCCATACCTTGCTGCAAGGCCTCTACTTTTCGAAATCCTGTGCTGTAAGTCTGCTGCCTCCATGACTTCTCTTTTCCTGGTGTTGGCCAATGATAGCCCATTCTGTCACCATTTGGAGAATGATCCCTGTCCAATGCCCCAGTAGATATCCTTGCTGCTACCCTAGTGGCAGAAGCTGAGGAATCAAAAGCATTCAAGAGGGATTCATTGGACGAAAAGGGGTAGTGCAGAACATGGGTTCTTGCGAGCAGCCTCCTTGCTGGGCGATGCAGCATACTTCTTTGATCTGCTGAAAATTGCAATCAGTTAGTGACGTTACTATGCCTGATCAGGACCAGAATCTCATATGGGTGTCAGAGCCGCTTCAACAAGTCTTTCTTAGATATCTGTGCAGGGAGACACCTTCATGTCATTCATCTACATCAATGTGTGAATTAGTTTAAAATGAAAGCGACCAATCTTTGTGCATAAATCTTAAATTTAAATTGAGAGCAAGTACTCTTTCAGCACACAATTCACAGTCAAGACCAAAGAATGGTTCATACACATACTGGTGATGATAATTCACACAAAGTCCTCTATGTACAAATTCCACCATTCTGGTTTCCCAAAAAGAATGGTTGCTTGCTATATATGGAGGACCCTTGCACCTGGAGGACCTACAGCCCACCACAGATTATTGCGCCACTTCATGAGTAGTTCTTCATGACATGACATGTAGTTAATGGACAGGAAATTCTGAAATCAGCCTGATAGATGGATCTGCAGATTGATGATCATCAAACCAGGTTTCCTATCTTGGTGAATAAACAAATGTCCTTGCTATGGTTAAAGCAGGCGGCTCATCACATAATGGCTCTGCCCTTTCAATGAGGATGATAAATATTCAGCATACTATTGGAAACACATGGTGGTTAGCATGGTTAAGCCTAAGTGGATCCTTCAGTTATGTTTCTATCGTGGACTCCACATGACCCTAGAATGTAAGGAAACCAAATTTTGGCCCATTTCTGGGTGCATCACAATGTCTCTACCCTGAAGGGCAGAGCCAAAACGACAGATACACGATCATGCTTTTAAGTGCATGGATTCTGATTTCTGCCCCTATCCATGTCCAAAGATAGAGAAAGTAGTGACAGCACGAAGGTTTGAATTGAGGCGCCCTAAAACCAGAAAACCAGAATTATCCTCTGATTTATTTTTGATTCGACCTTGCCCGTACTTCAAGACTGCAAGTCTTCCGTCTTGTTCGCTGCGTCCATGGATCGTGACCTCGTAAGAATTCTGTTTGGACATATGCTCTACAGAACCTTCACACTGCAGGCTATTTTTAAAGACTGTACTTCACAGGCTGCCACCTTTATCGATGCTTGTCCTACACTATCTTAGTGACTTGCGCAGGAGAATGCATGTTAAAGAATTAGAGTGATCCCTTGGCTTGTAATCTATTGCAATTATGTACATGAAATTCGAGTTACAGAAATACGTTGCACGAGCATATAAAGAAATAGGCAGAAAAACATGAGAACAGCGGAATTTAGAAAGCACAAAGCAAAGCGGAAGAGAAAACTGGAGTCTACTGCATACGTATTCCTCAGACAATTTCATGAAGACGTCGAAATTACCGCCGATTCGCTTCTCAACAAAATGCTCATCGAAATTATACCAAAAAAATCGATGCCGAGGTCAATACATACATAGTAGGCATCGACAATTCCATTCAAATCCGCGATTCCGCTTGCCTCGATTTACTATGAGAAACTCTCAGAAACTAACGTGACAGCTACTGGCCTTTAGTTTGTTCGTTTCGAACAAACGAAAAATCTTAATCGTCAAACATCTTTCAATATGCTTCCACAAACTCGCACAATTCAAAATCACAACAACAAGAAAGTACGGGCACAATTGACGAACCTGAAAGTCTCAGCAACAAGGCCAAAATCCAAGAACGCGATCGATTGATCAAATAATTCAAGTGTGTGATCTATCGATTGATTGTCAAAGGCGGCGTTGTCACGCAGAAATACTGGAACACCGCAATTGTAGACAGAATCCTCGTCGTGAGCGTTACAATTCCTCGACTACTCTCAATTGATCCAAGTAAGAACCCTCCAAACACCCGTGCACGCACGCACGCACGCACATACACAAAAGCGAGGTGTTTCTTTTCTTTCACAAAGCATTCATGCTGCAGAAAAGAGTTAATCTCCAGCTGTTGGAAGCAGCAATTCCAGGCCAATCAAGGTCGAAAATCGAAGCACATTCAAGCAATCTCTCATCAGAATAATCAGAACAACACAAAGAAAACACCGTCTAATGATGGTGGTGATTCTTGCACGAGTTCTAAATCAATGGACTGAAAACAAAATTTGAAAATTTGAAACCTCTGATTACACTAACATCTTCTTCAAAGGACTAAGAAAATACAAATGGAAAAGGAAAAATGGATGGCCCACGAATCAAAACAGATCGCAGCGATCCACGAGCAAGTGTCGGGATAGGAATACAGGCGGGAGACAAGGCGCCAACAGCGAACGCGAAACAGACGCGCGCACAGTTCCGCACGCAAAAACCTTCTTCCCGTTTTTTTTGACCTTCTTTGCTTTATTTTCCACTGTCACATAACCCCACTTGGCAGCAGAACTCAAATCGGTTATTTTCAAAAACGCAACGTGCATTACGTACGCTGAGTTCCCTCGTCCTGTTCCCTCGTCCGTCACGAGGTTCCAGACACAGGAAATCACAGTAACTACCCTTGTTCCCACGCCGTTGAACAACATGAGGGAAAAGAAGAAGTCTCTCCCCCCTACTACACTGAAAAAGCAAAAGTTCAATTAAAGCCTCCAAAAGAGCTTATTAATTAACTTCCTTGAAAGGGGTGTTCTTAACTACCCTACACACGCATTCCATGGACGAGGGTAACCAACATGACTATTCACACTAACTAGAACACTCAAGCAAGTTACAAGACATAACCAATTGTAGGGAAGCCTAGAACTTCCAGGGTATGGGATGAAGAAGAGGTTGAGTTATGAGGTTCAACCAACCAGTGATCTGGAAACCTGTTAAGGAGATTAAAAAATGACAGAAGATAACTAAGTATGTGATATAACTGAGGAGCTCTTGTCCAATAGCAATTTGCCAGGTTCACAAGACACTCCCTACAACTGGTTGTGGGGTCATGTGGTCTACTACTCCACTTAGGTATAAGACTTTTTTTTTAAAAGAAAAAACTCTCTTCATCTCTTGTCTGCAACTTGACAATTGGGTTTCAGATCATGCTGTCAAGAAAAATGCAGAAGAAAGACGCAAATGTGGCAACTGACCATGGAAGACTTGAAATAAGCAATTTGACTAGAACAGATCTGATAAGCCACAGCAACAGCAGCCCGGCAGCAATCACGGGACCATGCAAATTTGTGACACAACTTTGTTATCAATTCCTTAAGAGTTGGAACATTTTATTTTGCTTTGATTATGAAGTAGTTCCGTGACTCTTCTTTCTTCTGTTGTGTTGGAATTGTGCCTTTAAACTTGGAATGACTTGTAGATGGGTTGGAAGAAAACAGAAAATGACAAAACAAACATAGGCGGAAAAAGAGGGGTGATGTTTCTGTAGGGGAATTCCCTGCTGCCAGGGCATCACATGACACCCTGGGAGCTCAGTGTTCCAAGATGGTACGTTAGGTGGGAGAAGGAGGCTTCATTGAAATACTCACATTCCTTTTTGAGCTGATGTACAGTCAGGATAATACAAATCCACCTCTGCCTGCCTTCTTTATTGACCTCAAAGTCCAGAGTTGGCCCTTGGCTGGGTTAAGTCTTAGAAGGGGTGTTAGCCCAAGTAAATAGAAGGGTAAATACATATCCCATTTGACCTACAAGTTGGTAAATATATACCTTTTTTCAGATTGACCATATTTTTAAACCTTTAGTTGACTTATATGTATTTGAGGTTTACATTTACTTCAGGTCCCTAGAGGGTGGGTAATTGTTTTGCAATGTTTTTTTTGAAAATAGGGTATTGTTAAAAAACCATAGTGTGTACGTCATATGACTTATGTAGGACTAGAGTTTTTTTTAATTTGAACTCTATTGACCCAAAAGGTAAGGTTTTGGTTTTTGTAGTTGGTTCAAACTTTATTCAAAAATCTCCCTATGACACATAATGTGTAAAATGCATGGTTTCCCAAAGATATTTATTTCATATATATTCTTGTATTGTGCCACATGTTGAAAACACGGTTTCAACATGGATGGGTAAGGCTATGTCATGGTAAGTCCTTTTAACATATAACATTTATAAAATATTTCACTTGATAATTTCTAAATTGAACTAGTTTTTGAGGCTTGCTTAAAGGGAATC
>Ga0116228_10003810_pt1 | contig 13332 bp, 10 predicted proteins | sample S1TSphfallax_2_FD_89694 | JGI IMG/M metagenome (GOLD analysis project Ga0116228, IMG submission 89694) | Host-associated microbial communities from peat moss isolated from Minnesota, USA - S1T2_Fc - Sphagnum fallax MG | ecosystem: Host-associated > Plants > Peat moss > Unclassified | place... | reverse complement strand
CGCGGCCGTCGCAGCGCAAATTGGCGCGCTCAACGCAGAGGATTTCGGCATCTTGGGCGGCCTGCTGACCAAAGGCGTGCCGCCGGCGGGCACCACCGGTGCACAACTCGCAACCTTCTTCGGCGATGTGAACAAGGGCCGAAACGCCTTGGTCAGCTACATCTGCCCGGGCTGCCGGACGGTCACGCTGGCCAATCCATCAAGCCTTGCGGCATTTGGAATTTCGCCGAATACGCCCATCCGCCCGCAGACCGATGCCACGCTCATGACCGATTCGTTGACCGGGACGTACCACTTCAACGACGCTCTCTATCTAAAGTCCATCACCGCCTACCAATATACCCAGCGGCGCACCGTCGGCAGCACCAGCGGCAGCGACCCGTTTCTATTGATCAACGGCGTCTCGGACTCGCAGGATCCGCACGAGATCACCGAGGAGTTGCAACTCGGTGGGGATGCATTAGACAAGACTTTAAAGTGGGTCACCGGGTACTACTACTTCCGCTTGAACGGTTACGACAACTCGAATCCAATTTTGGAGCTTGTGCCATTGGCCCCGAACCCGACAAACAACTTTGTCAACTATACCGACACGAGCAACTCGGTCTATGGCCAGGGCACCTACTCCATCACGGATGCCATTAGCTTCACCGGCGGCCTTCGTTATACTTCGGAGCGGACCAGCCTGCTTGAGAATAGTTTCGACGGCGCCGGCTGCACGGTGCCCGGCGTTACGGCCGGCGACGCATGCTCCGGTGTATTCGACAACAGCTTCAACAACACCTCGTACACCGCGGGATTGGATTGGAAGATCGCCAGCGACCTGTTCGCCTACGCCAAGACCAGCACCGGCTTTCGTGCCGGCGGCACCAATCAGCGAGGCCCAGCGCTGTCGTTCAAACCCGAGACGGTCCGCGATTACGAACTCGGCCTGAAGTCGGAGTGGTTCGACCGTAAGCTGCGATTGAACGTCGACGTCTATGACTCCGAGTACAAGGACATTCAACGATCCGTCTATGTTCTCGCCAACGGGGGCATCGTGACTGCGATCGAGAACGCCGCGTCCGCCAGGATTCAGGGCCTCGAAATGGAAGCGACGGCGCTGCTCACAGACGCATTCAAAGTGACCGCGAGCGGCGCGTTCACCCACCCCAAGTACCTCTCGTACACCGGACTGACGAGCACCGGTACGCCCTTGGATTTGTCGGGAGACGCGTTCCCGAACCTATCGAAATGGCAGGGCAGCCTGACGGCAACTTATACAGTCCCTGAATCCTACGGCAAGACGGTCGCCACCCTCGACTTCTCCTACCGGAGCACTCTGGACTATGAACCCGACAACCACGCCGCCGGCTTTGACTCTGCCGCCTACACCATCCAACCAGGCTACGGACTCCTTGATGGGCGGGTGTCGCAGTACTTGACGGCTTGGGACGTGCAGTTAGGCCTCTGGGCACGCAACATTTCCAACAAAGTTTACAACTCGGGCGCCAACGACTTCACCGCGGCCGGTCTGGGTTATGCCTATACGATACCAGGCAACCCGCGAACCTATGGTTTCGACATTCGCAAGAACTTCTAAACTGGACGGGAGGACTCGCAGCGTCCTGGACCCGGTTGCCAGCGACGCTGCATAGGAACACTGCGATGAGCAATGAGCCGGCCGCACCGGTCTCGCAATTCATACCGCTTGCCATGGCGAGTGCGCTGTTCATGGATCTGCTCGATACCGCGGCCTTGGGATCAGCGCTGCCGACGATGGCCCGGGAATTTCACACCGAGGCGTTGCACTTGAAGCTGGCTCTCACCGCTTATCTCGTGACGATGGCGATTCTCGTGCCAGCGAGCGGCTGGCTTGCTGATCGCTACGGTGCACGTCGGGTCTTTATCAACGCGATGAAGCTCTACCTGGTCGGATCACTGTGTTGTGGGCTCTCTAATTCCATGGCGCAACTGGTCGCGGCCCGTGTGCTGCAAGGCATCGGCGGCGCCATGATGACTCCCGTGGCGCGGCTGATCGTCGTCGCATCAACGCCGCGCGAGCGGCTGGTTCAGGCCATGAATGCCTTCACCATGCCCGCCATCGTCGGCCCGCTCATGGGGCCTCCGCTGGCGGGCTTTCTGCTGCAGGTCGCCAATTGGCGTTGGATCTTCTTCATCAACCTGCCGGTCGGACTGCTCGGGATCGCCGCCGTGCTGCGCATCGTGCCGCGCCTGCGGCACGTGCACCCTGGACCGTTCGATGGTATCGGCTTCGCGCTGGCCGCGGTGGGCATCGTGTCGCTGATCGCCCTGGCCGAAGTGGTGGGATCCGGCGAACTATCCTCGAGCGGCTGTCTGTGCCTCGCTGCCACGGCGGTTGCCGCCTGGATCCTGTTCATTAAACATGCCCTGTACGCGAGGCGGCCCATGCTGGACATCCGGCTGCTCGCGCGGCCCACCTATCGGGCCAGCATGCTGGGCGGTTCTCTCATGCGCCTCGGCATCGGCGCAACGCCCTTTTTGCTGCCACTACTGTTGCAGGTAGCCCTCGGTTGGTCGCCCATCAAGGCGGGCTCGGTCATGGCGATCACGACCATCGGATCCATCCTGGCGCGCTTCGGCGGGACCTACGCCATCCGCGTCCTGGGTTTCAAACGCGCCCTGATCATCACCGCGGCGCTGACCGCCGCACTGACCGCATTGCCGGCCGCCTTCACCCGTGAAACCTCGGTCGGTTGGGTGCTGGCCGCGCTGCTCACGGTCGGCTTCTTCCGCGCGGCGCACTACGTCGGCTCGACGGCGCTCGCCTTTGCTGAAATCGCACCCGAGGAAGTCAGCCGCGCCTCTACGCTGTCGACCGTCATTCAGCAAATCAGCCTAAGCTTTGGTGTCAGCTTTGCCGGCTTGACGCTGTATTTTTCCGCCGGTGCCACCTCCCATTTCACCGCCGCCCAGTTCATCGCGCCCTTCATCTCCCTGGGTGCCGTCACATTGCTCGCGGTCCCGGTGTACACACGGCTACACCCAGAAGCCGGCGCGCACATGCGGACCGGTGCCAAGGCCGCTACATGAGTGCGGTGACCCAAGCCGGCAAATTCACAGCCGACTTGGGTCCGGCTCGAACAAAGGCAACCACACATCCTCGCAGTGTTGAAATAACACCCGAAGGTACAGGCCGATCACCACCTCAGCCAGCTCGCAATTGACGATGTTGGAGGTGAGTCGCAAGCCCGATTGCTCCTCCAGTTCGACGATGGCGACGACGAACGGCGCCTCGAGTCCCTTCTCCCAGACCTGACGATTGATCGTGTACGTGAGCACGCGACCTCTGCCAGACACCGCTTCGTCGCGCACGTCCCGGCATTTGCACAGCGGGCAGATTGGCAACGGCGGATGCACGTAATGGCCACAGGCCTGACAGCGCATGAAGCGCAGCACCCCGGTTGCGCCGGCCTGCCAGAAAAACGTGTTCTCCAGGGTGAGCGCCGGCAAGTGATTGCGCGGCATCGTCTGGGTCAACCGGCTCATGGGTGGACGCCCGTCCAGGCCATCGCCCGCTTGAGGTGGGCCACGCATTCTGCGGTCATGCGGTCAATCAACTCCGCACAGGTGGGGATGTCGTCGATGAGACCTATGACCATGCCCGCGGTCAAGGCGCCGCCATCGATGTCCCCGGTTTCCCAGGCTGCGCGGCCGCGGGAACCGGCCACCAAGTGCCTGACATCATCGAATGCGCAGCCACCCGGCCGGCGCTCGATGGCCACCACCTCTTCCGAGACCGCGTTCTTGAATACCCGGACCGTATTGTTCATGGTTCGAAACATGAGCCGGGTGTCCCGCTCGGTCGCATTACGCAGCGCCAGTTTTAGGTTATGGTGCACCGGCGCTTCCGCCGTGCACACGAATCGCGTGCCCATGTTGACACCCTCGGCGCCGAGCGCCAATGCGGCCGCGAGGCCGCGGCCATCGCCGATCCCGCCGGATGCGATGACCGGTATCGACAGCGCCTTGACCGCGATGGGTATGAGCACGAGGCCCGGGATGTCGTCCTCTCCCGGATGTCCCGCGCACTCGAAGCCGTCGATGGACACCATGTCGACGCCGTTTCGCTCGGCCGACAAGGCGTGGCGCACGGTCGTACATTTGTGCACGACCGTGATGCCGGCGGCTTTGAATCGCGCCAGATAGTCCTTCGGGCTGTTGCCGGCAGTTTCGACGATGCGCACTCCGGCACCGATGATGGCATCGACGTAGTCGCCGTAAGGCGGCGGCGACACCGTCGGCAGGATGGTGAGGTTGACCCCGAAGGGTTTGTCGGTTAGCTCGCGGCAGCGAGCGATTTCACGGCGCAGATCGTCAGGCGTGGGCTGGGTCAAGGCGGTCAGGATGCCGAGCGCTCCGGCGTTCGACACCGCGGCTGCAAGTTGCGCACGCCCGACCCACTGCATGCCGCCCTGAATGATGGGATAGCGGATTCCCAGTTTCTCACTGACGCGGGTGGTGAACATGGGCTGGCCGTCAGCGCCCGACGAATCGCGGGCTGCGACGCTCCTTGAACGCGTTCACCCCTTCCTTGTAATCATCGGTCAGGCCGCATTCGCGCTGCGTGTCGCGTTCGATATCCAACTGCTGGTGCAAATCGTGATCGAGGCTGCCACGAATGATGCGCTTGGCCGCCGCCAGACCCCGCGTCGGACCGCGCGCAATCCGCTGCACGACCTCCGCCACGTCGGCCTCGAACCGCTCGTCGTCGATGGCGCGCCAGATGAGGCCCCATGCCTCGGCATTCTCTGCCGAAATCGATTCCCCGAGCAGCGTGAAGCCGAGCGCGCGAGCCTGGCCGATGAGGCGCGGCAGCGCCCAGGTGCCGCCCGCATCCGGTATCAGACCGATGGCGGAAAATGCCTGCACGAACTTGGCGCTCTTGCGCGCGACGATGATGTCACAGGCGAGCGCGATGTTGACGCCGGCGCCCGCCGCCACCCCATTTACAGCGCAGATCACCGGCACCGCCAGAGCGGCCAGACGGCGCACCAGGGGATTGTAGTGATCGCCGGTCGACTTGCCGAGATCGAGTGGGCCGGAATTGACATCCCGATCCGCGAGATCTTGGCCGGCACAAAAGGCGCGCCCCGCCCCGGTAATCAGCAGGACGCGGACGCCCGGATCGGATTCGACCCGACCCAGAGCCTCCGCCACCTCGGCATGCATGCTCGCATTGAACGCATTCAAACGCGCCGGACGGTTGAGCGTGAGCCGGGCGACGCCGTCGTCGAGGTCGAGTAGGATCGATTCGTACGCCATCGGCAAGACTCCGGCTAACCAGGAAACTCGGCTGCCAGCATGCTCTCGCGGAGGTGCCGGGTATCGCCCCACAGCTGTTCCATCAGATGGCTGCGCTTCAAGTAGACATGGGCATCCGCCTCGGCGGTGAACCCGATGGCGCCATGCACCTGAATGTTCTGGGCGGCATTCTGCAGCGCGGCGCCGGTCGCCACGAGTTTGCCGGCGATGCTGTGAAAAGCTGCTCCGTCCAAGTCTTCGGCCTGCACCAACGACGCGAAGATGACCTGGCACAGCGCCGCCTCGGAGCGGATTGCCATGTCAGCGCACAAGTGTTTGATCGCCTGAAAAGAGCCGATGGGCTTGCCGAATTGTTGCCGCGCTTTCGCGTAATCGACGGCCATGTCGCGCGTGGCTTCGGCCATTCCCACCGCATACGCACCTATCAGCAGTTGAGCGCGCTGATACGATGGCCATAGGCTGGAGGCAATCCAGATCCGGGGTTTGGCTGGGGCAAGGCGTGCACGCCCGAGCGTCACGGCGCTGTCGGTGGCGGCCACCGGCACGATCTCGGTGAACGCGTCACTACGCAGCAGCGCCGCGCCCGCAGGGCCACAGGCCAAAATCCACGCCGCGTCGTGGCCATCCATGAGGTGAAACGTACCGGCGCAAGTCGGACCCAGGGTCACCGCTCCCAAGGGATTCGCGAGCCCGACCCGCATGCGACCGCGGAGCAACTCCGGCAGCAGGTCGGAATCCGCGCGCGCGGCCAGCTGGACGGCCAACGTTAGCCCCAGTACGGCGGGCGATAATAGCTGTCGCCCGAACTCTCGGTAGGCAAGCATCTCCTCGGCCGCGGTCAAGCCGATGCCGCCGGCCTCTTCACTGAGCGCAATGCCGAGGTAGCCGAGTTCGGCAAGTTGCGGCCAGAGGTCGTGGTCGCTGTTACCGATTTGCGGCGCCGGCGGCCTGAACCGTGCCACGGGTGCCTGTCCGGACAGGAAGGATTTCAGGGTATCGACGATTTGCGTCTGTTCGTCCGACAAAAGGAAGTTCATGAGGATCCCTCGTCAGCGCGGCAGGCCAAGGACGCGCTCTCCGATGATGTTGCGCTGGATCTGCGCGGTGCCCGCCGCGATGGTGATCGAGAAGGAGCGAAGATAAAAATACACCCAATCATCCTCTTCGGGATTTTCGAGCGCATAGGGTCCTATGATATCGAGCGCGAGACGTCGCGCCCGCTGCTGCGTTTCGCCGACCATCGCCCGCATGAGTGAACTCTGGGAGTCTTGGATTCCCGCCTCGGCGCGAGACACGACCATGTAGGTCATCGCCCGTGCCGCCGCCATGTCCGCACGCAATTGTGCCAACCGCGCGCCAATCTCGTCGCGCGACAGCGGGCAATCCGACCCAAGGCGCTCTTGGGCCTTGAGTATCATCTTCTCGACCAGGAATGCATAGCGGATCTGGTCTCTGACCTGGGCGGTGCCCCGCTCGAATCCGAGCGTCGACATGGCGACGTTCCAGCCGTCATTGATGTCGCCCACGACATTGCCGAGCGGAATCCGTACGTCATCGTAGAAACATTGCACGAAGTGCACCTGGTTGGGTGAGGTCATGATTTGAATGGGCCGCAGCGTGATGCCAGGCGACTTCATGTCACAGATGACCCAACTGATCCCCTTGTGTTTCGGCGCTTCCGTGTCGGTCCGCACTAGAAGCTCCTGCCAGTCGGACAGGTGCCCATGACTGGTCCAGATCTTTGAGCCATTGACCACCAGTTCGTCGCCGTCGACGTGGGCATGGGTCTTCAGGCTGGCAAGATCAGAGCCGGCATTGGGTTCGGAGAATCCCTGGCACCAGATCACCTCGCCACGCAAGATCGGCGGCAGATGCGTTTGCTTTTGTGCTGCATTGCCCCGCGCGATGATGGTAGGACCCGCATGATTCAACGCCACGAAGCACAGGTGATTGTCCGGCGCATCCGCACGCGCATATTCCTCATGCCAGATGAGTTGCCGGGTCAGCGACAACCCGAGACCACCGAACTCCTTCGGCCACGCCACGCCGGCCCAGCCGCCCGCATACTGCTTGCGTTGCCAGGCCAGATCAAAAGCACGCATCTCCTCGCCCGCGTGCGGGCGGCGCTCGCGAATGACGTTGTCGTGCAGCCAGGCGCGAGCCTCTTCACGAAAGAGCTTATCCTCCCGCGAGAAATGCAGGTCCATGCTTGCTCCAATGGGGTACGGAGGCCCGATATGTGGAATCGGTGTGTAGCTTCTGGATAAATGATACTCCGTCACTTACTGAAAACGCAAACCACGCTTACTGAGGCGGACTCCTCGGAAAAAATCTGCATCAGAAATTTACAAAACTGACTGACTGTAAGTTATTATTGGCGCTGCGGGACTGGCTGTGCCACGCGCTGAACCCTAAACCCAGGGCGATTCTTCGCGTGGCTGCTTGCGAGATCAATCATGGCGATTAACACCGAAACCTTGGGACAGCGGATTCGCGCGATTCTTGCGCTTGATCCGCAGGCGGTTGCCATCGAGACCGCTGCGGGCGGCGGCTGCACCTGGGGCCAGCTTGCCGCGGCGGCCGACGCCATGGAACAAATCCTGCGTGACGCCGATATCGAAACGGCGGCGCCCATCGGCTGGGTTGCACGCAATCGACCCACGGCAGTGGCCGCATTCGCAGGCCTGGTCATGACCGGACGGATGGTCATCCCGCTGCGCCCGAAGCAGACGTCGGCGACGTTCCGCGAAGAACTCGCGGCGCAGCGGCTCAAGGCGGTCGTCGGCGACGCAGAGGATTGGGCGGATGCCGGTGCAGTTGCCGCCGCCGCCGGGGTGGGGAGCCTCGGCATCTGCGTGGCAGGGCTCTCCCCCGGGGATGTCCGACTGGTGCCCGGGCTTACGCGGGTGGGACCGGGTCCTCACCGCACACCCATGCCCGGCTACGTCTTGGAGCGCCTGACCAGCGGCACCACGGGCGCCCCTAAGAGAATTCCGGTGCTTGAAAGCGTGCTGCTGCCCTCGTTGGAATCCGGGGAACAGAAGCGCCACTCGCAGGGTAGTGACGTTTTGCGCCTGAAAACATCGCCCGCGATTTTGCTGAAGCCGTTCAGCCATGCCGGCGGTCTGTTCGGACTCCTATTGGCGCTCTATCAGGCGCGACCCATGGTGTTATTCGAAAAATTCGTCGCTGCGGACTGGGCCGCAGCGGTACGTAGGTACCAACCGAAATCTGCGAGTCTGGTACCCGCCATGATTCAAATGATTCTCGAGGCGGCCATTCCACGCGAGTCGCTCTCTAGCCTGAAGGCGATCCGCGCCGGCACCGCACCCCTCGATCCGGCCACACAGACGCAGTTCGAGGAGCTGTACGGGGTCCCCATCCTGATCGACTATGGTGCGGCCGAATTCATCGGTGGAGTCGCCGGTTGGTCCTTGGACGATCATCGACAGTACTCAAACACCAAGCGGGGCAGGGTGGGTCGCGCGCGGCCCGACGTGGCCCTAAAAGTCATCGAACCAGACTCGGGCGACGAAGTGCTACCAAGTCAAAGCGGCATTCTGCTCATCAAGTGCGACCGGTTCGGACCGGACTGGTTTCGCACCAACGATCTGGCATCGATCGACGCGGACGGCTTTTTGTTCCTGCACGGGCGTGCCGATGATGCGATCAATCGCGGAGGTTTCAAGATTCTGCCCGATGAAGTTGCCAACGTTCTCAAGCGTTATCCGGGAGTGCGCGATGCCGCGGTGATGGCCAAGCCGGATGCTCGCCTAGGGCAGGTGCCGGTGGCGGCAATCGAAATGGGTCCGGGCATTGCGCCACCGGTGGCCGCCGACCTCGATGCCTTCGCACGCCAGCATCTGACTGCCTACATGGTTCCCAAGGAATTTATTTTCGTGGATGCTCTGCCCCGCACGGCCTCGATGAAGATCAGCCGGCCCGAGCTCAAGGCAATGCTGGGCATTTGAACGCACGCTTAAGGATCGCATGGACTATACGACCATAATTCTCGATGTCGCCGATGGCATTGCCACGATCACACTCAATCGCCCAGAGCGCCTGAACTGTTTCAACCGAACGATGGTTGTCGAGTTCCGCGATGTCTGGACCCGGTTGCGGACAGATCCGCGCGTGCGGGTGCTGGTCTTGCGAGCAGCCCCTGGGCGGGCTTTTTGCTCCGGCGTCGATGTCAAAGAAGGTTGGCGGGCCGAAGGCGAGGAGACGAGCCCGTTCGATCAGGACGATCCCGGCGAGTGGCTCGGGCCGAAGAGCAACAAGGTATGGAAGCCGCTCATCGTCGCCGTCCATGGCATGGCGGCAGGCGGCGCATTTTACTGGCTCAATGAGGCCGACATCGTCATCTGTTCCGAGGATGCGACGTTCTTCGATCCGCATTTGAAATTCGGCAAGATCTCCGCCGTCGAACCCATCGGGGCGATGGGCCGGATACCCATGCAGGAAATCACGCGAATGGTATTGCTCGCAGACGCCGAGCGCATTAGCGCGCAAACGGCGTTGCGGATCAGCCTGGTCACCGAGGTCACGGCTCTCGACGCCTTGTGGGGACGTGCGCACGAACTGGCGCTGATGATCGCCGCACGGCATCCGGTGGCGGTCCAGGGCTCGATCCGCGCCATTTGGGAGGCGCAGAGCCTGCCGCGCGATCAAGCAGTGACCAATGCGCTGCGCTACATCCAGATCGGCAAGCCGATTGCGACCGAGCTCAACCCGACTCAGACCAAGAGCGGACCTTGGACACTGCGATGAGCGCGGACGATCAACCGGAAGACGGCCCGCTCCTCATACGCCGCGAGGGTCGAGTCTTGATTTTGACTCTGAACAGGCCCGAACGTCTCAATGCATTGACGCCGGAATTACATCATGCGCTGCACGCCGCCGTGCTCGACGCGGCGCACGACACAACGGTCGGCGCCTTGGTGTTGACTGGGGCCGGTCGGGCGTTTTGTTCCGGTGGCGATATGAGCCGGGATAAGTCTTCCGCGGGTCCACCGCCCTCTCTGGAGGAACGGGCGGACGAATTGCGCAGGCATGCCGAGACGGCGCGGCTGCTGCATGTCATGCCGAAACCCACTATTGCCATGTTGAACGGGGTTGCAGCGGGCGCAGGTTTAGGACTGGCCGTTGCCTGCGATCTGCGCCTGGCATCCACCACGGCCATGCTGACCACGTCCTACGTGAAGGTGGCCATGTCCGGCGATCTCGGAGTCACTTATTTCTTGACGCAGCTCTTAGGCTCGTCGCGGGCGCTCGAACTGTTGTTGCTGGGCGGGAAAATCGACGCCGCCCACGCCCATCGCATCGGACTGGTCAACCGCCTGGAAGAGCCCGACGCGCTGGCGCAGGCAACCTTGGACCTGGCACGGCAGCTCGCCGACGGTCCCGCGGTCGCACTGCGTTACATCAAACGCAACGTACTGTGCGCCGAAACCGGGACGTTAGACGAGGTCATCGACGCCGAGGCCTACGCCATGGCCCGCTGCGGCCGAACCCAGGACGTCAAAGAGGCGGCGATCGCCTTCAAGGAAAAGCGCCCGGCGGATTTCAAGGGGCGGTAAACACAGGCAGGTAACGATGGAAGTAGAAGAGAAAATGAGCGACGAGGCCACCAAGAGTTCCGCTGGAAAAATCACCGAGGCGGACATCGAACGCGCCCGGCGCCAGATCGGCGTGCCGAAATTCGCCTTCAACAAACCTTACAATGCGGTGGCGTCCGCGGACGTCCTCAGCCACTTCGCGTGGGCATGCGGCGACGACAATCCGCTGTGGCACGATCGCAGCTATGCGTCGAAAACACGCTGGCGCGACCAAATCGCCTTTCCGCTGTTCCTCCACTCGACCGGCACAAACCTAACGCCCAAGCAGGACGCTGAGCAAAAAGCGCTGTTCAAGGGCTTGTTTCGCGGCGTCGGCAAGTACTACACCGGGGTCGAGTGGACGTGGTGGCGTCCGCTCTACCCGGATGAAAGGCTCTACGTGGAACGGGTCACCTCGGCCATCAAAGTGAATGAAAAATCGTCGTTCAGCGGCGGCGTTTCGGTCACCGAAGTGTACCGTGACCTGTGGGTGGATCGGGCCGGCATCCCCGTAGGCCGCCGCGAAGAGTCGTACCTGAGCGCCGAACGCGAAGGCAGCAAGAAGGCCGGGCGCTACGCCAACGTCCAGCGCCATAGCTACACGCCGGATGATATCGCGCGCATCGATGAGGTCTATGCGGCCGAGCAACGTCGCGGGCGCGAGAAGCGCTTTTGGGAGGACGTTGCCGTGGGGGATTCACTGACGCCGATTGCAAAAGGACCGCTCACCATGGTCGACGTGATTGCCATGCACATGGGATTGGGCCTCTCGAGCAGCGGCATCGGACCATTGCGCTACAACTGGCGTCAACGCACGCGCATGCCGGCGTTTTATGTCGCCGATCGGTACGGCGTACCGGACGTCGTGCAACGCGTTCACTGGGACCACGATCGCGCCACCGAACTCGGATTGCCGACATCCTATGACTACGGCCAGATGCGCACCAGCTGGCTGATTCATCTCGTCACCAACTGGATGGGTGACGACGCGTGGCTGTGGCGGCTGGACTGCCAATCCAGGGCGTTCAACTTCATGGGCGACACGACCATCTGTTCCGGCGAGGTGGTGGACAAACGCATCGAGGGGGATCATCACTGCGTGGAGTTGAAGCTGGGGGGCACCAACCAACGCGGGGAGGTCACCGCACCGGGAACCGCGATAGTCATCTTGCCGAGTCGTGCGTCCGGTCCTGTCGTTCTGCCGGCTCCGCCCGCGGACATGAGCCTGCGTGGAGCCGAGATGCTTCAGGGTGCAGCCGATCGAACGCTCGAGAGCTGACACCGACATGGATACCCATCTGAAGACCTATGATTTGTATATTGACGGCGCTTACACGGCGCCCTCCTCGGGCTTGTATTTCAGCAGCGACAATCCCTACACCGGCGAGATCTGGGCGAGCATCGCGCGTGGCGCGGCAGCCGACGTCGATAAGGCGGTGCGCGCAGCGCAAGCCGCCCTACCCGTTTGGAACGCGCTGAAGCCCTCGGAGCGGGGGCGCCTCATGGTCAAACTGGCGGACCTCATCGAAGCCAATGCGCCAACTCTGGCGGCATCCGAAGTTCGAGACAACGGCAAACTGTATCTGGAGATGCTGCCCCAGGTGCGCATGGTGGCCGATTGGTTCCGCTACTACGGCGGTCTCGTCGACAAGATCGAGGGCTCGGTCATTCCGACGGGCAAGCCCAACATGTTCACCTTCACACGGCACGAACCCTTGGGCGTCGTGGGACTCATCACACCCTGGAATTCGCCGATCCTGCTGCTCTCGCACAAACTGGCGACGGCGCTCGCGGCGGGGAACGTTGCGGTCATCAAACCGTCGGAATTCACATCGGCGTCGACGCTGGAGTTCGCTGCACTGTTTGCGGCGGCGGGTTTTCCGCCGGGCGTCGTCAACGTCGTCACCGGCTTTGGCAATGAGGCGGGCGCCGCCTTGGTCGCCCACCCGGATGTCGCCAAAGTGGCGTTTACCGGCTCCGAACTCGGGGGCCAGCGGATCAACGAGGCGAGTGCGCGTCAGCTCAAGCACGTGGCGCTCGAACTCGGCGGCAAATCACCGAACATCGTGTTCGAGGACGCGGATCTAGACGCAGCCGTCGTCGGCGCGATCGCGGGCATCTTCGCGGCGAGCGGTCAAACCTGCATTGCCGGGTCACGCCTGCTGCTGCAGCGCTCGATCCACGATGAGTTCGTCGCCCGACTGGTGAAACTCGCCGGCGAGGCCCGCATCGGCGACCCCATGCTGCCGGCCACGAACGTGGGCCCCGTAGCCACGCAACCGCAGTACGACAAGGTGATCGAGTACATCCGCATCGCGAAGGCGGAGGGGGCCACGTGCGTGATGGGCGGGGGCCCTTACACGGGTCCCGGCGCCCGTGGCGGACGCTTCGTCTGTCCGACGATCTTCACCGGAGTGCACAACCAAATGCGCATCGCGCGCGAGGAAGT
>Ga0116228_10003808_pt1 | contig 13334 bp, 11 predicted proteins | sample S1TSphfallax_2_FD_89694 | JGI IMG/M metagenome (GOLD analysis project Ga0116228, IMG submission 89694) | Host-associated microbial communities from peat moss isolated from Minnesota, USA - S1T2_Fc - Sphagnum fallax MG | ecosystem: Host-associated > Plants > Peat moss > Unclassified | place... | reverse complement strand
TGTGAACTAACCACGTGGGTGGTTTGTTTTGATGCAGATTCAAGCTTGATCTACTAAGTCATCTTCCTAGTCTAATCCCTGGGCTCCCAACTCGACCCTCTACCCCTTTCTAGAGTTGGAAGCCGGGAGCACCTTCCGAGTCCCTCTTTCCGCAATTACACTTTGGTGAACCCTCAAGTGAGTTCACCCCGAGACTTGGGAGTGCGTCAGTAAACCATTCTCCATGACTAGTCATGCAATTTGAAGCTCCAGAATCCACATACCAAACATTATTATTTGATACACCTCCTATCATTGAATTTGCCATGTGTTACATCATAAACAATTGCTCATCACCTTGATTGCTAGTTGATGCATAACTCCCTTGTTGCAGTTTTCCATTTCATGCATCATGCTCCCTTTGATAATAATTTTTTGCCATGTGCCCAAGTTTCTCGCAATAGTAACAATTTGAGTCGCTATTTGGTTGTTGACCTCGATGACTTCCACCACGACTTCCATGACTTCCTCTTCCTTTGAAGTTTCTTCATCCACCTCCATGAGATTGGCCTTCAGGTTGATGATATCTACCATGCGAGCTTTCATGTCGACCTCGAAATGAGGTTTTAGCACCTCTACCTCTACCTTTATTAGAATTTGAGTAAAAAACACTTTCTTGTGATCCTCCATTGGATGAAGTATCAATAATTCTCATCTTTTCACTTATAAGTAAGGTTATTAAGTCTTGGAAATCAGGAAATGTTTCTCAAACTGCAATTGAAGTACGAAACTGGCTATAGTCTTTTCCAAGTCCATTCAAGGTCATAGCCACTAACTAAATCTTCATCATCTACAGGGGCTCCTATAGATGCAAAAGCATTTGCAAGGTTTGAGTTGCATTTTGCGAACTTGTGTGTTGATGCTATACATCTTCATCAATGTATCCCAAGCTTGCTTGGGTGATTTTTCATCTTGAATATGCACAATCATGGAATCAAACACACTCATAGAAAGCGAATAAAAGACTTTCCTTACTTTTTCATGCCAAATTTTATTAGCTTGAATTTGTTGTTGTGTGGGGTTTTCTGGGAGAAGAGGTTCTATCTCATCACCAGTTATGAACTCTCAATAACCTTTCCCCATCAAGAAATTCATAATCCTAAATTTCCACACTTGGAAATTGTTCTTGTCTAATTTTTCAATTACAATTTGAGAAAGACAGTCCACCATCTCTCAAGGCAACACTCAATGTCTTCTTGGGTTTCTAGGATTAGGATTAGGGTTTTCCTTCCTTAGGTTTATAGGATTAGGGTTGAACAAGATGGACCTTATATATGTATGTATGTCTCGAGTATTATACGAAATTTTATACTATACATAGGTTTTACATATATGTACATATCTCGTATAATATTTCATATGGTATTAAGTACGTGATTACATACCAAACTTTCGTATAAAGGTCTTGATAATGTATTTGCACTTCCCAATCTTCAAACTCCTTTCAAGTTTTCCCAAGTTATATTTGCTCCACTTCAAAGATTTGTTTTGATGTCTTCTCAATGTAAACTTCCGTCATAACAACTTTGCAAAGCTACACCGCTCACATATGACCTTGAATCCTTTTGAAATTTTGTTGAAACATGAAAAATTATGTCTACTACTATCTCTCAAAATTTTAGCTCATTTGACTTCATAAAATGAGAGATCTTGCTACTTCCTTGAAGTCACTTCAAATTGGGACCTGAACACAAAATGAATTACAATTCGCTCTCAGCAACTTCAAACTCCTTGAGATTTTGGGAGACACATAAGGTATATGTCTTCTATATCTATTCAAAATTTTAGTTTTATTGATGATGACCACAAAGAGTTATCACTTTCAAAAGAAACTGATTTCAAAATTAAGGCTGAAACTTTAGATACTTGAATTCTCTCAATACGTATCTAAATGACTTAAAAAAATTCTCACATATATAGTCCTTTAGGATCTATAAGATCCCAAAGCTGAAGATCCAAAAAAGCTCAAACAAAGGAGATATGACCAAAAAACCATATCTGACACAAAATCTTCAAAAGTTCATAACTTTCACAAAACAAATCCTTTTCTTTTGGAATTTTGAAAATAGAAGCATCTTATAGTTTTCTATAATCGTTCCAAATTTCACTCCATAATCTTTTCATAGTAGATCTAGATCTAGATTTAAAGATCTGACTTCCACAACCCTTGATATGTGGATCTCCTCTCACCTCTTTTCTTTTCTTTTCTTTCTCTTCACTTCTGTCCTTTCCATGTTTCTCTTTTGCACTTGAAAAACTCCTATGATATTACTAGAGAATTTCAAGCTCTAGTTTTAGAGACTTTCTAGCTTTAGATCTCTTTCAACTTTTTCATCAAACAACCTAAGCTCTGATACCATGTTAACAAATAGGAGATCTATTCAAGTGCAAACATAAATCTTTATTGAAAGAAAACTAAAACATGATGCTCATAACACGAAACATAACACGAAACATAACATCAAGAACTCCTCAAGGTTCTTATCACATGAAATACACAAACTTGTGTAATGAAAAAAAAAACAACAAACCATCGACACCAAGGTATTTAACTACAAGACCAAACCACAAATAACCAAACTAATATAAGTAAAGAAAGTAATTCAACCTTGTGAAAGTAATTTAATTACTTTCCTACTCTAGTAACTAATGAAACCTAACTAGTTAAGCTTGAATTCCAACAACAACAAAGGACAAAAACTTTATAAACCAAAATAACTAGGACCCAAACTCAATTTTGCGCCAATTGGTGTAAAATTGATTTTGGTCTCCAATCTTGGTTTTTGCTTGTGTTTTGCATTGGGTTTACATCCCCATTCGTGCCCATGTTGGGCTTTGCATCTTCAAAGGAAATTCTTCTAGGCTTAAACGTGAAAGCAATGCCAAAGACTTGCCATACCCAACCATTTTCCTCTAGTTCTTTTGTCCACATCTTCCAAGCTTCTTGTAAATTGCTTATATTATAGACCTCTTCTTTCAAGCTTTTTAAAAATATTTTGGATTTAAAATGAATTTTTTTTTGGGAGAGTTTGGTTTTCATCATGTGATTTAGGTTTCTTGAGCATGGAGTCTCTTGAACAAGAGTTCAAAGGTTTTTAGAAAGAGCAAAATTTGGGCATTAGTTTTTTAGTTGTGAGATATTCAATGCTTAGAAGATTCGAGAACAACTTTCAGTGATTTGGTTAAGTGGTAAACACAAGTTTAGATCTTCAACCTCCATCAACCACTAAAACATATGAATTCAACAAAAAAATTCCCCAACTTTAAACAAAATCTTGAAAATTCTTAATTGAAGTTTATAGTTTAGGGATCCTAAAACCTTTTGATTTCTACTTTTCAAAACACCAAGGTAAAGAACTCTAGTGAAGATGAAGTATTTTTTTTTATTGTTGAGGTGCGGAACTTAGCTTGTGGCAATCATTCTTGTTATCAGTGTGGTCAATTGCCACATCTTGCATTAAGGTGGCCCAACTTGTTCAATCCTTGACAACCACATGGCTTGCCCATTCCATAAACCATCCTTCTCCCATTCTTCAAGTATAAATTGTTGCCAAACCCACCTAAGTTTCCTTGTGTTTTAACCCTAAATTGGCAACCCAATTTGAAGGTTGTTTGTTGCCTCCTCCTTCGAATCCAATAGTGATAACCCACATCGTTCCACACCTACCAAGGACCCCATTGATGTTATGGCATCTCCACCAAATGAACAAAATGTGGTTTAAGGTTGTGGGTAAAAGTCTACCATGGAATGCCCTAGAGATGGTTAAATTGGACCATAAATGTTATCTCAACTACATTAGAAAACATGGCACGGAGAGGCAATCCTTTCAAACATGTTTTGAGCTTGAATTCCTTTGTGCAACTAATTGTTTAACCACAATTGACATTTATCTAAATTGTGATTCAAATATGTATTCAAAAAAGGACCCTAAGTTAGGCCTCCAAACTCCTAGGTATAATGAAAATAGCCCCCACATTTGTCATGCAACATTGATGATTGGACATCAATGGAAAAATCTACATTTGGTTTTCAACTCAATTTGTGATTATACTTAAAAGCATACATGTCTAGTTCTAATATTTCATATTATTAATCTTATTATCTTTTGTCTTTCCTTGGTTAAACACTACTACGAAATGTGGGTGTAGTTCACTAATCCCCGTTCACTTGACTAATGATTTCATTGCTTCTTCATTAGTCCCCATTCATTACAACCAGTGAATTCACTCAAAATCCAGTGAAATCACTTGGCATACTCGGACACCTTTTGTTGTAGTGAAACTTTATATTAACTAGATTAAACTTTGAATTGATGGATTAACCTTTGTCTTCATCTAATTAAACTATGTATTCAACTTCTAAATTAATGGAATAGCCTTTGTCTTCATCTAATTAAGCTATGTATTTAGCCTTTAAATTGACGGATTAACTTTTGTTATCATTTGATTAAGTTATGTATCCAGCCTTTGAATTAATGGATTATCTATGTCTTCATTTGATTAAGTTATGTATTTAACCTTTGAATTAATGTATTAGTCTATGTCTTCAATTGAATAAGTTATGTATTTACCCTTTAAATTGATGCATTAACCTATGTTTTCATGAATTATCCTTTATTTTCATCTAGTTAAGCTATGTATTTAGCTTTTGAATTGATGGATTAGCCTTTGAATTCATCTGATTAAACTATGTATTTAGCCTCAAAATTGATGTATTAACATTTGAATTAATGGATTAGCCTCTATCTTCATCTAATTAAAATAAATATTTAGCCTTTGTGTTGTTTTAATTAAGTTCCATATTGACTTGATTAAACTCTTCATTGATGGTTTTATTTTTGTTGTGACTTGATTAAGTTTTGAATTGATGGATTAGTTTTTTCTCTAAAGTTTAGCCTTTGCCTTTACCTAAACAGTTTTTGTCACTAATGCTAAGGTTTGATTTGATGAATTAACCTTTATGTTGACATGATTAAGCTTCTAGATGCTCCAATTAGAGTTTGATTTGATGGATTAAGGATTGTTTTGACATAATTAAGTTTTGGATGCTCCAATTAGGTTCTAGATTAATGGATTAGCTTTTGTCTTTGCCTAATTAAATTTTGGATGTTCCAATTAGGCCCTGAATGATGGATTGGCCCATGTCATAACCTAATTACGTTCTAAATGTTTGAATTAGGCTTTGAATTGATGGATTAAAGTCTATTTTGACTTAATTAAGTTTTGTATTCTCCAATTAGGCTTTAAATTAATGGATTAGCCTTTGACTTGGCTTAATTAAGTTTTGGATACTCTAACTAGGGCGTAAATTAATGGATTAAAATATGTTTTCACCTAATTAAGTTATAGGTTAATGGATTAGCCTCTACTCCTTTCAAATTAAGGTCTATTTTGACCTAATTAAACTCAAATTTGGTCCAATTAAGCTTTTAAATGATGGTTTAGCCTCAATTCCCTCATATTAAGGTACATAGATTGATTTAATTAAACTCAAGGATGCTCCAATTAAGCTTTGAATTGATGGTTTAACATTTTTTTTCCCTTAGATTAAGGTTTTGTTTTGACCTAATTGAGCCCAAATTTAATCAAATTAGGCTTTGCTATGTTAGTTAAAAGTCTATACTAACATGATTAACTAGGGGGGAAAAGTTGTTGGAGTAGATGTAAAATCATTTCCATTTGACATTTTTTTAACTTTTCCAACCTTAGGATATTTATTGGGAATGTTTTATGAAATTAAATGGTATTTGCATCCTTCTTTGTTATTTCGCCCCAAAAATTCCAATGGGTTTGTAGAGATGTGACAATCTTGTGACAAATGGTTGATTAAGTTCTACATTGGTCTATAATGACAAATTGAGTTTTTATTTAAGATTTAGTATGTCATTGTAAGGGATATTGAAAAATGTTCTAGTTATGTTTCATTGTGTAGTCATGAGCAATGAGCATAAAGATGAAATTTTCCTTTGTGACTTGGAGGAAGGTGATGTTTGACCTCTTCAACCAAAGGCAAAAATTGCTAAGAAGGAAAAACAACCAAGGGCCATTGTGGAATCTTTCCATCTCAACACCATGGTAGAAAGCTACCATTAGAATTTTGGTATATATTTTAGAAACAAGAAACAAGTCAGCGAATTGATATTAAGTCTTGCGTGGAAAACAGTTTATGGTGAATACAATCCCAACACATCTTAATTCAGTGTTCCAAGAGGACACATTTGAATGATCGTCTCTGAAATGCATTGAAAGAATTGAAAATGGGCACAAACAATGAAAAGGGGTCCAAAAAAACGGTGTTGCAAAGTGACCAAGTCTTGGCCCAATTAAAGGCCATGGATGGACATGCCATTTGAAATGTTTTCAAAAGGTAGTAGAATGTGATTGATGGTACATCATGTCCCCCACTTACCCCTCCCACATTTAATGACCCTCAACAAGAGAAATCTACTCCAAACTCTACTCCATTTTTTGGGTGCAAATGACATATCAAATAAGCCAACAATATTACTTAAAAAAAGACTACATGTTTTTTTGCCCAAAAATGAATTTTTCATACAAATTAATTTTTGAGCAATTTTTTTTGAAAAAGTTATAATAAATGCTTATAATTTTCCAAGAACAGAACATCTTTTTTTTTAAAAATAATTTTTGAATAAATATGAATTTTTTTAAAGTGTGTTGATTTTTTGTATATTTACTATTTTTTTATGATAATAATTTCAAATCATAATAAAAAAATTTCTTTTTAAATTTTTATTTTTTTTATAATAAATTTTTATTTTTTTAACACATCATATATATATTATACCCCATTTATATGTGGTAAAGGACTTTTGAAGTTTTAAGGTTTTGGATCAATTTTGGAAATTCTTTGAATTTTAAAAGTTTTATTAATACACATATTTTAGGATATAAGTGTTTTTTGAATGTGATTAATAGGTATTTATCATTTAAAAAATTTCCCCATCAATTTTGCTTTATTATATGAGTCCTTTTGATAATCCTTTGAAAAATTAATTCCTTTTGACACATTAGGTGTTCATTTTCAAAGGTCCTAAACTAAAACTTAAACTGAAATTTTTATCAAATGGATTTTTGGTTTGAATTCCTTAATGTTCATGTGAATGAAAAAGAACAATTTGCCATGATTGCCATGGTTTTGAATTTTAAAACATAATTGTTTTTCCAATTTGGATTATTTCTCTTTACGATCTAACATCTTTTTTGGTTCATTTGATTGTGACCACACCCTTTTACTCCATTTCCTACTTCTTCATCTAGTTGTGTCCTTATTTTTTATGCAAACACATCAATTGGTAAATCATAGATGAAAGCTAAGGTGTTGCAATCACAATCCGCCAATTTTGCCACCATGGTTTGAGAGATGTAGGTGAACAATTGTTAAGGGCAAGATTATACTATAGTAATCAAGCTAGATAAGCATAGGGAGTTTGTGTTGTGATGTCTATTATGAGATAGGTTGGACAAGGCAGGTTTAGTACATATAGGGTAGGTAAGAATAGGACTACTGAGGTGGAGTTCAGATGGTGTTTTAAGCAGGAAAGTTGAGAAGGGATGAATCTCTGGATAATTTGTTTGAGAAAGGTATGTCCTAAAGAGTTTTATAAAATACTGAAATAATTTTTATAAATATAGAGAGTTGAGGAATGATGAACTTAGATTTTTTGTTTTTTGTTTTTTGTTTGCAAGATATATATATAGATTATTCATAGCAACATGAATAATAAACTATGTTAACATTTTGACATATTAATAATTGTGTGGATATTTAGGTTCGCCAAGAATTTGAAAAGATGGAATGACTCGATGTTCAAACAATGGAAACCATTCAATGGAGAACTAGCTACAAGTACACAAAAGATCAAACAAAATACACGTATCTCAATACACATCCATTGACGTTACATGTTGCCATTATCAGGACACAACTTTTAGTGAAAAAGTTGGCAACTTGATCATGTATTGGGAGGGTAAGGCAATACCAACAATGCCTTCCACATCCACTGAAAATGGGAAAGAGTCAAAAGTATGTCCAAGAAGATACCATCACAACCACTAGAGACGTGGTAGAATTATCAAACAATGAAATCAATGACTTCCTAACACCATTTCAAATGTTTAAAAATCTTGTTGTGTGAAGACACTACAACATATAAGAGGGGGATAATGTTAGGAAAAGGAATTTCTTACTTAGTAAATTGGTATGTAGTAGACAAAATAATTTGACAAGACTAGGCATTATTGTAAATCAATTTGACATATTACAAAACAACTTGACAAAGTAGTAAGTATTGTAAACAAATAGAGATGGAACAACATGACGAATAGTAATATAAATCGACTGACCAAAGTTTAAATGTCAAGTGTAATTAGATGGCTATGACTATCAATTGGATTATAAAAGGAAGAAAACAGTAATGTTTGGAGTTGCAGATACTTTTGATATAGACTTATTTTTTGTGTATTTTCAAGTTAAGGATAATGAAACTTTCTTTTTTCTATAAACTTATTTCTTCTTTCATTCCATTGTGTGTGATGATAATTTGTTGTTGTCCATGTTGTTGTATTTATGTGGTATCTACTACAATGTGATAAGACAAGGCCCCAACCATGATGCTTTATTTAATTAAACTAATATACTTAAAAGAGAAATGCCAAAAAAAATTCCTTACATAGTGTATCAAACTAGGAGGGAACATAGATTGAACACAACATTCCACCAATAATGATGACTTGTACTGAAGTATGATAGGAGAATTGGGTGAATGTATTATGGACAAGTGAGTCCAATATCAAACTCAGATGTCAAATCAATTATTGCTTGGAAAAGAAGTTTGGAGTAGATTTAGTCAAAACACAAATTGGCACTGTAGACTCACTATCAGTTGTTGTAGTTTCTTTAGATAAGAAGATCATCCACTCACAAATGGTTTGTTTATAGAATGAGATGTACAAGATACAATGATTAATCATTTCCATATTCAAGCACATAATTGTCAAAATCCAGTAGATGATGACAATCTGTTAGTTAATCCACAAGATGTGGTAATAATGACACAATTGCAAAACTGCATAAATTTATGTAGCACCATTGAGTTGGGTGAAGTACAGAAAACCCTTTCAAAAAGTAAAAGACCCAGATTCACTAGACCATGTCACTCTGCACCAGAAATAAATAAAGATGACTATTGATCATCTTGTTTTAAACCACACAAGACTTGCAATTCTTAAAAGTACAAAGTCCATGCTTGGAGCAAGGAACAAAAGATTTACCAAATTCCACAATATTAAACAACAATGGGATACAAATTTATGGAAGGCTAATATTGCATTTTTTTATAACGATTATTGATGGGGTGCAAGGAGTTCATGCAACAATTGCACATTCAACAAGATTTGTGTTTATAACTTTGATCGGATATCCAATATTTATAAGGAATGAAGGAATCCATGCATGACTAGTTGAGAATAATTATTTTTACAACATAGTTCATGTAGAGCTTGTTGAAATTTTAGAAGGAAACCAATATAATGACTTCAAAACAATACTTGCTAGTTTTCATCACTAGAATTCTTAGTTTTTCAAACGGTCCATGTTGACTAATTGGTTTTTCTTGACTATTGATCATGTACATTTTGATTAAAGGCTAGGGGCTTGAATGACATGTGTATCTTGTGACTAGTCAACTTGGTTGAAATGACTTATTCGACTTTTTGTTAATTTGGACATCTAGTCAAATTACACAAAAACTTGACCACCTTGATCAAAATGGCCAATGACATTTAGTCAATTGGAACATTTCACTACACCAAAATGATTTTTAGTTCACTATGGGTTTCATTAAATTTTGAATGAATTTGGTCATTTTTACCATGGTGAAACTAGTCAACCCCTTAATGAATAGGGACCGGTTATTGCGAACAATGAATTGGTCCACTAGTACTTAGTGAAATACAAATTTACCAAGCCATTTCATTTGTTAAATAATGAATTAGGCATTATGGAAATCAATTAAATTAAATTTATTTAATATTTAATGTAATATTTAATATTATTAATAATTTCATGATTTTCAACCTATGAATTATTGACACATATCATTACCTATGCTAGGTTTAAAACCTAGCCTAGTACATAAACCATGTAATCAACCTAAGTAGGCACCTACTCTAAGGAATTACATAAAAGAATATTTGGTCAATTACCATTGTTAACCATAAACACATCATTTGTGAGGTTTGATCCCTTGACATCTACAATGGAGGTAAACACCCTTATCATCAAACCATCACACTTGTTGTGATAATGTGTTACATTGCATTATACTTATAAAATATTTTATTTTAAGCATTACAAAAACATAAACTTTATAAATTCATATTTTATTGAAATTTTGCCCGAATGAAATGATTAAAGTTTTTTTTTTCAATAATGTACATAATTGCATTTATTTCCTTTCGAATATGTAAAATCAGTTGAACAAAATTTTATTGGAATATCACTATTCAATAACATTTTGATGACCATTCATTTGAAAAATAAAATGTTTAATAAATGGATAATTTTTTGCTAATATATTAATATTACCTATGTTAAACTACTTTCAACTATTCTAGGGGGTTGCTTTTCATTGTTCTTAATTATTTTTGGCTATTATAAATTATTTCATCTTAGGCTATTTTCGGCTATGTGAAGTTATTGTTCGTTATTTTTGGCTATTGAAGGTTATTTTACCTTATGCTATTATTGGCTATGCGAGGCTATATTACCAGAAGCTATATGTGGCTATTTTATTGGTGGTTATTAATTTGGTGGTAATTGGTGTTTATATATATATTCTATTAATGGCTATTGGTTTGGTGGCTATTATATTGGTGGCTATTAACATATATTTTATTAATGGTTATTGGTGGCTATTATATTAATGACTATTAGTAGTTATTATATTGGTGACTATTGATGGTTATTTTAAATTAAAATGCCATATGATATTAATGGTTATTAGTGGAATCATTTTATTAATGGGTATTGGTGGATATTGGTGGTTATTTTAAGTTAAATTATCATAAGCCATTGGTGTTTATTAATGGCTATTGCTAGCTATTAGTGACAAAATTACCATAGGCTATTAATGATTATTTTATTAATGGTTATTGTTGGCTATCCTATTGTAAACCATTGATGGTTATCTTATTAATGGTTATTGATGGTTATTTTATTGGTGGGTATTAATGGTTATTTTATTAATGGCCATTAGTGGTTATTTTTTGTTATTTAAAGTTATATTATGACCATTGGTGATTATTTTATTATAAGCTATTGTTGGATATTATAGGTTAAATTATCATAGGATATTGGTAGTTATTTTATTAGAAGATATTTTAAATTATTTTTCATAGGTTATTATTAACTATTATAGGTTATTTTTACCTTCAATCATTATATTTTATTATAGATTATTTTAAATTGTTATACTTGGATAATAAAACTTATAATTATATAAAGTATAATGAACTTGAATAACATAAAATATAACTTGAAATGACATATATTAACTTAAAATAAAATACCTAAGGTATAGCATGAGGTTATTTGAATAATTTAATTTTAAATAACTTAAAGTAAAAAGCCTATAATAAGCTAATTAGGATACCTTAAGGTAGAATAACATATAATAGTTTAGGGCATAATAATTTATAATAACATATAATAACTTAAGGTATAAGTTTAAATAACTAAGGTAGTTTTAAATAATATAGGGTATATCATAAAATAACATAAGGTTTTTAAAACAACAACATAAAAAAAGACATATTTACCATAATAGATTATAATAGTGAATTATGTCAACTAATAGTGAAACACACTGTTTACATAATGTTATTATAGTGAAATAACTTTAATTAGGGTGATATTGCTAAAATGTAGTGAACTTATTTCACTTTTAAGGTCCCATAATGATTTAAACTAGTGAATTACACCCCACTTTTATACTAATGTTTAATCAAGTTGGACATGGGTCCAACTACTGTATTAGGAGTTGCATGTGCCCCTTTAAACCATTGTTTTATTTTTAGAATCTTCTTGGAATCTATTTAATACATCTTTCAAAAAATATTAAAATTTTAAAAAAGTTTTCTTAATACTATTGTGTTAAGGTGTATATATATATTATATATATATATATATATATATGCCATAAAAAAATATTTTCAAATTGTGCTTCTAGTGTCAAAATTACTTTAAGTTATTTTTATACAACTTTAAAACAATGGTTACAACAGGTTACAATTTTTTTTCATTCATTAGATTGATTCCAATTTTTTATGACATGTACATAATGTATACACAATAACATTTTGTTTTAAAAAAGTTCTATTTATTGTGTGGTTTTTTTATAATCCAAAATTCAAAAAATTAAACAATTGTTATGACTATTTTTAGTACATGTTAGTATGATTACACTCGACATAAACAATTGACACCTTTGGTCAAAATGGCCAATGGGGTTTTAGTCAAATATAATATTTAGTCAAGATGGCCAATGTTATTATAATCAAACAGGGCATCCTACCTATTTATTTACCATATTCTACAACCTTCCTACCTACTTACCTATTGACCTACCTCCTACAATATACCTACCTACATACTTCATAGTCTCATAATGATGTGTTGAAATAAACACGTGAAATAAAAAACTTGACAAAAGTTGAACACCTTTTGATGGTGTGGTCCATTGGTTAAAGATTTGGTTTATCATTGGGGAGGTCAAAGGTTCAATTCCTAATACTTGTAATCTATGTATATTTTTAGGGGGTTAATGTAGGTAGCCATATTAGGTTAAGTAAGTTAAGTAGGTTATATTAGGTTAGGTTAGGGTAGGTTGGCTAGGCTAGGTTACCACCTACCTACCTACATTTTAACGACCTACCTATTTCCTGACAAATTATTTTTATAATAATATTTAAATAAAATATTTAAATCATTTGACCAATCATATAGTTTAATATTCATCAATCAAAATGACTAGTCAAATGGTCCTTATTATGCTAGTAAAAAATCACCTTAGTCACACTAAACATGTTAAAATTGACTTGTCCAAAATGATAAGGGGTCTTTTTGTGCCTCCCCCCCCCCCCCCCCCCCCCCCCCCCCCCCCCCACCTCCCCTTTCTTCTTTTACTTATATCTTTTTACTAACACACCTACACTAAATTTATATTTTTACAAAAACAATAGACAACACTATATTTCATTCTATCACACTAATA
>Ga0116228_10003807_pt1 | contig 13335 bp, 6 predicted proteins | sample S1TSphfallax_2_FD_89694 | JGI IMG/M metagenome (GOLD analysis project Ga0116228, IMG submission 89694) | Host-associated microbial communities from peat moss isolated from Minnesota, USA - S1T2_Fc - Sphagnum fallax MG | ecosystem: Host-associated > Plants > Peat moss > Unclassified | place: USA... | reverse complement strand
CTCAGACTGTGAAGCCCAGGGTTTTTTTAAGGATTTTGTGATGTAGCCAAGGTGGCGACCATCCAGAAACTAATTTAGCTAATTCAGGCTACATGCCAGACATGAAAGTATAAAACAACCAGGATCCTTCTATATTCTTGGCTACCAACTGGAACTTATTGTCGAAATCTGGCGATTTTTATTTTTATTTCGAAATTTTGGCGAATTTGGACCATTTTTCCCATGAAAAATCCTTATTATTGGTCGAAATCACATTTTTCAGGTCGAATTTTTGCGAAAATTCGCCAAACAAAAAAACACTGGTGAAGCCATAAGGAATACCCAAAGGGCCATACTGGAAATAATTGCTGTTTGAACCTTGGGATAGTATTAACGGGGTCAGGGTTGAATCTTAAGTGTAGGGTAAGGACCGAGCAAGGGGCGGTTTTGGGAATGAGGCCTCCGCATGAGGCAGGCGGTGAGCGTTGGACCCGACCAGAATTGCCCCCTTCAAGGCCTTACCAAGCCTAAAGATCTTGTAGAATTTATCATCTCTGATTTTGTTTGCAAAGGAGCGGAGGCACCTCAAAAAAATATAGATTTCTTCTCGGGCAGTTCCCACTTTTTTTCAAGGCACAAGTTTTTTGGCTGCTCAGACCGACAGAAAGGCAAAACTGGGTAGGAGATAGTGCAAAGGGGTGCTTCTCTTGGAGGTCAAAATATAAGCTGCCCTCCACATATACTTCAAAAAATTCTACCAATTCTTTATCATGTATTTTCGTTTTGTATTCATCTTGACATGTAACAATGAAGGAGGAATTTTCCCAGAGCTCCTAAGTCGTAATGTCTGGTCTAAAGTTCGAATCGTCTTTGACTTAGGGTTAGGTTATTTTTTGATACTTTCGCCTAAGGTTGAAGATCTGATCCATAGCTGAAATCTTTTTAAGAACTTTGACATAAGGTTTCAACACTTTGACTTCCGGTTGAATTTGTTTCTCCCACAACTTTTGGGTTAGGGTTAGATCCTTATTTAACATTTTTGCCTTAGAATTACTTTTTTTTTAATTTAATTTTGGGCTCATTAATGTTAGAACCAATGTTGGCTGGTTATAGGATTTTAGACCTATCCACCAGATATGAATAAGACAAAATGAAAAATTCCTATTAATATTAGGATATGCATCTAGATATCCCACCAAATTTTTCATATATTACAAGTTATGCATTCATGAAAAATCCTCATTCATTGTTGAATATGCATTTGTCAATTTTCAAAATCATAATAATATGTAGATATGTATAACAATTGTAATCAACAAGTTGAACATGTTAGTTCATGTGCCAAAAAAAACATAAAAACATAAAATAGCTTGTGAAGGAATTAGACCTCGGTTCTTTATAAAATTCTACTCATTATAGCCCAAACTACCGACAAAAAAACAAAGCAACATTCACACAAATAAAAAACCACCCCAACCCCACAAAATAGAAGTCCAAGAAACCAAAAACCTTTCGCAACTTGTTGAGCTCCCAAAACCACTCCATAAATCATCAAACCTACCACATGAAACAAAAAATTAAAAGTCATTTGGTTAGTTGGATAGGAACAGCAAAGAAAGGGAAAAAAATTGGTTTATGGTTTACATGAATTATTTAATCTTCATCAACTTGCAACTTTTTCAAAAATTCAACTTCTTTGATCAACCCATAACTATCCTCAACTAAACCAATTTCAACCTTCAAATAATCTTTCAAGTTCACATTGGATGTGCAATTTAGGTGTAAGTCATCAGGCTAATTATTGATGATAGTGATAATCCAATCCAAATTTTGGACTTGTAAGTGGCAACACTTCAAAACTATCAAAACATTAGTTAGTCTAAACATTTTTTCAACCTCAATTTGAAACCTATAAACCTAAGAACTTGTTTAGCAAAAAAATCAACATTTGGAAATTGACCTTCATGGGTTTTCCACCAAACAATGGATCTGCACACATAGGTGGAGGTATAACCAACCTCCAAAATAAAAATAGTTTCCTAGTAACCAATGCTCATGAAGAATTTTCCATGGATGCCCCAACACCAAACATGTCATTTTCATCTTCTTCAAAATGAAGTCCATCAACTAAAATAGCCACCTATGTTTGGATAAGAAGGGTTTCACCTTTCAAAAATGTCATCAAAAGTGGGTTGATTTATTTCGTATCATATTCAAATGCAAGACAAATTGCATTCCCACACCCCACATAATTCTCAACAACCTACAAGGATTTGTAAGGGGGATCCAACATATGCTAGCATAATATGAACCTAACAAGAATCAAATGTTCTCAAAACTTGTAAAAAAGGTCTAATCACCTTCACCACCTCCTAACATATGTTTTTGTTCAACATTTAAAATTCTGTATCAAATTGGTCACATGTTTGACTCCCATTAGCAAAGGGATCTAGCTAAGATTCCATGGCCAAAATCAAGTTGATGGCAATCACCAAGGCATCAAACAACAACTAATGACTCTGATTGATTCAACACACATGCAGACACCATTGGATTCAAACACATAGTGACAACTTCAACAATGGTCCACACTTGGGCTTTTGGGACTTGTTGTTGCAAACTCAACATTTTTTGCTTGCCATAACACATAGAGTTATTACTTTGAATTCTAAAATTTCTTCAAACATGATTACCTTGCCAAGACACCTTGTTTTGATGAAAGGTTTCAACCTCCAAGGCTGCAACCCATTATCCATGCATGCACTTTCCCATTTTTGCCTCCCTTTCCTTGATTTTTTTGTCCATGTAATCATTTTTTGCAATCTAGCTTAAGAATCTTTCATGTTCACCAAATTCAATTCCATGGGAAACCTTATCATCAATTTTGCATATTGGTAAACTTTAAACATGACATGCCCAAAACAAGTACATTCATACACTTGCAAAATCTTAAGAGACTTACAATCAACAATAGATTGCAATGTTGAAAATAAGGATCCCAAATTTTTTGCTTCATTTTTCACAAAGGCAAAAACACAATGGCCATGGCATTGCCACTAGTTTCTTGAACTTCAAATAATTTTACAGTTACACACCATGGAATCCAACTTTCATCAAAATAATTAATCATTTATGCAAAAATGTCCACCATAGCTTTAAACATTTAGAAATCAAAACTTGCAAAAACTATGGTTGATCAAGATATTGTTTGATATGGGGAAATGTGGCAACCCATCCTAACCCAATAATATTTTTATTAAAGATTAATAATTTGAAGCACGTATGTAAATGAAAGAGGTAAATTAAGCAACACATATAAATCTATGGTCTTTTGGATCATTTTAGGCAACACATGTTCCATAGGGTTGTATTGGATTTGATCTATAAGGTTGTATATATCGACATAACATGTGTTAAATAGTTTTCACATAAGATCATGTAGTGTTTTAAATTGTGATATTAGTTTGATTTCTTTAATAAGCAAATCATGATGAAGTCAAAAAAAATCAATATCAAATTGTATTTGAATGAGAAGGAAAAATGACATGAAAACATTAGTGAAACTAACCTTTGCAACCAAATGTTTTCACATGTTGACAAAGGCTTATATCCTTTGTAGATGTAAAGGACCAAATCTTTCAAAAACCATTGTTGTGCTTCATCACCATGTTTGTAAAGATTTATTGAAGCAAAAAATGTTGTGATTACAGACCCAAATAGTTTGGCCATTTTCTTCTCTGGCTATCAATTATGATTTATTTCAAGATGGTTTGCTACAATATTATTAGTCAGTTTTAACTTTCTTTTTGCAAGCAAATGAGCATGGGCAGCATCAATACACGTTTTCATGGGAGTAATGCCATTCATTTTATCATATTTGATTAGTTTTTTATGCAAAACATAATTTTAGTTAAAAGTGTTACCATCTTCTTATGGAGTTGATCTATAAATGATGCAACTTAACATCTCATGTGGGTTCTTGAGATCAATGGGAGACTAATTGTCATTAATTGCAAAAACCCCTAAACAAATTGAATTTTTATTATCAAGTTTCCATTTATGAACTTGAATTACAATAATTAAAAGATGTAATTCATCATTTTCTACAAGGTCATTATCACATTACAGGTCGACAATCTCAACATCCAACAAGTTGGTTCTTGGGTTCTCGCTTAACCTATGAATATCTTCATCAACACCAACACTTTCAAAAACCACAACCTCATCTTCTTTTGCCATGGAATTTTTTCAAGAATAGAAAAAGAAAAAATACAAAAAATTGACCATATCAAAAGAAAAAGGGCCAAAAGTTTTTTTAAAAAGGGAAAGAAGAACTTGGTTTGGAGATTTGTAGATCAACTAGATGTTACACATGTAAACAAAAACTCATTTTTCATTCATTGCCTTTAGTTGCAAAAGTAAATTGCAACATTGAATGTTCACATTAATCATATGAAGTTCAACAACTAACTAAGTGATCAAAAAACAAAATTGAGCATTAATAAAATAACTTTGACACTTTTGAGAAACCTATAAACAACTAAAGAACATAAACATGAAAAAAAAATGACCATTGGAGGTTCAACACTCTTGAAAAGTGTGCAAATGACCATAAAGTAAACATAAAAATATAATTAAACGTGTGTAAGGTTGCAACTCATAAGTGATCAAAAAAACAAAACTAGGAGCTAACAACTTAACCTTGGTGGTTTTGAAAAACTTGCAAACAACCAAAGTGTAAACACAAGAAAAAAAACAAACACTCAAGGTTTGGCATTCTTGAAAAACATGCAAATGACCAAAAAACAAACACAAGAAGAAAAAAAATGAGCATTGGAATTTTGACACTTTTGAGAAACCTAGAAATGACTAAAATGCAAACACAAGGGAAAAAAACTAACATAGGAGGTTGTAATTATTTTTAAAATTAAAAAATAAATCTAAGACTTGAGCAACAAGTTAACCTTTACACTTTTGAAAGATTTGCAAACTACAAATGACCAGAGAACATACACAAGAAGAAATAAAACAAGCAAAAGCTCTAGGTCACCATGAAAGTTCAACTTGTGAACTTGGACAAATTGTTAAAAAACAAGGTCCAAAAATTTGTGAAAGGACATGGAAATGAAAAGAAAGGGAAAAAAACTTCACCTATTTGTCAAGGCACACCAATTTTTTTTTAATGCACCTTGAAAAGCTCACACAAATGAAAATTCTCAAAACTTCTCATTGCTTGAAGTTTTTTGAAGCTTTTGAAAATGTTATTCCTCACTGATGATTCAAAGCAAAACTCACAGTTTCTCAAAGCATACAAATACACATTGGATTGTTCAAGCATAATTGTAAAAATGAGATTGCTCAAAACATTTTATTGTTTGAAATTCTTCGAAGCTTGTAAAAGCATTGTTCCTCACTGATGATTCAAAGCAAAACCCTCGGTCTTTCAAATCATACAATAAGACACTAAACTGTTGAAGTTGAATTGCAAAATTACACACATTGATGTTCACTCTTTACACTTTGCATTCAACGCTTTTATTAGGCACACAATAACACCTTTTAACACCTTTACCTAAGTCATTCCCCCTTGCCTTTCTCCAAGGGGTGTCACAATTTGGTAATCATTCTTTTAGCCCTTTTTATCTTAGCTCAAGTTAACCCAATCACACATAATAACACATCTTGGGTTTTGCAATCTACCTTTATAACCATGTATTAATTACAAAATACATTTGTGACTATTGACTATTGAGTTGTTAAACTCATGTTGTTTCATTCATTTAGTTGCAAAAAACATATAGTTACAAAGCCTAATCATCTTATCAATTAGGACTTTTTATTTTTTTTATAATACTAGAATTCCATGTCATCATTGACCTTGGTTTAACGTGTAAAATGCATGCCATGTCAACCTCATCATTTTACTCAACTAAGAGTTACAAAAGATTCATTGATAAATGGATGACATGTGTCAAAAATCTATAAACAAATGTTCAATTATGAGTCATCATGCATGAACAAAAGTCAACCTAACCTAGTTTTAGCTAGCCTAGGGGTAGATGCAAGTTAGGGTGGCTCAAAAGTGGCAATAGTCCCAACCCAAAAGTCCATATTTTAACACTAAATGGAAAAAATAATTTAAAAATGATTCTAAATGGGCCTTATGTGGTGATTAATCAATTAATAAAGTCAATATAAAAGGCTACCCATCTAAATTCTTTCATACATGTTTAAGGGGGAAATTTTATCAATTTAATAAAAAATGACCAAGATAGGGACTTAGGAAAATAAGGTCCAAATTTGGTTGTTCAAAAATCCATAATTATTTGTTGGTTAAAGTTTTTTTTGTAATGTTTTTCGATCCACATTTGTTTTTCCATCAAGTATCATATATTGAGCCCCTATAAAAAATATTGAAATGAAATCATAACAAAAATGCATTTGAATACTAATGCACAACCCAAACCATAGTCCATATGCTCATTTTAAAAGTCCATTACTATATTATTAGTGTATGTTTATTGAATTTCACCCCTCAATAAATATTCTTATTCAAATTGGCAATTTTAAATCATAAATATTTTTGTCAAATTGATGATTTTACAATGTGTTTGTGGCATTTGAATAGAGAACACTTTGTAGAAAGTCTAGAAAGGGACAAAAAATGAACCACCTTAATGTGCATTCACCTTAGACTACTTAACATAGGTTAAGTACTTAGGTATCAAAAGTTGTAAAAACCATTACTTGAACCCCTCACCTCCACTTTGGGGTTCAAGTTCCCATCTATTGCATTACCAGATTTTTTAAATATTAAATCTATTAAACAAAAAATTATAAAAAATCAAAACTTTTAGCTTCAAATTAAACTAAGCCACCTTAGGTTGACATAGGTCAACCTACCTATTACCTACCAACTTGCCTAGGTTAACGTAGGCTTCTTTAGGTTGACTTAGGATGAGTTAGGTCAACCTAAACTACTTACAAGCTTAGCCTAGGTTAACCTAGGCCTCCATATGTTAAAAATAAATAAATTTAGTGTAGCTTAAATATGATTACTTAAGCTATAGGCTAAACTTAGATTACGCTAGGGTAGACCTAGCTAGGTTAAACCTAAACTAAACTAGCCTAATATAGGTTAGACATAGACTAAACATGGCTAAATAAACATAAGTGAATTTGAACATAATTTTTATGCTAAACTTAGTTAAACAATGATAAATTAAATTAAATTTGAATATTTAGGTTAATTTTGGATAAATTAAGATAAAGTTAGTATTGAAGCAATACATGGTTAAATATGGTTAAATATTTATAAAATGATCAACTTGGCTAATAAAATAATTGGTCCCATGCAATTAGAATTGTTTTTCTAGTCATTTTTGTTAGTTGCATGACCATAAGGTTGATTACTAGTTGTTAAAGACATTCTTAGTTGTTTTCTTAATCATGTTGGATATTGTAGTTGCATAGGACAAGTTGTAAACGACATGTTTTGGCATTATGAACATTTTTTTAATAATCAATAAATGCAATTTTATTGAAATTAATGTTGTGAGTCATTATGTTGACTATTAGTTGTTAAAAACATTTTTAGTCATTTCCTTAATCATGTTGGACATTATAGTTACATTGGACAAGTTGTAAGAGATATGTTTTGGCATTACGAACATTTTTTACAAATTAATAAATGCAATTTTATTGAAATTAATGTCATGAGTCATGAGGTTGACTATTAGTTGTAACATTTTATTAACACATGGCATGCCACATCATCATCATTAGAGATTGAATCGTTATTAGTTGCAAAAGTAAATAATATTTTTGAATTCCTAATTTTAAATCATTCAAATATATTAATGTAACTTCAAAAATAATAATATATTTACCCAAAATTTGAACAAGTTGTCATATTGGGTATAATTGTAAAACCATGATGCCACATGACATCTTGATGTTTTTTGCAACTACCTAATAATTTTTATGATTAAGTAGTTATAAACATAATAAAAAAAGACATAAAATTCAAGATGTGTTGTTATGACATCAATATAACAAAACTTACAAGGAAAAGTTACAACCAGGTTGCTTGAGGTATCTTTGCCTTTATCTCCTACCTAAGATAATTTAACTAACCTAATGCATGGGTTTAAATTTTTTCCCAATAGATTCCCCCACCTTCCTTGTTGACTTAAACTTTAACTTACACTTATATGATCTAAACAATAACTTCATTTTATGTTCACACCTTCCCATTCTTCTTATTCAATTATAACCAACCCTAAACCTAAACAAGTGAATTACAACATGCGCACTGTCGCAACCCCACTTTGGGCAAAGTGTGAGGATGAGACTCACACTCCCAAAAAGTGGGAACTTAGAGTCCTCCGGGACTCTCGCAACTTCAAAGCTCAACAGTAGAGGACAAAACACCTCGCCTTGAGGTGTTCTTTATACCGTTGGAAAGGTCTTGAAGTTCAGATGTCCAAAATGGCCTCGCACGAGCCATTTGGACATCTGTAGCCCAAGTTATGGGCAAAAGAAGGGCCGGGAGTCAAATTGGCAATTTGACTCCCGACCACTAAAAGTCGGGAATCGACCCGATTTTGACGTCTGTAGGAGGAGTGCGACATGGCGTTGGAAAGCTCCCAAAGAAAGCTACAAGATTACTTTAGGCCTCATCCCAATTGGAGGTCTGAGCAAGAAGTTGTGGATGCCCAAAGTCCTGAGAGTCCAACCCGGGATAGTTTCGAGACTCCTCCTTGGGAGTCCCGGGAAGAAGTGCCATTCGGATGTAGCCTCCGCAGGGAGTTGCAAAGAATATTATATGGGGGAAGGTGGTGGCTTCCCCTGAGTCGGGGCCGTGGTGAGTCAAGTGAGTCCAAGGTCGCCTGTGGCTAGTCCCAACACTAAAACGGTGCTGAATGAGTTCTAACCAACTTGTGATTGGTTTTGGATGCAGGACCCGAGTAACTAAGTAGTTTGTCCCTCTTCCTAGTCTAATCCCGGAACTTCTAGCACGCCCCTCTCACCCCCTTTAGTGCTGGAAATTAGGAGCGGCCCCAAGTTCCAACTCCTTCCGCATCTCTACATAGTTAGATCCTCAAATGGGTCTATCAAGGAACTTGGGAGCGCGTCACGCACAAAACAAACACAAATGGAAACAAACCTTTTTCACAACAAATCATCACACATAAAGAAAAGGGAAAATTACATTGGAGTCCTTAGTTTCTAATTATTGATCTTTTACTCCAACCAAGCTCCTACCCATGTTGGACAAAATCATTTTCTTACCTATAAATAGTTTTATCTTCTCTCTATCTTTTTTTTAATCTTTTGGCTTCATTTATTCTCCACTTTTAGCCATGTTAACAACCACTACCTTCTTTTTAAGATGTCATGGACACCACCATCACCCATTGTTTACATCATTGTTTGCACCAACACAATCGCATACATCATCGTTTACATCATTGTTAACTTTTAGTTCACTATTAGTTAGGAAACTTCTCAAGATATTTCCTTGGTTGGTGCACACATGGAAGCCTCCATGGAAGCTTCCTTGGTCAGTGCACACATGGAAACCTCTATGGAGGCTTTTTTGAACTAGGTTGTCAATGGGGCATACGTAGGGGTAGGACTTCCCATTACTTTCAATATGTTCAACACTAGTTTTGGGTACATTTTTCTTGTCATAACCTTTGTTTTCATATGTTATCAGAATAAAGTTCTATTTGAATCATCTTTTAACATATATCGTGTTTTTACTTTACGTCTTTGTGTTTCCAATCTTGGATTAGACTTAGGCTTACATTTCTTGTGATTTGTTTTTCTTTTTGTGTCTTTGGCTTAGTTATTGTACTTGTAATTTTTCATGCCCATGACATAGGCTTTTTGAAACTAATTTTCCTTTTACCTACTTCCCTTATTTTCACACAACAAGGCAAACCTTATATTCCCACTTTTAAATCAAACCCCTTTTCCTTCCTATCCATCCCCCTTTTCAACCTTTCCTTATCAAACTTAGCATAAGTTCTTTGTGCTTCTTCCTCCCTTTGCTTTTGAGTGGAACCCCCTTGAAAACCTCCCTTGAATACTTGCCATCACCAAACAATGATGCTTCCACCTCCATCTCCCTTGTGTTGTTTGGTTGGGCACATTTGGAAAGTTCAACTTGTCATGATGTAATAGCCTCTTCACATTGCTTTTCCTTTTCATGATACATCTAACCCCCCATTAGCCCATATATTCAAAATTAAATCATCATCACTCCTCACTCCCTCCTTACACACTACTCATTAATTAGGAGATGGAGGGGTGGTCAACAATGTTCTCCCCATCCAAGCTTGAAGAAAAAGAAACAATTGATGTTTTGACCTAAACCTAACTTTTAGTACCTTCCTAAAACCCACCCCTGGTAGACCTAATCAACCTAGGTGAGGACATACTAACCTTGCCTTAACTTAATCTTATTATCCTATCACCCACTTTATCCTAATTAGGCCACCCATCCCCTATCCATATTGGATAAGATCAACCTATTACCTTATCCCATGAACTTCAAACTAACCCCAAAAGTTCATTAGCCAACTTATTTATGTTTAACCAAAACTGGGTTAGGCTGATTGGGGCCCAACAATTATCACATTGATAAAGCAACTTTGATGATGACATTGTTGTCATCTTCGACTTTTGATCTTTAATCCTAAATCTTGATCCTTGAAAATTGATTGTTTCATTGTCACATCATTGGACGTAATCCTTAACCTTAAAAGGACACTTGATATCAAGATCGAATATGATAATCATAACCATCCTTAACAAAACCATCCATCACTAGATATGCATATATCAATCTCAGCATCCATAATCATCACCATTCAAAACCTGCTTTAAACGATTATGAATATGATAAGGATATAATACGTTTATTATCTCATTTAGATATGAATAGGATAAGGATATAAATCTAGTACACACATGCCAATTGCAGATAATGTCGATTATAGAAATTGACACAAAATCCAAATATGCATTTATGCATATCCAACTATTATACATATTGTTAATAAAAAAAAATCTTATAACCAGCCAACATTGGTTAGAACCTAAAATAAATGTCACATGATTTTAGATAATTGTATTACAATCCTTAAATCAAATGTCCCTTGCCATAGGGCAAAGTTATAGCAAATTGAAATCAATTGTATTTAAACTTGAAGGTGAATGTATAACAACCCTAAGCCAAATGTCTCACAACCTCAAGACAAATGTCACGAGCCTTAAAAGATTGACTTGGGGTCTAATATGTGGTCACCCTAAGCCACATAGGATGAATTATATATATAATGGTTAAGTGTTAGACCTTGTGCCAAGAGATTTTATTTCAAGAGAAAACATTAATTTGGCATATGCAGATTAGCCTAGGGTAGGCTAATTTTTTTGGGACATTGGTATTTGGTTTGGAGTTTGGACTCAAGTTCCAATACAACCCTTTGGGATTCCATAAGGACCTTATCTGTTGGTACCTTACCCTACACAACTCAAGGGATGGTTGTCTAGGGGTCCCCTACAGCCTTATTGAAAGTGTTGATTCTACCTTGGATACCTCCTTCATAAAATGAAAGACTGGGCCCATTGTGGCTGATATTTTAAATATGAAACCTATGGATGAAATAAAACCTTTAGGTTTAGATTTAGGAACGAATACTATCATGCCCTTGAATGTTATGTGAAGTGATCATACTCGGTTTTCCTGTTTGAGCTACCTCATTCACATGTGGCATGTGAGGTCGTTGAACTAAGGTACGTGGTTTTCCTGTCATACATAAGTTATGTGGTTTTCCTATCATACATAAGGTATGTGGCATGCAGGTTTGGTGGACCAACATATGAAATCTGCCTTCTATCAAAATACCTTTTGTTGATAACAAAGGAATTGATATCTTATTTTGGTTTGCAATTTTTTATCACATATTATTTTAAAGGAAAAGAATTTAGCAAAGCCAATGGTGTTGTTTTTTTATGACTTCCAATAATTAAATTATGTGTCCACATGTCTTTGCTGAAAAGGGCTTGCATTGTTTCAAAAGTATGTGGAATAAATGATTAGGTTGTCTAGTGTATGGATATGCCAATTTGAAGCATTTAACATATAGGGTATGGAGTTAGAGATAAGTATAAGCTTGTTTAGTGTATGGGTATGGTGGTAGAGGTCAAGCATTTCAGGTTTAGGATTCGAACTTAAGGTTAAATGATAATTATAGGGTTATGAATATGGTGACTGACCAAGGGTTAATGGATAGAGTGAAGGATAAGGGATAACATTGTTTAAAGTAAAGCTTGCACAGATGAAGGTCTAAGCTTTAGGCTTTAAGGTTAAAGTCAGGATTCAGGGAATCGTGAAGATGGCTTAGGGTTTTATGTGTCGAATTAGGGTTAAACAGTAAGATTATTTAAGTTATGGCGATATAGGTCAAGGGTCTAATGTTTAAAAATATATGAGTAATGTTAAGGGATAAGGTTGATTAGAGTATTAGTTAATGACAAGGATTAAGGTTTAAGGAATGATGAAGTAGGTTTTGGGTTTTTTTTTCAACTTTGTGAGGTAGGTGATGTAACAATCATGCAGAAGAAAATTTAACCAAATTTGACTACATGTAAGAGATGAGAATCGAAATAAATTAAGATTCCTAACTTCGTTTGATGACCTACTGGAACCTATAGTCAAATATGGCAAATTCAGATTCATTTCTTTCAAAATATGATGGCTTGTGGGCATTTTTTTCAAAAGAAAATTTTGAACTGAAAATCATGAGTGAGGTATGACAAACTTTGAGGGTCAATGGTTTGAGGAATGATGAGATTAGACATTTTGATTAACATCATCTAAGGGTGGGAGGGGTTGCCACGTTGATTCAAACCACCAAGCACCTTTCTCATTGTTGTAGCCTCCTACGAGTAGAGGGCAAAATCAAGAAACCAATAAAAAAAATAGGACAAAATATGGCACCAAATGACTGTACACCACTTGAGAAATACAAGAGGTAGGAAGAGGGTTGAAAACTATGACACACAATCAAAAGTTGGGTTGTGTAAATGTGATCAAAACTTGCTTACTATACACCCTTGCTACCCACCTGCCCCCATCCCAATAGGTGCAAAATGTGTTCAAACTTAATATGCTGTGATTGGCTAGTTTTTATGTTTGAGCAGAGCCCTCCCCCCCCTCAAGAGGCTGTTGCATGCCTTGTTCTCATCCAACCCACCCTTTACATTGACAGGGAATTCTCTAGTCAGCATGCTGTTTGAAGCCTACCACACAGACTCCACACGGCCCGACAATTAAAAATGTTT
>Ga0116228_10003806_pt1 | contig 13336 bp, 7 predicted proteins | sample S1TSphfallax_2_FD_89694 | JGI IMG/M metagenome (GOLD analysis project Ga0116228, IMG submission 89694) | Host-associated microbial communities from peat moss isolated from Minnesota, USA - S1T2_Fc - Sphagnum fallax MG | ecosystem: Host-associated > Plants > Peat moss > Unclassified | place: USA... | reverse complement strand
GTGTACCATTTACTCCTTTGATATTCCCTACCTATTTACTTTACTATGCACTAATTAACTATGTAGCACATAGTAAATTGGAATTACAATTTGCATCATAGAAATAACTTCCACATACTTCTAAATCCACCGTTGAATTTAGGGTTTGATGAATCCATTAAATCTAGGGTGTTTGAGTTTTCATGAGGTTCCACCGTCATTCCCACTGTCGCAACCCTAGCTTTGGGCTCGCGACCAAGGCAAAGGGGTTGCAAGGGTGCGAGCCAAGAGGAAGCCTGGGCTTTGTAGCTCATCATTACGCATACATGGTGAGAGTCATACAAAAGGTTAAACCCACTTGTTTTGAACAAGCAATTGGAAATCCTAAATGGGATAATGCCATGGATGAAGAAATGACGACATTGGATGCTAATGCTACTTGGGAGTTGGTAGCTTTACCAAAGGACAAGAAAACAATTGGGTGCAAATGGGTGTACAAAGTCAAGCACAATGCAGATGGATCTGTGAACAGATATAAAGCAAGATTGGTTGCCAAAGGTTATGCCCAAACTTATGGCATAGACTATGAGGAGACATATAGTCTAGTTGCCAAAATGACAATTGTAAGAGCAATCATTGTTATGGTAGCAATAAAAGGATGGTCTTTACATCAAATGGATATAAAGAATGTTTTTCTTCATGGAGATTTACGAGAAGAAGTGTACATGGAACAACCACTAGGTTATGTGGACCAAACACATCCTAATTTGGTTTGTAGGTTGAAGAAAGCTTTGTATGGCTTGAAGCAAGCACTTAGAGCTTGGTCATACAAGATAGGTCAATATTTTATCACAAGTGGATTTCAAACATCCAATGCAAATTTTTCACTATATGTGAAAAAGACAGATCATGGGATTGTTGTCATAGTCATCTATGTTCATGACTTGATTATCACAGGAGATAGCGATGTAGACATCTTTGATTTTAAGAAGTTTTTGAAGCAAAAGTTTGAGATGAAGGATTTGGGAGAGTTGCATTACTTCCTTGGCATTGAGGTAATCCAATCCCACAAAGGGATATGGTTACTACAAAGGCAATACGCCTTGAACAAATTGTCCGAATATGGGATGATGGGTTGCAAACCCATTTCAATTCCATTGGAGCAAAATGTGAAGCTAAGTGCAGATGAAGGAGACCTTGTGGAGGATACCACTATGTATAGATGCATAGTGGGGAGTTTGATTTACATGACCATCATAAGGCCAGATTTGAATTATGTAGTTGGAGTGGTGAGTCAATTCATGCAAACACCACGGAAGCCACATTTGGATGCAGTGAGGCGCATACTGAGGTACATAAAACATACTTTGCAGTGTGGAATTTTTTATGAAGCCAAAAGCTAGTTACAAGTACATGGATATACGGATGCTGATTGGGCTGACAATGTTTCAGATAGAAGATCAACCAGTGGTTTCATGTTTTCTTTTGGAAGTGGTGCTGTTAGTTGGAGTAGTAAGAAACAACCAACAGTTACATTATTAAGCACGGAGGCAAAATACAGAGGTGCAACAATTGTTGCATGTGAAGTAGTTTGGTTATAGAAACTACTCTCAGATTTGGGACAATCAGTGGATGCTCCTGTTGTCATTTATTGTGATAACATCAATAGCATACTACTTGCTAACAACCCGATCTATCATGCTAGGACAAAGCACATTGAGGTGCACTACCACTTTATTAGAGAAAAAGTTTTAGCAAAAAAATTAACCTTATTCATGTCAGTACTAAAGATCAAGTTGCTGACATTTTCACAAAGGCTTTAGGTATAGACAAGCTAAAGAAGTTTTGACAAATGCTTGGTGTATTAAAAGTGGATTTGAGCTTGAGGGGGAGTGTTGAGAATTCAAGTTTAACTAATTAGGTTTCATTAGTTACTGGGGTAGGAAAGTAACTAAGTTACTTTCACAAGGTTGAATTACTTTCTTTACTTATTTTAGTTTGGTTATTTGTGGTTTGGTCTTGTAGTTAAATACCTTGGTGTTGATGGTTTGTTTCTCTTTTCTTTATTGCACAAGTTTGTGTATTTCATGTGACAAGAACCTTGAGGAATTCTTGATGTTATGTTTTGTGTTGTGAGCATCGTGTTATAGTTTCCTTTCAATAAAGTTCTATGTTTGCACTTGAGTAGATCTCCTATTTGTTAACAACTTCCAACACATGGTTCATTTCAAGCCAAAGCTTCAAACTTAATTGATTTGAATTAGTTGGGTCAACTAATAATGGATTTGTTTGGAGAGAAAAGTTCTTGATGGAGCTTCAAACTTGGGTTGATTCTATGGAACAAATTTGTTCATGAGTTGGATCTACAACTTGTAATGTCATAGAAATCTTGAAGAAAAAAAACGTGGGTACCAATTTGCAGAAAAATTGAAAAACAGAATTCTTGAGCAAAAAGAATATATGTGAACCCATTTGTCAAGGACTTGATAAGAAGTCTCTTGAATGAAGAAGAGATGGGTATCCATTTGCAAAGAATTTGAAAAAAAGTTCCACAACAAGTTAAATAAGTCGGTGTAACACATAAGTTATAAATCTTATTAGGCAAGATTAGCTTCTAGAAGAAGGATTGCTTACTTTTGAATCTATTGAAGACTTTTTACCCATCAAGATGACAATGTTAATAATTTATTTTTTGGAATTTTTAATTTTCATTAAAAATAAAGTTCATAAAAAAAATTGCATTATACATAACCATGGGTTTATATATATAATTTATATTTAATATATCTTATTTAAAATACATATGAAAATATTATATGTATTAAAATGAATCAAAAATATTAATAATAATATATAATGTATTACTTGATATGTTATAAATAACAATATACTTATAACAATATTTAAGCCAATATTATACATCATAAAAATAAAATTTCAATCATACATAGGATTAATATATGGGAGAGATCATTTTTAAATTTTTATGTGAAAAAACAAAAAGAAAAGAAAAACATGTGTTTTAATTATTATTTTAAAACATGCATTAGAGTTTTATTAAATTAAAGACTTTATGTTTTTTTTTAAAAAGCAGTTTACAACTTAAAAAGGGAAAAACATAAATATGTACATCATTGAAGAAATGTTAAGCATGAACTTTTAATTTTTTGATTTCAACAAACTCTGAATTAATTCTAACATTAAGTAATAAACCTTAAACCCTTGTACCATCAATGTGACCAATTTTGCATTACGTTCATTTTTATATATGTTAAATCATATTGTAAAGTGAACAAATAATTTTGAAAACATGAGTTTCATCATGTATTGGTGGGCAATCAAATATTTAAAAAATATTTTTCATGTTTCATGGTTAATGAATTATCACAATACAATACATGTATTGCATTTAAACAAAAGTGGGTTAGAAAATATTGAACTCTAACAACTATGGAACATATGGAAACAAAAAGAGGTTCATAATTATGTTATAAATGATAAATCTAAATAATTGATAAGATAAAAAAAACCAATACAATGAGCAAAGTCTAGAGTATAAACCTTAAGCTTCGAAATATATGAACCAAATTTGTAAACCTTAAATCATCAAACCTAACCCTAAAAATCCAAATGATATTTTGCGATAAATCCTATTAAAATCATAACTATACAAAAACACTTATTGGTTATATTGAAGTGACCCCACATATGGGTATTACGTTTAAGGTTGGGTCTTCACTTAAGGTTTACCTAAATCACTTATGGATTATTTCATAATGAACTTGCATGTGAGTATTGCATCTAGGCCTTGGTCTTCATTCAAAAGGACACATAAATCACTTATTGGTTATATTGAAGTGACCCCACATGTGTGGGTATTGTGTTTAGGGTTGGGCTTTCACCTAAGGTTACCTAAATCACCTATGGATTCTTTCAAAACAAGCTTCAATATGGGTATTTGCATTTAGGGCTAAGTATCCGCACACATATTAACATGTATTTAATTAATTCTAAACTAAAATGTAAATTTTGGACTTAATTCAACATTGTGAATGTAAGAAAGGCCACCTGGTGGCCACCAAATATAAACAAATTTGAATAAAACTTGCAAAATTATTGTCATTTCTTTTATTCCCTCTAATATTATGCGTTACATTTGGGTAAATTTAAGGACTTGAGGTGTATATGTTAATGCCAACCACAATATAATCACATCTATAATAAAAAATTATCAATATACAATGTTGGCCTAACATAAATATTCAAAATTTGCAAAATGAAACCAAAGATAGAATTAATGACCTAAAACTTATAATTTAAAATTCTAGACATTTGAAAGAAAATTTCATATGTTTGATGGGGATTACTTGGTGGCCACCTAGTAAAAGGCTATAATTCATCAAAACATTAAAAAAATAACATGGTGTGGATTTAGTAAAAAAAAGGGACTAAAACTTGCAACCTTAAAATCTAGACATTTGAAAGCAATTTTCATACATTTGATGGGATAACTTGGTCTTAATATGAAGCTGATAATTTTATTATTTGATGGCATGATGGACACTAATGTTTATTTTTGTTAATGAATTTATATATAGAAATTATGGTTTAATTATTTTTTATATAAATTAAAAGATAAAACATGAAAGCCTAGTGGTCACAAGCTTTAGGTCAATGACAACATTGAAATATTAAGTAGCAAGGATTTTGGTAATATTTAATATTTTTCATTTTATTTTTGGAAATAATATTAAAAAATTCATATGGTTATGTATTGAATTTTAATACTATATATATATATAAATTTGGTGGAGGGATCAAGTTTGTTAACCAAGTAGGTGTCAAATAGGTTGTTACAAAAAGGAGGGTGCAATCAAGATATTTTGTACATGTTACCATGTTTTCTACTAGAAAACACACAAAAAAAATCTTTCAAATTTTTAACATTCTTTTAACATTTCAAAACAAATGAAACTTTTAGTTTTTTTCATGGGCATCTTTAACTTCTATCTAGCTTTTCAAAGCAATTTATGTCATATCATTTGGACTTGAAAAAGTACCCCAATAGTATTTTCAACAATTACATAATTTTTTAGGGGTTAGGGAAGATTTTAGTTGGGTGCAAGCATACAAAAGTACGCCAGAAAAATATACATTGCAAGTAAAAGACACAAAATTGTCAACTTTGAAGCATAGAAAATAGAACTTAATTTTTAAAAACATACAAAAGAATTACATGAGTGTATGTAGGATGGTATGGATATGTTTTTTAAAGCTTAAAATTTTTTGTCTCCTTCTTTTTCAAGCTACTTTCACTATACTTTCCAAATTTACGTTATTGTCCCATATTGCACAAAGTAACGTAAAAGTATATTAATTAATTATCATTTGACCAAAAAACTCATATGTCCTACTTTTAGATTGTTAGAGGATTATTTTGACATATTATATGTAAGTATTAGTGTTTGGGTTCATATACAAAATCATGTTTTAGATGCATAATTCTATTAAATTGGGAAACTATTTTTTTAAGGCTTCACATTATCATAATTGAAATATTCAAGTTTCAAAAAAAAAGTATCAATATGCATGATAACTCAAACATCAATATCCCAACATTTGAATAGTTTAATTTTGAAAAAGTACCAAACATTAACTTGCGATAAATAAATATAATGATGAAAGTAATATAATACATTAAATATGACCATATATGGTTTATTTAGTATAGCAAGTACATTCTAAAATTTGTAGCATTGCTAAAAGCTTTAAAATTTAAAAATGAAAATTCTACTTTTCACCTACTTTTACTTTTTGACTAAGGATTACCAATTGGCCTACTTTAGCTTGCTTATGCTTAGTTATGAAAACAAACTCCATTAACCAAAAAAGTTATATTCAAATGTTCACCACATCAATATTGAGGTGCTTGAAAAAAACTAAATACTTGCAAAAACATTTCACCTACTTTCAAGTATTTGAACTTTATTTTTCAAATTGCCACAAATTTTAGGTCCAATTCAAATACTTGCAAGTAGTTTAAAAAACATAATTATAATAATTTAACTTTTTAAATCCATGCAAACAAGGGTGATCGCACATTTGAATGGCTCAAAAATGGCATAAATTATAGTCCCTATGAGTCCAAACAAGATTTTTTAAAATGATTCAAATGGACATGGTTGTTTCAAAGAATGTTATTATTCTAATCTTTGATTAACACATGTTCAATCATTTACAAACCTTCCCAAATCTATGTGAAAATTTATATTTAATGTAGTTAATGTTATTTTTTAATTTGGAAGTCCTAAAAGGAAAACCCACAAAGTCTATATGAATAATGGCCCATCCAAAGCTTTCAAAAACACATGTTTTTGGGACAAAAAATTTGAAAAACAAACAAAAATTGAAACTCATATGGATTTATGAAAATATGGTCAAACTTCAACCATTCAAAGGTCCTTAACTATTAAATGGTTAAGGTTTTCGAAGAAAAGATTCATGATATGAGTTTATCATTTTATATTTCATCATATATTGAGTCCCAATAACAAATTTGGAATGTGATTTAACATATTTTTTTCCATTTTGTGATGTTCTAGACAGATGATTAGTCTTTATATTTTGACTTCAAAAGTCTTTTATTACTAGCAAATGAGTTTTTTATCAATAAATAACCATATAATTCTCTTCACAATGAAATTTTTAGTATAAATCCAAGTCGTAATTTGTAGATCTAAGGACATATTGATCACCTTATGCATTTGAATAAAGGGTACCCATGAAGAAAAAACTAAATGTCACGAAAGTGAGCCACTCAATTGTGCATCTACCTATAAGAATTAAACAATAATGTACCCAAAAAAAATATTATCCCCATAAAAACATCTATTTGTTAGTCCTTTTATTTAACGACATTAATATTTTGTTGTTTACACCATTTTTTTTGTATACTTTACCATGCTTTCGCTTAGGAAAGTTTTTTTTTTAATGATGCTCTAATCTTCATTATTAAATTTATTACATATCAATTTCATTTATTTTTCTAACCCAAAAGTAGGTTTAAACATATTTTTTTAGTTAGTTTCAAGTGTACTTTTAATCTATTTTTTAGGTGTTGGCATAGTAGGGTGGACCAATTTTGGCATCACAAAGGTACTTTTTTTGTAGTGGGTGTGATTACAAGTGTTATATCTTATAACATATGTTGGGTTTGGTTAATAGGGACTCATTTTCAAATAATAAACTTTAATATTTACATGGTGCAATCTTTTAATGCAAAAAACATAAAATCCCAAAAGCTATGGACTTTTGAAATTGAAAAACTAGGGTGTAACACCAATTGCAATTAGGTTAATGGAATTTAATTTGATCCAATGATGGATCTAAAACTTGTTTAAGGAATTGATTTCAAGGTGGAAATGTATTAATAAAAAAAATGCAAAAGAGTTTTACATCATATGAATTGGAGGTATTACATTATGGACTTTTAACTACTTAAAAAACACACCTTATTTTTAAAAGTCCATAACATTTTAAAACAAAGGTGTTTTGAGTTTAAATTTTGTCAATTTATGTAAATCATTAACCTTTACAATGCACAAATCACTTATGGAAATTTTTTTGCTAAGAATGGATAGATATCAGTTTGTCATTATCATATGTCAACTATGCACACTATAAAGCTTACAAAATGGACTTTGGGCCAAGTTTTTTTTTCCCGGGTTTTGGCCCACCCAAGCATGCCAAGACCTTTTTAAATTCATTCTCTTAATAAAAAAAAATTATACTTTTATAAATTTAATAGAGTAAATTAATGTTACTTGACACAAAATTTCACATAATTTGATGTTATTTTATGGCAATTATATGAATGACACATGGTTGAAGTGAAGATGTCTACATCAAGGTGATACTTAGTGTAAAGTTCAAGATTTATGTGTGAGACGACCATTTTTAGGGGGGGTATTAGATAATTGTCCAACCTATTTTTTATCACCCTATTATTATTCAATTTTAAATATATACATGTTAAAGCCACCATATATTAATTATAATCCATTATTTTAGATTATTACATACCTTATAATATAATTAAATTGACTATTTGAATAAAATGTACCCTATTTTACTCTAATTAACTTATCATTTTTACCCAACAATGAATATATCAAGCACCCTGTATTTCTATTCACATATTTTCTACTTTTTTTTACTACTGTTTTCCTCGAGATGTCTACTTTTTTTTTGTTTACTTTATCTTGATTTGACCCTTTTACATTATAAAATAATACAACATTTTGTAAAGTCAAAAGCATTTTTAAATTTTTTTTCAATTTGGAAATGAAAGTATACTACAAATATTCTTGAAAAAGTGGTCATCAAAAGGAAAGATGCAACTTCTATTATTGCACTTGCACCTAATCATAATAAAAAGCCTTGCATATTAAATGATCGTATGATTCATGTAGTGACTTCTTGCATGTGAACCATGCACATTAAATGGACCAAATTTAATAATAACATTAAAAAATACCCCACATAAATTCATTATCATTGATTACATTTGTAATATACCCATTTCACTTACATTTAACAATAATGATCATTGACTCTTGATAGAATGTGGTAAGGGCAAATATTACAAAGAAAACATTAAACACCCTTGTTGAACTTTGCGAGGGGTGCAAAAAAAAAAGGCCTCAAGTGCCTGACATAGTTCTACTCGAAGGTTTGACTAAAAATCTGAAAAGTCTAAATAAATAAATAAATCAGTACAATTATTTCAACTGATATGAAATAAGTTAATGATAATAACTAGATCCTACTTCCATGTAGTGGTGGGTTCAAATCTCATGAACCATCATTCAAAACATGAACCATGCAAAGCACAAACTGACAAGCCAATGAAGTTGGATGATAGAGTATAACATCCTATCATATTACAATACCATCAAATTATGGTAAACATCACATATAACTTTCAAAGAAATGGCTGAAACCACAACTTAGTTCATCTAAAAAATATGCCATGAACCATGACTCTATGAACTAATGATTATTCAACATGAATAGGTTTCACAATTGATGCAATGTAAAACTCTCTATTGTTTTGTAAGATGTCTAGTTAGGAGGTAATTTTTCTCCTAACTTTTCAAGAAGGCGAAGGCACCTGTGCGGGTGCTTGTTCACCCTGGCCCTAACTGTGTAGTTGTCTTTGGCAAATTTATTAATTTACAAACATTGGTTTGCCTTTTCTTTTACATGTACATAGACTGCTTATACACCAGCATTTGGCCATTGAGTATAGGGTAAGGCTTGAGTTGCGACCACAATTGCGTTTCAGGGCTATAACCTGTACAGTTCATGGGCAACACTGCCCAGGGTATAAGGTGCTTACATATATAATACAATAAATTACAGCCATGATCATGATGCATGCAGAGATGGGAAATGGGTTGAAAAATGTGTTATGAAATTGTGTTACAAGCGCTATGTGGGATGGAAGGTGGGTGGATAGAAAACACTTTTCCATTGGGTTCCAGTTGCCTTTCTAACCAAGGTGGTTAGTTCAGATGCTATTTTTGCTACCGACAATCTGGCATTGGTTTGTGACAACGTGAAGTCAGATGGGTGATGGGCCAATTGGGTTACTATTGAAACATAAATCGATCAGCGTACTTCAGAGATTCGACATCAAAGTCATAAAATTGCAAAAGAAAAGAAGAACAACAATCACGGAACAACTATTGGAATTATATTTTAAAATGTTATGATTTTCATAGTTTAAGAAATTTTATTTTGAGCAAAAACGAAACTAATATTGCATTTGTAATCAAGAAAATGACAAGTTGAAACCAGTTCACACAATTCAATGAAGCAAAAACATTATTTAAATAAAAATTGGATCTCAGAGACATTGCACAACTCTCAGATTGTCAGCGTCCAGAATCCATGAAGTTGCGTGCTTCGTCTGATGCCGTCGCTAACCCACCTTCCATAACCCTCTGCGCCACGATCTTTGCGTTCTTCACGAACGCGTCCGCCAACCAGACCATGAACTCCTCCACTTTCTTGTAAGCATAGGTCACTCCGTCCACTATCGCGGTTAAGATCTCAGTGAGCATGCCTACCGCCTGTTCCACAAGGCCTTTGAAAAAGTCGGTCCAGCTCCTGGTCGCCTTGACCACAGCGAGGGTCGCCTCCATCCAGAGCGCCTCGTCTTCCTCCAGTTTTTGTATACCTTGCGGTGTTTGCAGATCGTAGTTATTGCGATCGGGTTTGATCCTCTCGCATTCCGCCTCTAACCTGTTGAAGTCCTCGTTGATGCTGTCCCTGCTGGCCTGAAATTCTTGTTTCATTTCTTTTAAAAATTCGTCTGGCGGAGTCTTTTTCCGCAGTGCCTCTGCTCTCTCGCGCATTTTCTCCAGGCTCTGACGACCCATGTTGACCGTTGTCATGGCCACGCGCCTGAGGTCCATAAATACCGACTGTTCACCGCGAACGGGTAAGGTACCCATTCGGGAGCCCGACGGCGCTAAAACTCTTGATGTCATTGTAACGAAGCTCTTGCAAATTACACGCAACGTAGTTCTGACAGATCACAAAATAAATATGCAACAAGCTGGAAAAGTGGGCGTCGGAACTGAATTTAGGGCAATCAACGAACAAGCTTCGCACATAATTTCGCTATCTGCAATTCTTACTTCTGGTAAGGATCAAGGATCGGATCTTACATAGGTAGTCCGCGTTGTGCCTAAGAAATTGTCAATTCAGAGTCGATATATATGTCACTTCTCAGCTACTGCCACAGGCCGGAACGTCGGATCGGAGAAGCTCGATAGCACTGACAGTGCTAGTGCTATGGCAACCCGGACCAGGAGAGAGATCAGAGGCAAGACCCGCACAGGACGCCGACAAGAGCAGTGAAAGACCGTGACTGGGAGAGCTGATCAGGCCGCGATGCGGAAATCAGGAAGGGCTCCGACGAAATCTTGGGACGGTGAGCCGCAAGTATAAGATGCACAGAGGGAGCAGCAGAGAAGAATGCGAGGAGAATTCCGAAGGGGGTGGGTGCAAGTGTGAGAGGGAAACAGAAGGCAGCGAGAGAAGCGGAGAATAGCGATAGCAGTGCAGACTAATATAGTACTGGAGAGTTGGCAACCACCTAGAAGCTCGTTCACTGATCTATTGAGTGTATTTTCTTTGGGCGAAATCTCGTTAAATTTCGAGCTGAAAAATATGATTTTGACCTAAACAAAGGACTTTTCATTAAAAAAATCCCAAATTCGCCAGATTTCTAATTCTTTCCAAATTGCCAGATCTTTATGATAGGTTCCAATACATAGCCAAGAATATAAAAGGTTTCTGGTTTTTTCCTACTTTCATATCTAGTATGTAGCGAAATCTGGCTAAATCATCTTATTGATGATCGCCACTTGAGCTATATCACAAAATTGAAAAAAACAACCCTGCAACTTCTAATGGACTGCCCAGCACTATATTTCATCGAGATCAAGCAAGGCAGTGTGGGTAGACGGATCCCAATTTGTCTGTAAAGCCCTGGTTGCTTTGTCCAGAACATAGGAATGCAGTTTGGACCCTGGATTCCAGAACAGCCCCCTTTGAAGTCCTCAGTCCTTACCAGTGTGGGGCGGGTACCAGAAAAATCTCCAAACACCCACTGGGTATCAACCCGGGTATACATAGTTAGAACCAACAGATGTGAACTTCTCAAAAACCCACCCCCACCTCATACCCTAGATTAATCTATGTTAACATACCTGCCCCTGCCTCATACCTGCCATCGGGATATAATCTTTATATATACTCATTCTCAACTTGTGAGGTAAATAAAGGAAAGGGTATTTCCCAAATACGTGAGTACCTTTGTAGGCATATACCCAGTGGAGGTATACTTTAGGGTTAGGGTTTTAAAAGTTGTTGTGTATTTTATGTTTACAGTTGGGTTAGTTTTGTGTTTCATTTTGCATCTCCTTGTTCGTATGTTCATTTATGGTTTGTCAAATCTTGTATCCCATTGCCTTTAATAAGCATTTTTGCAACTTGGTGCTTTTGAGCATTGCATGGTGGACGTTGTGGTGCCATCTTGTTGATTGCTCAAGGTCTTGCAATCATCAATGTGAGTTTATGAGTTTCTTGGTAGCGAAAGCAAAAGCTATGGAGCTAATAGTTGACAACACAAAAGAAGGTAAGCTTCTCAACCTTCTTGCTTGCATTTTATAAAGCTTGTGAAATAAATGTAGAGAGCCCCTTTGTATTGTGAAAGAGTGATCTTTGACTTCCTTCAAATCTATGTTGGTTGGTCTTGGTTTCTTTTGTCTTGGTTCTAGGTCTCTATTAGGGTTATAATGTGTGCAACATGCATAGTGCACATTTTGTGTTTCACGCTTCGTGAAAGAGCTTGATGATCTTCTTCAAAGCTATCAATTCTACGTTGGTTGTAGGTTTTGGTTTTTGGGTTGTTAGTTATTTACATTTTTTTTGTTTAGTTTCTAGGTTTCTACATTACACGGTTCCAGTTTTTGCATTGCGCACAATATGTTTTTCATGTTGGTTCAAGCTTGAATTCTACATTGGCCATTTGGGTTCTGCGTTTTGGATTCCTGGGTATTTAGGTTATAGTTGTTGCAACTCAGTGGTTGTTGGATAATCAACAACAAGTTTCTTTAACTTGATCCATAAGGAGTTCAAGGAGCATAGGTGTGGGAATTGGGAGCTTGCAAGTAGCAAACCAGTTCTTGGGGCTATGCAAGCTTTGAATTTGATTGTTTGATGTTTTTTGTCCCATTCCTATTTGTTTGAGTTAATTGCATTTACATTTCTTTCCTTAACTAATACTCATGGATTCTTCAAGTCAACCTTTCTTGAGCATTAAGGATTCCATCTTAATGTAAACACTTTAGTTTTTGTAGGGTATGACAACAACATGAGTGTTGAAATGTTACCAAAAAAAGACGGAGTGTTGTATATTCTTGAAAATGTTATTCTTGGGAATGTTGCTAAGGATGATGTTGAGGATGTTCCTAGTGTTGATGCATACATATCAAAGTTGCATTTGACAAATTTGGAAAAACAACATGTAGCTTGGAAGCCTTACAATTGTAATTTGCCAACGTGGGCTTTTTTTAAGGTGAACAACAACCAGCCCATAGACCTTTCTTAGAACTAAATAATGTGGTGCATAGTATGCCATAACAATGTTATTGGTCCTAAAATTTTGGCATTATGCACCAGGTTACAAAAAAGCCTTATTGCTTACCACAAGTCAAATGGCATAATAGCCATGAAAAAACATGTAGAATTTGAGCATAGCACTTTAATTAAAAATTTAATC
>Ga0116228_10003805_pt1 | contig 13340 bp, 16 predicted proteins | sample S1TSphfallax_2_FD_89694 | JGI IMG/M metagenome (GOLD analysis project Ga0116228, IMG submission 89694) | Host-associated microbial communities from peat moss isolated from Minnesota, USA - S1T2_Fc - Sphagnum fallax MG | ecosystem: Host-associated > Plants > Peat moss > Unclassified | place... | reverse complement strand
CATTCCCTTTAAGAGAGGAAAACAAATGCATCACTTTTTGCATTGTGAGCAGACATTTATAGTGAACTTCAAACTCTCAAATTATCCAAAGAAGCTGCTTAAACCCTAAACCCTTGATGATTTTTTTTTGCATCAGTTCAGCATGTGGAGATCTAACAACAGCACCATCTCTCAAGGAAAAGTCTGCAAGACACTGGGTTTCAAAAATCTCATCATGATTTTCTCCAAAAGCTTAAGACTATAACAAACACACACACACATATTTTTCTTTGGGGTACATGCTGGATCCAGCTTCAGAGATTCAAGCAACGCTCTTGCGAAATCATACCAGGTACTTCGCCATTGCATTGTTGAATGCGTCGATGAGCGCCGAATCATCCCACACTGCAGACATGGTTCCCGAAGATTTGCTATACAGACCTGGGGCTTCGAAGGAAGCTCTCTAAACCATAAACCCCAATTTTTTGTCCTTTCTGGCGCTTCCCCTTCCCCTAGGGACGACGACACAACAAATTCTGATCAATGAACAAAAAGAGGCTCTGCGATTCCAGAACTGTCTGAAAATCAAATTGCCCGGCAAATCCAACAAAGCTCTGGGCACAGAATTGCTGCAAGGGTTTGCAAGGTCGCGAGCAAGGGGTGCTGTGCAGGGTTCAGGATTTTAGGGCTTAGAGAGAAGCGCTGTCTTCCTCCAGAACAGGGTTTAGGGTTTTAGGTTTTAGGGTTTAAGGTCGTCTTAGGGTTTAAGGGTTTAGTGTTTAGGGTCGTCTTAGGACAACATTGGCGTGCCATTCTAATGAACTAAGGGTGTGGAAGTTACCATATTTTTGTGCATTTTCTGTCTCTGGTCTTGCTCTTTTCTCTCTCACACACACACACACACACATATGGGCTGGAGGTTTTCTTAATCTTTTCTTCCTTAGATAGTAGTAGTGTAGAAAATATACACAAATATACTTCTGTTCTTGGTCAGATTGATGACTTGGTGGAGACTACAGTATTCATGCAGTCGACACCTCAATGAAAAACATCTGCAAGAATGATGCCAATGATATACGTAAACATCTTCCACTACTACAACTGGTCAACCTGGAAATTTTGAAACAAACTGCTGACAATTTCATCGTGAATATTGATCAGAAAGTAGATCAGATGTTCAGCATCGTCAGATGCAGGAAGTCAGGTCCTTAAATGAAGATGTCTCTCCAGTTGGCCTCATCACCTATGTTCCTGATAGCCCATTAGCCTATTGTCTTCTGTAAGAATGTTAGGCATAGCCAAGAAAAACAAGGGTTTTAAGAAGGAACACTGCATAGTGAGTGCAGTTCTGTTAAGTTGGGTGCAAGAACATATTATCTTATTGGAAGCACCACACATGGTTAGCTTCATGCTGCACTTCCACATTAACATTAACTTGAGATTGCAGTTTCACCCCTTCAGCCTACAGCTCATACACTCTGACTGTCTGCCATCACTGATTTTCCAGGATTCCAGATTTCATGCAAGCATACCTCCAGTAGAAGCAGGAACTTATCCTTGCAAAACTAATTGCAAGATGCTATTTAGCCACTGTACAATTGCCACATTCTTTGGCGTAAAATGGAGAAAGGGGACTTCACCTGTCCAATGCACAGAGTCAGGACCAGGACTTACCACCTGATGTTGACTTATGGACCTTAAGATTTCTATGGGCAGTAGTATTGCTGCAGTGCATGATCTCCTAGACAAGATGGAAACAGAACTCAAAAGTATTGATGACAGCCTAACACATTGTCATAATTCACTGAGTGCATAATTTAGTGTCATGATTCTGCTTTGACTTCCAACACAACTTTCCCATGTGCTTTCTTCCCTTCTCTCACCCTATGTGCCTCTGCAGCCTCCTCCAGTGGAAGTGTGTGCCCCACTGGTACTTTAAGCCGTCCATCCTTGGTAAGCCTCGCTATTTCGTCCAATGCTTCTGCATCTGTCCTCATAATTGTCCACCAGTAGTCTGCATTCCGTGTAGTAACCCGCACTGAAATCATAACCATTGCTTGATTGCATGCACGATATAGAGTTTTTAAGACTAGAGGATTCTGTAGGTGCAAATAGTTGAGATTAATTATCAGCAAAGAAATGGAGGTCCTTGTGAAAGAAACTTGACAAACAAAGACCATCATTTGCAGGCCTACTGTGATGCCAAACTCACCAATCCCATACTGCTGTTTATAGCGGATTTTCTTTTTCAACAACACTGCTGCTGCTGCAGCTCCACCTGCCACTAGGCCATATCTATCTGCCAAAGTCACTGTTTCTCCCTGGATACATACAGCACTGTGAGAGGACGCTAAAGTCTGCTGGATATGGAGAACTACCACAAGACAAACAGACTATCCATGGCAAACTCCTGTATTCATGTGGAACATATTCTGACCACTGCACAATAGAGCTTGACTGGCCTTGAAAGTTTCAACTCTTAGCAGAGCAAAAAACGAAGTTCATCATTAGAGCTGTGGAATTCTGGATGGGGAGAAGGGGGTCCAGTGTGGGAATTGCACTGCACCCTGGAATATTCAGTGTGCCAACCTGGAGGGTAAGGTAATGTCCGCCTGCTTGTAGAAGCCTGATGCCTGCAGCTTCAGTCTCAGGCAGCCCAATGGTATCCAAAACCACATCAAAACGGTTGGTGAATTGCAAGTCAATGTTCTGTCAGCAAACAGACATGAATCAAATGCATGGTGAGACAACAGTCTGACTAGAGAAACTTACAAACACACAACCAAGAGCCAAATGGATGTAGAAGAAGCAGTAGCAATATAGTCAAGAGTTAACACTTAAAACTGTTGCCAAAACTGCTTGCTGATGTTCCCACCAGCAAGCAGGCTAGCAAAAGCTTTATGCCTTGAGCCCTATACCGATGATTGAAGAGGGATATGAAGAGAGGTAAGTTACCGGGGTGGTGTAGTCAATGACTTCCATGGCACCTGCTTCCTTCACAAGCTCCATGCTTCGTTTGCCACAAGTGCATGCAACATAGCATTCTGTGCTTTTTGCCAACTGGATGGCTGTGAGTCCAACAGCTCCACCACCACCCATCACAAGAATTCTCTGCCTGTTACACCAAGACAGATCTTCCATATCTAGATTAATTCCATCCTCCTTAGGGCAAAAGACATTAAACACTCTCATTTTGTAAGGGTGTCACACCTGGGTAGCTGATTATGGTTATGGACTGCTGTTTGAATGAAGTGTCTTGATGATAAGTACCAATAGATAAGTTCCTGAAATATGTATAGACAGGAAACATGGCAGGGGACAATTATGATATATGCATAGGCAGGAAACATGGCAGAGGATCATTCCATATGATTAGAGAGTGACAATGTCTTACCCTTTCTTGATCTGTGCAGTACTCCTCAATGCCCGCCATGCAGTTAATGCAGCAAATGGGATGGCAGCTGCTTCCTGTGACATGTTGTAAAGCAGTGAATTACTTAGTTTGGGCAAACTATGCATATGGCAGTAACATCAGTGCAAAAGTCAAGAGTGGAAAATGATATAGGATTCTGACAGGCAGGCAATCACACAGTGTGGGAAATGTTGTCAGGCTTGTGGGTCAGTTGTTCCTCGTGGAGGATGGCATAGTCACTATATGTTCCTCGTGTTGCTGTGGGGTGCAGTGCTCCAAAAACCTGCTCTCCTATGTGCAAATGCTGGACAGACTTTCCCACTCGTGTCACCTCACCACTCACATCTCTTCCAATAACTAATGGTAACAGAGGCTTAAACAATGAGCACCCATAACCTCCTCGCATCTGCATCATTGCACCCTCTTTCTTCTCAGAATACAAAAAATTCTGTCAACGTGATTCTTCCCTACTGGTCAATAGTGTAACATCTGGAAGAAAAGCTTGACAACAGGTATGAGACATGCAGAAGCAAAGCACTTGCAAGCATAGAAACAGAGACCTGGACTGCTTCCCAAAAGGAGAAAGAAACATCACCCATGTGTCCTCCTACAATTGCCCACACACAAACACACACAAAAGTGCACATGCATAGATGATCCAGCATACAACAACATAGACACACAGAATTACAGGAACACCAGAGAGAAAAAAAAAAGAGCTTTTTACCCGTAGATCAAGAGGGTTGACACCAACAGCATGTGTGCGTACCAAAACTTCTGATGCTCCCAACTCTGGCAGAGCCACATCCTCCCGCACTCGCAACACCTATCAGTAGTATTGTTCCAGTCATCAGCATAGAGTGCCACCAAGCCAAACCTTATGGCTCCAAACCCAAAAGCTTTCAAATCAACCAACACTGTACATGGGTCTGCCTGATTGTCATGAAAAAAACACAAAATGTGGAATTGTGCAAGGATATATCAATGGTGCAGAGCCACATCCTCCTGCAATTCCAACGACTATCAGTAGTATTGTTCCAGTATTCAGCATAGAGCACCACCAAGCCAAACCTTGTGGCTCCAAACCCTAGAGCTTGAAATCAACCAACACTGGACACGGGTCTGCCTGATTGTCCTGAAAAAACACAAAATGCGGAATTGTACAAGGATATATCAATGGTGCTGAGGCTCACATCCGGGCCTCCAAATTCTGATAGAATTACAGCTCTGCATGTGGTGAGATAGCGTTTGATCCCCAGGAATTCCGTTGCCTGACTGCTACGAAATAAGCAAGTTTGCGATCCGTGAGTCCACATGATGATGATGATGATGTTGTGGGGTCGGGAACGCTCTTTCTGTTGTTTCCCTTCCTCAATTCTGCTTAATAATGCTCATCGCTCCCTTTCTTTCAGCTTCTTCTTCAATTTAGGTTTCCAACAAAGCTGCTGCGGTAATACATACCAGGAGCGAACAAAGAAGAATGAAGCTTCGTCTTCAAATGATGCACCTTTGTTCTCTGACAACAAGAATGATAAAGAAGAAGAAAGTAGAAGAAGAAGAAGAAGAAGAAAGAGATTTACTGAGCAGAAAAGCCAACAGTAAAACCAAAACTGTTTCTGGAGAAGAAGGAACTCCGCAACCTTTGAGTTGCAACTCTCTGGAACTGACAATGTTGTTGCAAAGTCGTTCAGAGTTTCAAAACGAGTTGTTGTTGTTGTTCTTCTTCTTCTTCTTCTTCTTCCTCTTCCTCGGAAAAGAAAAACCATGATTCTGAAAGAAGGCAGCAGCAAAGGCAGCAGCAGCAATCTACAAAATATAAAGCAGATTAGGGTACGTCTTCTGCTGCCTTAATCGAAGGTTTTTGTTTCAGAGATGTGAAGCTTTCTCTTCTGTGTGTGTCTGGCTCTCTGTGTCTCTGGATTGATCGCACTTGCGAGCGAGAGCTTGGAGAAGATATGGAGATGGAGGTGGAACAGCCGAATCAAGAGCAGGATGGCGATGCCGCAGAAGTAGTATTCGCTGCCGAGAGCGTGGTAGCAGGAATGGAGGTACCTTTACAAGCGTTGAGGGAGCTTCTTCTATGGCCTGTGCTGTATGCAGAGGAGGCCAGAACGTTGGGATTACGGGTATGTTCTTCCGTTCCTGTTTGAAGATCTTCAACTCTGGAATCCATTTTGTTGTTGCAATATCCTTGTTGTCGTGCAGCAGCAGCAGGAAGAAGAAGAACAATCAGAAGAAGAAGAAGAAGAAGTGTTTGCTTATGAGCGCTGTTGTGCGAGAGTGGAGAGAGAAATGTCTTGTGAAGAACGGTGGTTAGACTTTGAGAGCTTTTTCCATGTCCTCTTGATCATACCTTGGGGGAAAAACCATCTAACAAAATGCATGGGAGAAAATCATGGCATGTTTTGCAATCCGTGAGGAGAACAGTGGCCAAAGGGACTTCTCCTTTATGGACCTCCTGGCACTGGAAAGGTACTAAAATCTTTCTTTCTCTCTTTCTTTCTTTCTGTGTCCAGACTCCAGTTCCTTTGCATGTTTGGGACAAAGATGGCATGACCCCAAGGTAGAGATTTCCTTTGATTGTGAGTGCTGATCCTTTGCAGACAAGCTTGGTCCATGCAATGGCTCGAGAATGCAAAGCTCATTTTACTTCCCTCAGGTTCTTTATCCTCCTCCTCAGGAGCTCCCACAACATGACTGACATTTCTTGCACATAGGGATACATACAGCAAGTGCCACAAGAGCAAAACCTCAGATTTCATTATAGGGTTTTGCCATTAGATCCAATGTTTTGCTTATTAGGATGATGATTACCTGTTGATGGGTATGAGTGGTTTCTTTTTTCCTGGCTCTTCAGGCTCTTCTTCTGAACTTGGTAGCTTGTCACAGCGGAGCTTCAGTACATCGAGCATACGCAGGAGAGAGTGAACGAATACTGCGTGAAGCTTTTGCCAATGCAGCTTCAGAAGCAGCAACAGGCAGACCTGCTATCATCTTCATTGATGAAGTGGATACAATGTGCCCTCCTCGGGACTCCAGGTAGCTGTTGTGATAATCATCTTATGTCAGCTCTCTCTTGTGCTCCTTTTTTGTTGCTTTGCATGCTTTGATTGTCTCTCTCTGTGATGCCATGTGGAACACTTTGTGTCAATTCTTCCTTGTACCTTCAAAGTTTTATTGTAGCTTGAAATGAGTATTCTCACTCAATATTGTGTGTGTTTTGTATTGCTTTTCACAGGCGGCAACAAGAGACCAGGTTGGTTGCTCAACTGTTAACACTGATGGATGGTATTGTATGCTCAAGAGGGTCTTCAAGCAATTCCTCCAGAGTTGTAGTTGTTGCTGCCACAAATAGGTATGCACATATTTGCCATCTAGAATACACTCCACTTGCTCTCTTCATTTTCTAGGTCATGCTTTTTTAGTGAGGGCAGTATATACATTTTTGGACTGCAGAGGATTCTGTGAAATCTACATTGCATTAGTTATCTGATGAGGACAATTTTAGAGCTAACAGATTGAAGGTGGTGGTCCCTAATCTATCGTCATGAATGTTGTGCAGAGTCAATGCCATTGATCCTGCCCTGAGGAGACCTGGCCGCTTTGATCGTGAAATTGCAGTGGCTCCTCCAAGTATCCAGGGACGCTACGAGATTCTCTGCGTGAGTTCTCAAGCTTGAAGCAAACATTGCACCTCTGACATGCAGCTTTTGATGTAGTAGTGACTGTGACTCATCTCACAGGATAGTTTGGTTTTCTCAGTTCCTGATCATGTGGTCAGATGGTGATCTTATCAGCTTCATTCAAGGAAGTTGCCGCTGGACAAGAGTGTGGATCTCCATGCAGTAGCTGCCATGTGTAATGGCTATGTGGGTGCAGACATTCAAGCACTCTGCCGTGAAGCAGCCATGTCAGCTCTTCAGAACTCCCTGCAGTGTAAGGGGGAGGAGCGTCTAAAGTCAGTGGGAATGGAAGACTGGCAGGAGGCCCACAGGAAGGTGGGTCCCAGCATTGTACGTGGTGCAGCGGCTGAGATCCCTCAAGTGTCATGGGAGGATATTGGGGGACTGCATGAAGTGAAGGTACACACTGTAGTTGACTCTGGATATCCTTTTACCAATAGGCCCTGTGCTCAGTTTGGTTGTACTAACAGAAGTTTTCAGGAGCATTGTGTGTCTGCAAAGGGTAGTGAAGGTCACAAGATAACAATCACTACCTTTTCTAAAATTGTATGCTGGTAGAAGGATTTGCCATTTTTGCACTCTGTGCACAGAGGTCAGGACACATTTCTGCCTCTGGGCAAGTGTAAAGTTGCCGAAGCCCTGGAATTTTTCGTTTGTGACAATGATACAAAACACAGTGATGCATGTGTGAAAGATCCCAGAAGTCAGTTCTACATCACAACAAATAAACAACTGGATCCTGGTGTATGTGTGAAGGGCATAAATTGGTTATGAATCTGTCTGGTGGTATTTAGACTTACATTATCTTGTTCAAGTTGACTTGCAGTCTGTTGTACAGGCTCCCACTGAGATTTGAATCACACTCTCTAAAACACATAGGGACACATCATCTAGATAGTAGTGCAGATAGCAAATGATTGAAAGAGATGGACAGATAATTCTTCTGCTACATGGTGGGAAATTAAATGCAGAAGAGGCTGCAGCAAGCAGTGGAGTGGCCAATCAAGCATGCAGATGCATTCACAAGATTGGGATTAAGACCTTCTCGTGGTGTCCTGCTTCATGGCCCCCCTGGTTGCTGCAAAACAACACTTGCAAAGGCAGCTGCCCATGCTGCCCAGGCCACTCTTCTCTCTCTCAGGTGGGCAGTTTTGAGAGACTGCACAAACAACTCCTAGTGGCCCCTCATAGACCATATTAATGTTTGAGTCTCTATTTCCACTGATTGGGGTTTAGGGGAGGATTCAGCATTCTGAAAGGAGTGAACTTTTTGTAGGAGTGAAGTGTTTTCAGTAATCTAGGTCTCATACCACTCAGAGTTTAAACAGTGGTGCAGAGTTATACTCAATGTACGTTGGAGAAGGAGAGGCTCTTTTGCGTGATACATTTCGCCGAGCCCGGCTGTCAGCTCCCAGCATTATTTTCTTTGATGAAGCCGATGCAATTGCTGCTAGAAGGTAAACTAAAATCCTCATATCTGGTTCAGAACCATCAGTTTATAGTTGAGGATGCTTTTTAGTGCCATAATGTAGCACATTGCTCATGCTGTACTCTTGCATACTGATCAAGCTTGACCTTAGTCTTTACACTGACTTCTGCAGAGGTGTTGGAGAAGGTGGAGGTGCAAGAGGCAGTAGTGGAAATGACACTTCAGTGGGAGAGAAACTGCTTTCAACCTTGCTAACAGAAATTGATGGTCTTGAGCTGGCCCAGGTACCTTCCATTACACTCATGGAGGTGAGGTTGAGATAATGGGCAGAGAAAGAGCAGATTCATTTTCCTAATGTTTGTGGTATGGTGGTGGTATATGTGATCAGGGAGTGCTGGTGCTGGCAGCCACCAATCGACCACAGGCAATCGATGCTGCTCTTATGCGGCCAGGACGCTTTGACTCGGTACGCACATCTGTGTCTGAACAGGGCTTGATCAAGTCTGTGCATTTGAAAATACTCCTATATTGTAGGGAATGATACAGCAGGTTTCTCTTCATGATTTTTGTGTCCTTATTGGATTCAGCTTGACTGGAAGCAAACATATGGGCATAAAGATATGGCAAGCTTTGTGTGAAAAACAGTTTACTGTATTCACACTTTTTGTGTGATGTCAGGTTCTATATGTACCACCCCCAGATTTTGAGAGCAGGCTTGAGGTCCTACACGTTCATACAAGACATATGCAGCTTTCTGATGATGTGGACCTGGAAGAAGTGGCAGAAAACACAGAGTGTTTCACAGGAGCAGAATTGGCAGGGTTGTGTAGAGAAGCTGCTATTGCTGCTCTTAGAGAAAGCTTAGAAGCTGACACTGTTTGCAAGCGCCATTTCAGTAGTGCTAGGAATGGCATACAGCCAACCTTGACACCATTGCAGATTGCAAGCTATGCTAATTTCAGAACAAAACGTTTAACTTGATTGCAAAAGAACCTGTGCTGGAGTTTTTCTTCAAGGATACAACAGACTGTTATCAGACTTTACCTTAGTGTCTGCATGAAATCAAGAATGCAGCTCAGAGTCATCTGCCTTGTACTGAAGAAGAAGGCTCTGATTTGTCACTTTCCAATCTCATATGCTCTTCTTCTTTTAAGGTCTTGCTTTTCTTCTTCACCCAGGAGCCACCTCTATCCCCCTTGGGTTTGTGATTTGAAACATGATGGTGTTCACTGGATGCATCGCATTGAATCATTATCTTTTGCAAATTTTTTTGCACCTGTGAATTCCTTGGCCTGTACCCAATTTACACTGACAAGAAGAGACTCTGAAGGTGCTGTTGCAAAGTTGATCAATGCAATTCCTAGTTGTTTTGTTTCAGGGACAAACCTTTGGAAGCTTGAGATTTTCACACTCTTTGATTCAGGATGTTGCTTGTTTGTAGAGATTTGGAAGTCCTAGAAGTCCATAGATAGGTAGCTTGCATGCAAGATCCTTGTGACAATTCTGTGTTCTGCAATTCCTAAATTGCATGAAATCGAGCTGACACAAAGATTGCAATTCTTTTACAAGCCATAAAGGAAGAGCTTCACACTACCAAGCAAAGCATCAATGATCAGGTTGTTTGGCGTCTCCCATAAAAAGTTAATTATCTATATCTCTTCTTGGTGCCACGGTCAATTTATTTCTACCATTGGTTCACTCATTTAGAACCTTAACTTGATGGTTACAAATTAAAACCTTTGAGAATCTTGTACTTGGGAGGAGATTGTATTTGTACTAGTTTGAAAGGATTATATCTTTGCTAGTTTTGTAGGCAAAGTGTCGTGACCTTGACCTTGAGCTCATGATCAATGTTTAGGCATGAAAGGAAAATGAGATACGAAAGTGTTCCAAAACTCAAGCACATCTCACAAATGTGGAAAAGTGCAAAGAAGTGAATCCCAACATTCACTTTAAGAATTAGAATATCATGAGTGTCTTAAATTTTTGGGACAAGGTTTCAAGAATCAAACCCTTTTCAAATTGAACCTTCTACATATTATTGAAAGGTATTTGTAAAGTAAATATTGAAAATGAATTCACATTTTTCATTCGAAGATTTGAAACACAAGTTATGGTGGGAAATTTTTTTTTTATTCAAAATGACAATTTGCCTCTTACTCATTAAACCACAAACAAACACGGTGGAATGGCTTTACATCAAATACAACATTAAAAAGGTCTTTCAAGAGCTAGAATTTATGTTTTTTAAAACTTTTCAATTGAAGTTAAAATGTGAAAACTATGAGCTAGCAAAGTTGTGGGAAAAGTTATGAGATTCACAACTTGGCAAAATTGAATTTTTTTGCCATTTCAATGTAATCCCTATCACTAATCATAAATTATATTAAAAGGAGGCAAATGGTGATTTCTTTCAAGTTTGAGTCATGATGTGTCTTGTGAATCTAAGTTGCTTGTGACCCATATGTGCACCATTTTGCTTTCAACTTGCATTAATTGTCTTTTTTGTATTGCATATGGACTTCACTTTGAATTCATAATTGTCAATTCATCATAATCCTATATTGGAGCTTTCATGCCTTTTTAATGTGAAAACTAAAGAACATACCTTGAATTTGCATTCCACTACAAAATCAATAATTTACAAGGTTTTTTTTTATCCTTAATACCGCTTGACAAACCTAAAGGCATGTCATGAAAATATATATCACAAATGAGACAAAGGATATGTGGTTGTTTGGACTACCTTGCTTTTAAAACATGTGAGTGTTGAAACTTGGGACCTTTTGAACTATGATTCAAATTGTTGTCAATTTTGATATTATAGTGTCTACCTTATGAGCAACTCAATTGATGGGTGAATCATGGGCATGTTTTTTTTCATTGACTTCCTATTATGAAATGTTATTTATAGTTGACAAGTTTACAACTTATGAAAGCCCATGGAAGTTAACCATTGTATGGACTCAAATATTGGAACTAATAGTAAATGGACTTCACATTTAGGTTTGTTAACACATCCAAGGTGAACCAACACCCACAATTGTACTAAATCACTATTTTGAATAAGACATTTTAAGGGCCATATTAAACCAAGGAAACATTATTATTGCAAGGTAAGTATCAATAACCATGAATGCACCCAATGGATGATATGTTTTGAACTTTTATGTTGTGATTGGCACAAGGAAATGAGATTGTTTTTGTATTTTATATCAAATCATGCCATGGTGAATTAACAATGGAATGAAGGGGGTGACATGGTTGCTTAAATTGGCCATGGTTTTTTAAGACATGTGCAATATATTTCATGTTAATCCAAGCAACCACATTCAAGTCAAGATGTTTACATGCTGCTAATGTGTTTAATTGGTGCATTGTTATTGTTTCAAAAAAATTAAGTTTTTACATGAGGTCAAGGAGTAATAGCAATGGACATAGGTGTGGGAGAAATGCATGACAACTAAACATCAATGTTTGTTTGGTCAAAGGCCTTTTATCAATATGAATATAAGATTTCCATTGTCACCAAGTGCATATTTTACATTTGTAAGCTTTGCTTTCCACCTCTTGCATGAAACCTTATTGCAAAAAATTAAAGTGTTTTTAAAAGTCCAATTTCAAGGTTGTCGGTTTCAAGTAATGACGTTAAAAAAAGAGGAAATTTTAAAAAGTTATTCAAGATGATGCACAACAATTACATAGAGGCTTGCACATGAGCTTGACATAGAAAGAAATATATGTAAAATTTCAAAGTGTAATGGAAGGTAGGGGGACCATGTTTGCTTCACCTTCAACCTCAAATGGACCAACATTGGGAATGATGTAATGTGCTACATGCATCCATTCAAAGATGTGAACTCATGGATTATAAATAAGGTAAGATCAATGTATGTTCTTTTGTAACAAATCATGAATGTAGTGTGGACCATAGACTTGCCATGCTTATATGGGAGGTTCAAGATGGAGCACCAATTTGTCGCAACCCCACTTTGGGCTAAGTGTGAGGATGAGACTCACACTCCCAAAAGTGGGAATTGGGAGTCTTCCGGGACTCCCGCAATTTCAAAGCTCGACAGTAGAGGGCAAAAAACCTCGCCTTGAGGTGTTCTTTATACCGTTGGAAAGGTCTTGAAGTGTAGATGTCCAAAATGTCCTCGCATGAGCCATTTGAACATATGAAGCCCAAGTTATTGGCAAAAGAAGGGCCGGGAGTCAAACTGGCAGTTTGACTCCCGACCACTAAAAGTCGGGAATCGACCTCTTCTCGACGTCTGCAGAAGGAGTGCAACTAGGCATTGAAAAGCTCTCGAGGAGAGTTACAACTTTGGTTCAGACCTCACTCCAATCGGAGGTCCGGGAGATATGAGTTCCCAAAGTCCCGGGAGTCCAACCCGGGACAGTTTCGGGACTACTCCTTGGGAGTCCCGAGAAAAAGTGCCATTTGGATGTGGCTCCCGCGGAGTAACGCAGAGAATATTATATGGGGGAAGGTGGTGCTTCCCCCGAGTCCAAGCCGTGGTGAGTCAAGTGAGTCAAGTGAGTCCGAGGTCGCCCGTGACTTGTCCCAACACCAAATGAGTGCAGAATGAGTTCTAAGCAACTTGTGGTTGGTTTTGGATGCAAGACCGTGTAAGAACATAATTGTCCCTCTACCTAGTCTAATCCCGGGACTTTTAGCACGCCCCTCTTACCCCCTTTAGTGCTGGAAGTCGGGAGCGGCCCTCAAGTTCCATCTTTCCACAATTTCACATACTTAGACCCTCAAGTGGGTCTAATAAGGAACTTGGGAGCGCGTCACAATTGGTCCAATGCCATGGCATTTGGACAATATGAT
>Ga0116228_10003804_pt1 | contig 13341 bp, 10 predicted proteins | sample S1TSphfallax_2_FD_89694 | JGI IMG/M metagenome (GOLD analysis project Ga0116228, IMG submission 89694) | Host-associated microbial communities from peat moss isolated from Minnesota, USA - S1T2_Fc - Sphagnum fallax MG | ecosystem: Host-associated > Plants > Peat moss > Unclassified | place... | reverse complement strand
TCAAATGCATAAAATGCATGAACAAAGGGGATGAATTGTATGATGTCCCCACTTACAACACAAAGTTCTTGAAATATGACCCTTCTTAACATTATATTGAAGGCGTTTGCCACATCCAATTGAAGAACAACCTAATTAGGGTGAAGTTTTAGGGTGCACCTAATGTTATGGATTATTCCTTCATAACCACTTTTAATTGCAATTCCAAATTGGTGTAAGGAAAAATATGTTACAAAAGTTTTATGGAATTAAGGGCATAAAACATGGCTTATAAGTATTATACAATGCTTCCCCCATTGCAATGGGACGAACTCCACTTGATGGCTTGATCATGGTTAAGAAGCGAGCCACTCCAAAGACACGTGCAATTTGGGGTGGAATGTGACCTTGTGCAATATGAAAACAAAGTTGGAACAATTAAAGGAATCCATTAGCTAAATTTTCAAGGTGAAAACAATTCCAAAGGTGTTAAAAAACCATCTCAGAAATACCATTTGTTGATAAATGTGACATGCGTTGGAACACCAACTTGAAAGAGTTAAAAAAGTTTGAGATCTTGGTTTGGTTCGTAATCTTCAAGGAAAAGTGAGAAATAACCATCTGATTCAAGGTGTAATGTAGTGAAAGTTAAGGTGGTGTCAAAAGATGTGGGTGTGAAAAAAAATGGTGTTAAAACGTGAGCTGCCCAAGATTATTCCCTTGCATGCCTAAAGGCTAAACTACAGAACATGCATTTGTGAGTTAGAAGATCATGTTGGGGAAAAGGGACTAAGTTCGAACTAACTGATAAAGCTTGAGCCCACAAAACAAACTCCTCTTGTAAGTTTTCCCAATCGCCTACTAGAAAATGTTTGAGTCAAATCCACATTTCCTTACACCTTATTGCTTTGCCACGAAGGGGCAAAGCAAGATACCATTGGAGTAACAAGAAGAACAAGAACCAAGTTACCACATTTTATGGGTCATGCGTTAATTTATATAATGAAGAACGAAATGTCACTTATACATCACGCCATAGATTGGTGGGGATGCGATTATACAAACGAAGACGACAAAGGCCTAAGTGAAAAGACTCGAGGACATCCAATGTTGAAACCCAAATCTAAGCCAATGGAAGCAAAAGCGGGAGTAAGGGAAAGTATTAAGCCAAGATGATCACAAGGGTTTGGATTGGATGAATTATATGTCTAACAAGAACAATGATGACAAGTTAACCCTCGATTGGAAAATTAGCGTCCATTGGTGGGGCACAAGACTTTAGGTGGAAGTGGAAGGCATGTTGAAGAAATGGGGGTTGGTTGGGGGGTACGATCGTAGCCAATTATAGGGATCAATAAAGTGAAAGAAGGAAAATATCTTAAATGTGCATGATTGAAGGGGTTTGGGAAAATGTGAGGTTGGGACCCCACATTCACATGAAGGGTTGGGGGCTAGTAGGGGGAACTAGTAGGTGGTGTATGATTTATTAGAATTGAAAGGGTAACTAATGGGTGGTTTGTGGTTTGCATGGGGGATGAGGTGGAGGATAGGTGAGTGATGGCACATGATGAGGTGAATGGGCAATGGGAACTACAAGGTTCGATAAGAGATGACGAGTTGGAGGACATGGGTCGTTTGGTGCCCATGAGGTAGGAAGTCTACTATGAACATGGGCCCAATTTTTTTAAGACTACCCACCACTACAAGATAATCATAAATCTACAAAGCTAATCACACAATATTAAATGAAACAAAAAAAAATGTAAGAAATTTTCCAAGGAGCCCTTTGCTAGGGCATTATACCAAGGTCAAACCCTAACTTTGTTATAGGCCTAGGTGACACAATCATTAAGTTACTGAATTCAACAAAACCTAAACATTTTGATATCAAAATATTAAATTGGGACCTATTTGCACAATTGTAGATAGGTCCAACATTTTAAAGATTGCCTATTTCAACATGATAATTTTTAAACCTATAAAGCCAACCACATAAGACTATACATATCAAATGGAAAAAAATATAGAACATTTCAAAAACAAACAAGTCTTATTTTGAAAAATAGTTAAACTTTAATTTTGCCATAATCTTTGACATCATCATCCTTACTCTACTGGGTTTGACACTACCTATATATTGTTAAAAAACTATTGTACAAGAATTAAGGGCCTAGAAACTTTTAATTTCTTATTCTTTGGACTACCTAACTAATGTAACACCTAATTTCAATAATAGAAAAACACTGTAGATTCAATCTTTTGCTTTGAAAAAAACATCCTAGAACACATATTATTAATGAAGGATTAGTCATCAAATATTGACACGTTCACAAGTACAATGCATATTTATTTATTTATTTAAATTTATATTATTTCCTCTTCTTTTATTATTTCTCTAGGATTGTGACAAAAACCAAGAAAAACCAAGATTGTGATGAAGTTTTTCTCTTTGTAATAAAAACTTGTTATTTTGTTTCTTTTGTATTTAATGACTAGATTCTTGGTGATTAAAAAATTTCTAAAGTTGACAAAAGAGTGAAAAGAAAGGACCCATCCTAAAATAAAACCTAAACAATGGAAAAGCAAAAAACACAAAACCCATCTTCCCTTAGCCTCTTTACCTTTGTTGTCATGTTGTTTATTGATACTAATATTACTGTCATCACTAGCCTCCTCCTTTGCTCTAGAAAGTGGTTATTTTCATATGTCCCACCATGTTAAGAAAATCTAAAAATTAGATTTACAACTAATCCCCCTAATGTAATTGTAATTGGACTACCAACAAGGCCTTTTTATACTAAAATGGAATTAGAACCCATCTTTCATGTTTCATAAAGGCCCCCAACTATAATTTTTTTTTTTTTTGTCGTTGTTTATCCCTTTTTTTATCGTTCTTTCTCTCCTCTTTTTGCACAACGCCAATTAATGAGTGCAAAGAAACAATGGCAATAGTGGCAACAAAACTATTGCCACCACTACCATCGCCACCCAAACTATAGCAAAACCCTCACTTCCACTGTCACTAGTTCATTTTTTACTTTCTACCTCTTTCTTTGCCTTTATTTTTATTTTTTTTCTCTCTCTTTGCCTTTCTTTCTCTTTTTCTCTCTACCTTTCTCTCCCTACTTTCCTTTTGATTGTCCCTACTGTTTAATCCCATGTTTGTCCAACTAAAGGTTCCTCTCTTGAAGTGACTTTACAAACCTTTTTTAAACCTTTAAACCCATTTGCTTGTAAATTTTTTTTTTGTTTTTTTTTCTTTTGCTTAGAAATTTTATTATAATTTTTGCATAGTTTGTTGGGAAAAAATTATTTTCTATATTATCTTTGGATGGTAGTGAAAAAATAATGAAGGAAAACATCAAAAAATAACATGCTCAAAGGAAAACTTAACAACCACATGGTAGAAATTCTTTATGTTGGATTTTTTATTATGTAAATGACAATGCAAAAGTTGATTTGGTAAACACAGAAATAATGCATCGTATATTTTGTTATCAAAATCCAATAATTGGAATAAATCCAAAACTCAAGTGAGGAAAGGATTGATTTCTTATTAGAACTGACGCACCCCCAAAACTCTTGAAAAGACTCAAATGCAAATCCTAAAATGAAAACAATGGAAAAAAATAAAATTGGGGCACACTCTTTAACTTGTAGCACTTTTGAAGTAAGAAGGGCATGTTGGAGCTCTAGGATGAAGACTAGGATGAGTGACAAGCAAATCAATTATTCCTACAGATTTGCACAAACCAAACAACAAGTTGGTTACTGCATAGTTGGAGCACTTTTGGTGCATGAACGAACGACACGTGTACACAAACTTAGAAAACTCACTACAACTTGAACTTGGGGAAATCCACCACCTTCCCCCTTATAATATTCTTTGTGATTGGTCACATGACTTACACCCAAATTTCATTTTTCTTGAGACTCACAAATTGGGAACCCCGAAATTCCCAAAATTGAGACTCCTGCCACTTTGGATGCCCATGACTTCTTATGCAGACCTTTGATTGAGGTGAGGTTTAAAGGAACATTATAGCCCTCATTGAAATCTTTCCAATGATATGTGGCATGCTTCCTACACGCATGTAATTTAGGGCGATTTTCCAACTTTTAATGGTCATAAATTAAATTGACATTTTGACTCCCGACCCTTCTTTTGGCCATAACTTATGTTGTAATTATTCAAATGGATCATGCAAGCCCATTTTAGACATTTACGTCTTAAGAGCTTTCCAATGGTATAAACAAATCCTCAACCCAATGAGATTTGACCTCCAAAATTATTTTCTAAACATTCAAAATTTCATAGGGACTCCAACTCCCAAAATGGGAGTCCACTTTAGAGTGTGTGGGCTCGTTCCCTCACATTCTTTCGCACTCTTAGGAATGTGAATGTGACTCCCAAGTTACATTCTTAGCTTACACCTTTCCATGCCTTTGCCTTGGTCACGACCCTAAGGCTAAGGTTGTGATAAGAAAACCAATGGAATAACTTCTCTTAAAAAACATGTGGATGTAAATAATTTTTTAATTACACAAATGTTTGAAAAAGAAATGATAACCTTTTAAAAAATACCAAGGAAAGACAAGCTTCAAAGAAAAGAACAAATCCATTTGGAAGGTCAATTTTTAAAAAACATTCTCTCAAAAATACCTTCAAAAAAGAGGATGTGTCATAGAAATAATTTTTAAATGACTTTGGTCTATTAATTGTCAAGAAAAATTTACCTATTTAGTTTGTGGAGAGTATGTGGCTAAAACATTTAATTCTCTATTTTTGTCCAAAATTAAACTTCCCTTCCATAAGGCAATTTTCATAAGACATATTGCCAAGGTTAGTGGAAAAGACAAATCAATTATATGTTCTTCATCCCTTAGCAAAATGTCATTCTACAACAACTAGCTTTGACTTTTGGATATCTAAAAACAATTATGATGTGTTTGCATTGGTGATTAATTTTTAAAATAATGATTAGTAACCTAAACATGTGACTATTGGTTTATTTGAAACACCAAAAACAACAAGGCAAGCCTTGGCCAAAAGTTTAATAAAATTGTTGGACAAATATGGTTTAAGGAAAAAACTTATTACTTATGTTAAAGATGAAGGATCTAATTTCAATACAATGATTGGTGCATTGAAGTTTGATATATATTATGAATCTTTTAGGTTAAATGAGAGCTTTCAAGGTACTTGATTTGGACATGCATTTTCAAAAGCTTGTCAATATGACACTAGAGAGGAAAAAATATGTAGAAATCTGAAATATGTTTCCATCAAGTCTGCCCAAACAGATTTGCAAAAATGCATCACTTGGCATAAGAAGTTTGGGAAGAGCAGATAGGAATGGAATAAAAGCCTTGTCTTGAAACTAGAAAAAAATTAAACATTCTAGTCTAAACAAGATGATTTTTTTGAACTCATTATTGTTTCAACTTTTTTGAGTTTTTATGGTTTAAAATTTGAAAGGATAACTAATCAAGTTGTTATTTTTTTTGTAGGTTTGTTAATAAAATCATCATGTTTCAAAAAACTTTACAATTTTGAATTTTAACAAACACATTGTTGTGAGAGTCATTGGTTGAATGCCTCCACCTTTGACATGGTAGATTTCTTAAACTATTGTTGATTATCATTCCCTAGTTGTTTCTGCATGTGTTTTTAATTAGTCACGTGGACATCAACTTCTTAATGATGCTTTACACTTTGTTATTTCCATGAGTTTGAAACTTAGGGAAGAAAATCAAGTTCTACTTTCATTTGAAAACCTAATGGATGACGATTCAATTGTTAATGATGAATTATCTTTGTTGGCTTCTAACATTAAAAGTGATTTAATCAATGTGTTAGATTTTTTTCCTTTCATTCTTAAAGGTTTATGATAAAAGGAAAGCCCATAATATGATTTTTTTGATGCTAGACCCTAGGTGTAAAAACCTTCATATAATATTATCCTCATTTGTTGGAAGGGAGCAAGGTGTTGCTCTTGTTGAGGAATAAAAAATCCTTATATCTTATGTTGATCAAATATCATGAGCATTTGCATCCTTTGGTAAAATCATATACGAATTTTGTTGATTAGAATATTTGTGATCAGGATTATAATTTGGATATATTTGGGCAAACTTCGAACACAAGTGGACTAGTAAAAGAACTTGTCAAGAAGAAACTTTTGATTTTCAGGAGGTATCAATTGGATGTTAAGGACATTAAATGTCTTTTTCAATGGTGGTAGAAACATGAGGCAATTTTTCCTATAGTTGGATTTTTAACTCGACATATTTTGGAGATTGTTGGATTGTAAATAAAAATAGAAATGAACTTTTATTTGGCCAAAATTATTACTGACCTTAAGAAATGTCATTTGCAAACAAAAAATTTTGAAATTTTTTTGGTCAAAATTTGGCCTAATGATCCTAGAATAGGATGTAAATCTCCATTTAATCTATTCCTTCAAAGGGATATAAACTTAAAAGAGGAGTTAGAAGAATTTGAAGGGGAATTTGAAAAGGATGAAATTGTTGAAATTTAAAAGTCCAATAAATAAATTGATGGTTATTTTAGATTTTTTTTTCTAACATTGCTTATAATGTTTTCATTGTTGGAAAAAGAAATCAAATTAATAATTTTATTATTATTTTTAATTTCTAAATATTAATATATAATTAAATAATAATAATAATACATGATTTGTGAGGATCTACAAAGGAGAACCAATTGTTTTCAAAATTCTAAGAACTTGAATTGTGATAATCGATTTAATTTTTTTTTAAAAAGGTTGACACCCTTACCCAACACAAAAAATTTAGGGATTTGTTTTTGGAAAGAACCATATCTGATGAATATCATATTTTGTGAAAACCAAACCTAGTGGGTATGATAAAATTGTGGTACTTGCCCAACATTAAAAAAATCTTGATGAGCAAGATTTGATGGAATTTATTTAGTAAGATTTGGATTTAGAATGTGGGAGATATTGATTTTTATCTAATTTTTGTTGCTGAAAATTCAAATAAATTCCAAAAAACTGGGTTTTGGAAGGAAAAATCAGTTGAGGATGGCCAAAATGAACCAACATCCACCAATGCACCAATGTGGATGGATGGTGCACTAAAATAATTACCTTTTTTATCCATGTGCCATCCTAGGTTGAATTTTTTTGTTTGCCCTTTCTTAACCCTTTCTCAACCTTAATTTCAACTTCTTTTTTTGCAATTTTATTTTCTTCCACCACCTTCCTAGTTCTTTTCCCCCTAATCTTTTTTTTTTTTTTTTCAGAACTTTATTTTCTCCCCACCTTGCACTTGGTGTCTTTTTTTTCATTTTTGAAAGTTTTCCCACTCACCCACCTTTCACCCCTCATTGTCCCCCACCAACCTACTCACCTATATATTTGAATCAAAAGTACTACCATTACAAACCCTACCAACAATTTAAGTAAACCCTACATGGCTACACCTACCTACATGGTTACCATTACAATAGATCCCCAATGGTCGACAACGATGAGGAAAAAATAAAATGAAGGTATTGCATGGAGCTTGCTCTTGTTCATTTAAACAAAATAAATAAAGGGATGATTAAAGTATTTAACACGCCCTATATAAAGGTATTGCAAGTTCTATTCAAAGAGTGTTTTCCATGGGGGTATTACAAACCAAGTGGATAATCAAAGTGATACGAAGCTCTAATTCAATTTAGATGCAGTTAATGCATGTTGTACTCAAGTTCATAAAGCAAAATACTCAATGAATGTGCAATACCCCATTCTAGGTACCATTGAAATAGTTTGGGCTCCATATCATATCTTTCGATAATTCAAGGTGTATTACATACCTTTACCAAAACCTAGAAGGAATGCAATACCCTCATTGCGTTACACTATAAACACCATGGGCTAAATTATTTTGGTTTAGGCTATTAAAAGGGTATTGTTCATGCCCAAAACTATTCAATACATTTGCAATATCCCACACAAGGTATCCCATAAATACATTAAGCTCCATAACATATCTTGTGAAACTTGGAGGAGTATTGCATAGCCCTACCAAAACCTAAAAGGGATGCCTTACCTTTGTTGGGCTACATTATAAAAGCCATGGGCTAAATTATTTTGGTCTAGGTTATTAGAAAGGTATTGTTCATGCCCAAAAGACTCAATGAACATTCAATACCCTTCTCGAAGTATCCCATAAATATGTTGGCTCCATAACATATCTTTTGGCACGTGCAAAGGTATTACTCATGTCCAAAACTATTCAATACACTTGCAATACCCCTTGCATGTTATCCTAAAAATACATTGGGCTCCATAACATATTTTTGAAACTTGGAAGAGTACTTCATAGACCTACCAAAACTTAGAAGGGATGCAATACCCTAAGTAGGTTACATATAAACACCACGGGTTGAATTATTTTGGTCTATGTTATTAGAGGGGTATTGTTCATGCCCAAAAAAACTCAATGAACATGCATTACCCCTCTTAAGGTATCCTAGAAATACATTGGGCTCCATAACATATCTTTTGACACATGGAGGGGTATTGCATAGCCTTACCAAAACCTACAATTAATACCTTCATTGAGGTATTCAATAACTAAACACCATGGGTCTACACTATTGGAGGGGTATTGTTCATCTTTAAAACTACACAATACACCTACAATACCCCTAGGTTATCCCAAAAATACATTGGACTCTGTAACTTAAAATGTGGAGGAGTATTACATAGCCTTATCAAAACCTACAAGCAAAGCAATTCCCTACTTAAGGTATTCAGTAAAAACCATGGGCTAAATTATTTTAAGCTAGACTATCAAAGGGGTATTAACCCTACCAAAACCTTCAAAGAAACCAATATTGTCATTAAGGTATTCAATAATTAAACAACATGGGTCTATAGTATTGGAAGGGTATTGTTCATGTTTGAAACTACACAATACCTTTATAAATTATCCCAAAAATACATTGGGACCCATAACATATCTTTTCAAACTTAGAGGCCTAATGCATAGCCATACCAAAACTTAAAAGGAAAACAATACTTGCATCATATTGTGGTAATATCTTAAACCATGAAATAAAAGGATCTTTTTAGAAATATTTATTCCATGTTCAATATAACATGCCCTACATGATTCATATAAATGAAGGTATTGCAAAGTTCTTCACATTGATGGTAGAAGGTCATTTGAACAAAGTTATGGAGTTTAAATGCAATACTTGCATCATCATGGGATATTTGATTTCACCATAAAACATAAGAATATTTTTAAAAATATTTGATTCCATGCCAATATATCATGAAATTCATGTTTTCAAAATTATTTATTCACCTTACAATATGATTTAACACATAAAAATGAAAGTAATGCAAAATTGGTCACATTGATGGTACAAAGGTTTAGGGTTTAAAATAAATTTTACTAATTAATATTCAAATTGAAAAATTGTCAAAATCAAAAACTTTAAAAATTCATGTTAAATTTTTTTCAATGATTATATCTTAATGATTATTTTACATTAATTTTTTTAAGTAAACATTAAATATAGTTGAAAGACTTTTTCAAACTCATAAATGGTAAAAATTGTTTATTGGACCAATGTAAATTGTTGGTACATGTAAATGAGGGTAATGTAATATTTGGCACATTGATGGTATAAGGTTTGACTTAAACAAAATTTTGAAGTGTAATTGCAATATCTTCATTTGTATCATGGTTTAGGATATTGTCACAATATGGTGCAGGCATTGCATTCCTTTTAGGTTTTGGTAGGGCTGTGCAATACTCTTCCAAGTTTCATGGTGAATGAAAATATCCTAAGATGATGCATGCATTGCATTTAAACTACATAAGTTTGTTCAAGTGACATTTTACCATCAATGTGAAAAACATTGCAATACCCTCATTTACTTGAATCAATATGTCTAGTATGATATAGTGAACATGGAATAAGTATCTTAGAATTAATTTTTTTGTTTCATGGTTTATGGTATTATAGCAAAATGATGTGGGTATTGCTATCTTTCTAGGTTTTGTTAAGGCTATGGGCCCAAAAGATATGTTATGAAGCCCAAAGGATTTATGGGATACCTGAAGAGGTGTAGTGCATGTGAATTGAATACTTTTGGGCATGAGCAATACCCTTCCAAGATGTAATGAATATTTTATGGAGCCCAAAGGTTTTATAATATACCCTAATAGCGGTATTGCATGTGCATTGAATAATTATGGGCATAAGTAATACCCCTCCAATAGCTTGGACCAAAATAATTTAATCCATTGTGTTTATAGAATACCTTCATGAAGGTATTGTGTTCCTTCTAGGTTTTGTTAAGGCAATGCAATACCCACTAAGACTCTTGAAATATGTTATGGAGCCCAGAAGATTTTGAATACATTCTAATAAGGGTATTACATGCACATTGAGTAATTCTAGGCATAAGTAATACCCCTCCAATAGCCTAGACCAAAAAAATTCAATCAATGGTGTTTACATATTACTTTCATGAAGGCATTGCTTTCCTTTTTAGGTTTGAACTTCTAATTTTTGGGGGTAAAGAAAGATTTTTTGGTTTGAGTGTAAGATTAGAATCATTGTTTTAATAAATTTATCAATCATACATATAAGAATATGTGAGAATGCATTTCTAACTATTAACACAAGATGGTGCAAAATGAAAGTAAAATGCCTTAAATAAAATAACATAAAAATGTGCAAAAAATGCCCAAGTCCAAAATAACCTTAGCTTAAAATGGGGAATATGTCATACCAATAAATATGTGGTTCCTTCAAAGATAAATTATTACCTTAAATCTTGAAGATCAAAACAACACCCTAATCAAAATTAGGATAAGCTATGGGTTATCTTTATCACTACTATAAGGGGATGGGATCCTATTGGCCTTCTTGTATCGTGCTGATTCATGGGTTTGTCATTGCGTAAAAACCCAATGATTAACTAATCTTGCATCCAAAACATTAGCCATAAACACCTCCTTGACAGTGCTTCAAACCTTAAAACAAACAACATAATATAATAAATGTTACATATGAATTATAAAACTTGGAATTAAAATAAAATTCAGTATGGCATGGTTGGAAACTTATCGATCATGAATCATTTCTAAATCATGGTATTGCGTAAAAAGGCCAATCTCCTTACATCGCATTGTCTTATTTAATGCAAATTTTTAGTCATGTTCTGTCCAAACGCCTTTGAGTGCATTTGCATACCCAGTTCGAGTTGCTTGAATCACAAGTGTAAGGTCCTCATCATGTTCTAGCTTGTGTTGCATCTTGAAAGGCATGGCCCACACACCCCATGCAATCATGCCAAGAAGTCGAAGAATGTGGCTAAAGGCTAACCTCACAAATGTGGGCTTAGGCACTTCAAGTGTGTATTACAAATCAATTTGGAACCTATCCCACTCTAAGAATTCATGCCTCTTAACCTTAACAGTAACCTTTTGCTCATTGCAATGAAACCAGGCCAAAAGGTTGCTCAAGATTAACGCATTCATTATTGTGTGATCTTGAATCCTTGGGCACTGGTCCCAAGTAAATGGGCATCCAGGCTTGCCTAGCTCCATGGTAGCATTGTGACACATTCGCAAATGCCACACCAAGTTGTAGTTGGCCGTATGGGATGCATCACACCCATCAATGATGCAAGCAAATTTGGGCCCATCTTTTGCCCAGTGCACACCCTTTATGGCAACCAAGAGAGGGGCGACCATATTTGAAAGCAAAAAAAGAAACATAAAACCTAATGTGAAAATTAATATTTTGGATGAAGGTTATGCTTTACAAGATGAAGGTATTGTGTAGATAAATAGAAGATTATCACACATGATGAAGGTATTGTACATAAATATAAAAGAACAAAAACACAAGATGAGGGTATTACTAAACTCTAGAGTTGAAATTTGCATAAAAAGAAACAAACTTTAAAACAAACAACATCTTCTACAAACCTTCAAACTTAAAACCAAAAAAAATGCCCCATCCACCTCCTTTGTGGAAGGTGGGACAAAAAAAACCCAACCCATCCTTTCAACTAAATAAGATGGGTGGGGCGATAATTATGATACATAAAGTACAATATTCCACCTCCATCAATTTGAGCATGAGGATCAATATCTCCATTTGCATTTTTTTGCCCAAGAATTACAATTCCTTAGTCTTCTATCATGTCAATAGTCCTTTGCAACTCAACTTCAATTCTACAAATACTTAGGGTAGCAGAAGTTTCCCCAACTTCAACATTTGTTTGCATTCCCCCTTCAATACTTTCATTTGGAGCCAATGCAACCACATCTTCTACTTTTTATCCAATCACCTCAACTTCTACACCTTGTTATTCCATAATACCTCCAATGCCACTTGCACAATTCTTTGATTTCATTTGAATGTGCATCTAACAAAATGAACACATTAGCTAAATATTTTAAAACTTTATTATCAGCACCATAAAACAAAAAAAACCCAAAGGAGCTATAGAATATTTGTCATGTTCTTCCTTGTAGGAAACATTAGAAAAAAACCACCAAGATAATGAACACAATGTGGTGCTTGTCATTTGAGTTTCATAACTTACAAGATTAAAACAAAAAAACGAGGACGATGAATGCAACTTGCCATTTTGGTTATACATGCTGCACAAAGAAAAAAAAACCATGATGATGAACGTTGCATTCGTTGTTATGGTTTCAAAGTGTGCAACATAAAAAAAAACCAGGACACTCGTTGTCCTAATTTCAGAACTTGTAACACATAAATAAAACTAGGACAATGAGTGTAGTTCATCTTCTTGGTCTTACAAGTTGCACAACGAAAGAAAACCATGATGATGAATGTGACGTTCGTTGTCATGGTTTCAAAACTTGTAACACACAAAAAAACCATGATGACGAGCATGACATTTGTTGTGGTGGTTTTAGAGCGTGTAATACACAAAAAAACCAAGACGACAAGTGTTGCGCTCATCATCCTGGTTTCAAAGCTTGTAACACACAAAACAAACTAAGATGACAAGCATAACTTGTTGTCCTTGTTTTACAAGTTGCACAAAGAGAAAAAACCACGACGATGAACGTGGTGTTCATCATTGTGGTTTCAAAGCTTAATAACAAAAAAACAAAAACTAAGACGACAAGTTACATTCATCGTCTTGGTTTCAGAGCTTGCAACACACAAAAAACCAGGATGACGAATTGTGCTCGTTTTTTTAGTTTTAGAAGTTGCACAATGAATAAAAACCACAATGATGAACATGATGCTCATCATCATGATTTCAGAGCTTGTACCATAAAAAAAAACTAGGACAACGTCCTAGTTTTACAAGC
>Ga0116228_10003803_pt1 | contig 13346 bp, 10 predicted proteins | sample S1TSphfallax_2_FD_89694 | JGI IMG/M metagenome (GOLD analysis project Ga0116228, IMG submission 89694) | Host-associated microbial communities from peat moss isolated from Minnesota, USA - S1T2_Fc - Sphagnum fallax MG | ecosystem: Host-associated > Plants > Peat moss > Unclassified | place... | reverse complement strand
GAGCAGGGGAGGAAAAAAAAAAAAAAAAAAAAAAAAAAAAAAAAAACACTACGCTAATAAATTAGTATGAAACTAATAAAGCAATTTAGGTGCCTACACCCGCTCCCCCCCCGCCCCCCCCCCAACAACGTCATTCTCCTTTTATTATTTCTTGTGCCAGCTTTTGGAAATTGGGAACCGTTAGTATTGGGGGTGTTTTTTGGGAGCCGGTGGTTGGGGAGTGGAGGGGGCGGGGGGGGGTGTTTCGCGGAGCATTAAATTAGGGATACGATACACGGGACGCGTTGTCGGCTGCCCCAAGAAGAGAAAAAAAAGAAACACCCAAAACCCCCCTTGGTCTTCTTCCTTCGTTGTGCTCTTTTCTCTTCTACGGCTTCTTCTCCTCCTCCTGGCTTTATTTGTTTTTTGTTTACGCGCTTTGCCGTCCTGCATTTTATTCTGCTCAAAGTCTCTTGCTCGCATTCGTTTCTCTGTCTTCAGCATATTTATTTATTTTTTGGTTGGATTTTTTCTACTCATTACAGATTCAGCTGTACAAGAAACTTTTTTTCTGCGGGGTTCGATACAGATTGATACTCTCGTCTCCGTTTTTAGATTGCTTTCCTTTCTTGGTCCACATTCCTGTGCAGCAGGGACTCTTGGACCTTAATTATAGGCTTGTTTGTTGACATTCTGCTTCCGTGGTTGCATAATGGATTGTGTTGAGAAAGGTTGTTGAGAGAAACTTTTTTCTTTTGTTTGTGGAATTCATTGTTTCCTTCCAATACATAAATAAATTGGAGAGAGAGAGAGAGAGAGAGAGAGAGAGGTGTACCTATCTCTATATATGCAAGTGATCGTTTCCAGTTTTTACGCACTTTCGAAATTACTTTGATCGCGCGGTCATGTAGTGATCGTGCAATTCTCTCACAAATAGGTAGCTGGTGGTAGGCAGCATTCACCTGTTTTGGGGGATTTTGCAGGGGCAGCAGCAGTGTGTCGTGAATACATTAGAAAAAACTCTGGAGGAGAACTGCGTTATGCAACTCTTGGAAAGAGTCTCGATTCATTATCTAATGACTTCGCTGAGTTTAGCAAAACTATAGAAGACGACGACTACAGCCTGTATTGACTATCACACTTGCGCTATTGCGGTATCTGCTTATAGCTGCATTGCTAAAACAGACACGGATTCGTAGGAAACAATCCGCAATACGAGGGAGGAGCAGTCGACGCCACTTTCTTCAGTAACAGTTTCATTTCTCACCAGATTCCAGTGAGTTTCTTTTGTCTGACTCTGATCAATTTTCTCTGAATTGATGCCCAATCGCCTTTGTCCTCGATCTCCTTTGCCCTCGCTATCTTTCGCGATAGTGTTTACTGGCTTTCGTATTTTGATTTCTTAAATTGGAGGAGCAAATTCTAGCAATAATAGTTCGGTTTTTGAGTTCATCGGTAGAGTTTTGCATTGCTATTAGTATGTTTACTGTCCGTTGCCCTTTTGCTGTTTCTCTGAATTGAGTTGATGCCCGGTCTCCTTTGTCCCCGGTATCTCTCGCCAAATTCTCGCAATAATAGTTCAGTTTTTGAGTGCATCGGAAGAGGTTTTGCGGTGCCATTAGTATATTTACTGTCCGTTGCGCTTTTGCTGTCTTCTGATCCGGGGAAGAGCTGCACACAGGATCTTTTTTGCGTCCGACTAGCTCTGCGCATTAGTTTGCTGTTGTAGATTGTTATTCCTGCTGTCATCGGCGAGCGAGTCTACGATTCTTGCGGCTCATTAGGTATTCATTACCTTGTGACTTTGGATTTCTTGAACATTGAATAGAGTCATATGTTCTTCTCGTTGCTCGATCCTTTGCAGTTGTTTTATATTTTCCTCCAATTTCTGTTGTTCTGCTTGAAAGCTTACAATCGACAGTTTCTATCTGAGTCTTATAGCAAGGATTGTGTCCTGTGTTTCGCTTTCCTGATGTGCCGTACTCCTTTTTAGCACTTCTCTAATTCCCTCTGCACCAATTTGTCTCTCTCTTCCGAGGTAAGCTTTGCCGTCTTGGTCGAAACTGTTTTCTCAGAAGCTGCTGTCCTGATCATGTCTCGATGTCTTAAAAGAATCTCTTCCGCGGCTGGTCGATGTGGAGAATGTTTGCCAGGGAAAGGAGCAACGTTCCGTCCAAAAATTGTATGAGGTCGAAAAGGATTGCGCTACTTTGTAGTATTGTCTTCGGTTTGATTTGAGGTTCTTCTTCTTAGTTGGTTGTGACGCTTTCTGTACCTCCTGATACTCTTCCCCGGAACTGCATATAGGTCTTGAGCGGAGAGTTTTCGTCGCATTACAAGGTTAGAGTGGTGACACAAATTGCCAGAATTCCATCACAAGAAGTATATTACGCTGACGAACATACAAGCGGCGCCCCTGCGAGAACTGCGAACGCCTTGATCAGACGGTTCTTCAAAAGAATCTCTAGTCCTGATCCCACTGTGAAGTGACTGAGGACCAAAGGGGTAGAGGCAGCAGTTCTGGTCCTTGTAGTCCCTGGAGATGACAGCATGGGTGGAAGAAGAAGACTCAGACCCAGGCCCACACAAAATACTGAAGAGGAAGAATCTCAGATCTCTGTTCCGAGAAGATGATTGTGCTGACAGATCGACAATTTCGGAGCTGAAAGAGTCACTTATAAGCAATGATACCCTTAGGGCAGATGCAAGGGTGGCTCAATCTCCAGAGTCTGGAAACAACAAGCCTGGTGTGCTAGTGCAAGTGTTACAGTCCTGGGCATGTAGCAGTCAAAGCTCCTTATCTTCTGTTGCAAATCTACCAGAGGAGCAACTCGAGGAGGAGGATGCAGAGAAGCAGCAGCAGCAGGATTATTCTGAAGTTGAGTTCTCAACACTCGTGGCCCGTGAGGGAGACTGCTTGTCAGAAATCTCAAGATTAGTGAGAGTACCCATCAATATTTTGCAGCGTGTGAACAGCATTGCTAATATTGAATCACTGAAGGTAAATGCAGTAATATTGTGTTTCATGTTTTGGACTTCCTTTTTGTGTATTTGCACTTGCAAGGTTTTCAAATGACCTGAAAATGGTGTCATCTCTGCTTGCCTTTGTCAAAATCAGTAGATTCTCATGTAATTCAATGGACTTGGAATGAACCCTGGGTTTAGGGTTTAGGATTTGGAACAGAGCAATGCATGTGGCAGAACTTGACATGCATTTGCACTTATCTTTCCTCACCAAGAAACATCTGCATAATGGAGAAAGGGTAAGCTTGATAATTCCATCTGACATGCTTAAAGAGTACACAGGATAAAGAGCACACTATCTAAAGCTGTAGTTCTTAGCTAAAGGAATTTGAAAGGAGAAGACTGAAAGGAAGGGTATTGTACTTATGTGCAGCCTGGCCAAGCCTTGCTGATACCAAGGAATGTGGCCAATCACACCAAACGCAAACGATTCTGTGAGTATCTCGTTCCTCTCTCTGGTGGAATTTGCTTACTGGTTCTGGTTGTTGTTACTCAATTCACATACTGCCTTGTACATGCCAACCTCAGCACTTCACTACTATGTAGTATTGAGGCTCAAAAAGAGGGGTTTTACAATTATTGGCAAGAACATGTGAGGTACATAGAGATGGGTGTAATGGTATGGAACTCAATAGGAGAATGAATCTGGTTTCCCCCCTACAAATTATAAAGCTCAAAGAGTATTGGAGTTCTGAAGAAGACCAGAATCTCAAATGATCCTGTAGAGTCTTTGGCACCAGAATGGATCATAACAATAGTACCCAGTGCCAAGGTTAAAGTTTTCAGTCTTAACAGAACAGCATGTGCATGATGAGACTTGCCTAAAGTTTTTTGAAAGCAGGGGATAGCAAAAACAAAGAGGAGAAGCGAGTCATAGCCAATTGGGGTGATACTCTCTGGAGTTTGGCTGAGGACTACAATGTGAGTGCTGATGAAATCCGCAGGGCCAACAATTTGCCCCAGGTTTTCAGCATACCCTTTGACAGTTTGTTTCTGGATCCCTCTGCTATGTGCTAGATTATGATCTCTGATAGAGACCTGAACCGGGTAAGTGAGCCACGGTCAGAAATCAGTGGATACATTTAGGTACAGAGCTAGTGGATAGACCCATTCACCAATGAGGCTCAGTATCAATGAAATTTCTGGTTATTTTATGGGTCTGAATGTAGTAATGGTAAACAAACAGACTAACTGGACACTCTGTAACTCTTGCAGGATTTGAACCATCTTTACTTGGGACAAGAGCTCGTTATTCCAACCCCGCAACAAACAAATTGTATATCAGTGTCCAGAGGACCCCCCCTGCGGTATTTACTACGACCAGAAAATGTTGCAAGCATCCCAGCGTTAAGACCCTTGGTTCACAACAAAATAGTCCAAGCACTTCTGCCAAAATGGCAACCAGAGCCATTTGGTGTGCCATGCCAAGGTGGCTGGCTCAGCTCCTTCTATGGTTGGAAAGGTGAGTTCAGCTTCACCAATTTTGAAGTCTGGATACATCTTGGCTATGCTTTCTAAATGTAAAGGCAGATATATTAAACTGTCAAATACCAATAAAAAAGTAGCTAATTATTTCTTAGAGTCATGTGAGTCTATGTTGTCTACTTCCATTTTTCCCCTTGTCCATCTTCCTTCTTTCTTCCTGAGCCAGGCAGCTGTTTATTTGTAGCTGACATATGAATGTTCAACTGTAGATGGGCGTTGGTACTTTCATAATGGTATCGATATAGCCCTTGAGCAAGGCACAGAGGTGATTGCTTCAACCAGTGGCAGAGTAAGTCAAGCACTCTTGAGTTTCTGCTTTGCAGTTTTTTCACAAGCAGTACACATCTTTTTGTTTTCTTTGTTCATATATTCAATTTTCTTTTCCTTTGAACATGGTACATGCCTGTCCTTGTTTCTAGAATGTAGAAAATGTTGCACTTGCATCAGCAGCAGCCTGTTTGTTGTTTCTCCTGCATTTGACTTCTCTTGATAGTGACATTGTCATGTTGCATGATGCACAGGTAACATGGTCAGGATGGAAAGGTGGATATGGAAAGACTGTATGCCTGGATCATGGCAATGGCTTTGTTACACTTTACGCACACTGTGATGACCTGCTTGTTCAACCCAGCCAATTTGTACGAAAATCTCAAGTCATTGCACTCTCTGGTAACACTGGGCATTCCTCTGGCCCCCACCTTCACTTTGAAATTCACAAGGAGGGTAAAACAGTTGATCCTCTCCTCCATCTTCCTCCAATTTACCATCATTGATGTTTTAGTACCCTTCATAACATAGATGCAGCCTTTCACTCATTTTTCCCTTGATCTTGACTAGCATCCCATGGCAGGCATCAAGTCGCTCTCCACTCTTGCTGGTATTCTATGAATTAAGCTGATGTGGTCATATACCTAGGCTAATCAACTGGACAGTTGATTGCTATTCTTCCACACCTTGAGATTTGATACTCATTGATCAGATCAAACTTTTCTGATCTCTCTCTCTCTCTTCTCTCCACCTTCTATTGGGAAGGTGGGCATGATCTTTTCTCATGCAGCTGCAATAACAGACCACATTTTGTGGTTAACTAGGCTTGAAAAAATATTGATCAAAAGTCTTAGTCTTTGATAGGGCTCTCTTGCCTAGTTAGGACTCTCTAACTATAGTAGCAAGGGAAGGCCAGTAGTTTGCTGAATATGAGTATTATAGGTGTAACTTTTGTGTAAATATTTCATACATGATATGTGTGGATCAAGCCGGTCACTTTGGTGATCTGTGCTCTGAAGTGGTGAAGTTCCCAAAAATGGATAACATTGACAGAAATGGATGACATGCCATTTGCAATGAAGTGACTGATGATTTAGGTGGTCAATGCTGCTAATGCCTCGTAAGCTTGGATGTTCAAGTGCACTGTAAAATTCAACATTTTTTGAATTTGAACTACAAGGGTTGAGGTGCTTGTGTGGGGGGTGGAGCACATTTGAAGGATGTTTTGCACTGCTACTTGAAGGTCCGAACCTGCTAATTTGGCACGTTTTCAGGGTCTCGCGGATGGTGGTTTCAGTTGCCATGAGTTCTCTCATGAGTTCTCCCAGTAGTTCCCCTTCTTTGAACAGTAGATTGGGTAGTAATGATTCTGGCACACACATTGTGCCCGTGAGGTCCTTTAGGTAATGCCTAGAGTAGTGCTGATTCTAATTAGCCCACTGAGCTCATGAGCTTTGGCCTAACAAGGGCATGCATGGGCTGGGTGGCATGTAACCTGACCCTTTATCCAGTACTGTATGATCTACCCTACATCCTCTAATCCTGTCTAAAGTGACCTAAGAGTGCATTGTGCGTCCTAAGAGTGACTAAAGGCAGAATTTTTTGTCTCTTAGGGCATGTTCTCTAGAACAAAACCACCCAAAAGTAAAGGAAGCAGCGATCCTAAACTGACGCGTTCATGATATAGGGTTTGGATTTAGGGGAGCAGAAATTGATGCAATTGTGTCAGATGATTTGAATGCAAAATGAATTTGATAAATTGGAAGTACAGTTTGTCACCAACAAATTAGTAAAGAGACAAAGCTAAAAGCATAACTCTCAATCAAAACCCTTGTCAAATTGTACCCACAAGCTGTGTCTCCTCGCTATGGACAGAGATAATGAGTGACATTGCTGCCATTCTGACAGAAAGCAACTAACTCGTGGGTAATGACACTAATTCCAGTGTATTTAGGAGGATGGCATTGATGGTTTAGGGTTCCATGGTAATAGAATGTCATATTAAAAATCCCAGAGGCATTTGGACTCTGAGTTTGTCACCCAAGAAGGTGTAGGTGCCAATCACCCTGGCTGAGCATAAATCTTGAATCATCTCAATATAGGAGAAGGAAACATCTCATAAGAGCAGCTCCACCCATGCCTGATATTTGGCTCTCCAACACAAAACAAATCCCACATCCAAGATGATTGGCTTACTGTTTCCCATGCCCCACCCCGTATACACGAAAGTGGGATACTACTCATGCAATCCATCTATTTATTTGGGCCTCTAACAATAAATCTTATATTGAAGATGATTGACTATTGGTATAGGTATTAATTTTTATATATTTATTTTTTAAAATTTTAATATCAATAACAAATAATAATTTCTTTTGACAATTGCATTGTTTAGTAGTCGAACTACTTTATTTTGAATATAATTTATGAATTTTTTTTTTTAATATTGATTTTGTGGAAGTTGAGAGTCACATAGTTTTGAAAAACAATATTCGTGACAACATTTTTTGGCCACCCTAGTGTGCTTTCATCCTAATGACACTTTCAAATGATCTGAATCTACTTTTCCTGTTTATATTGAAATCTACCATATTTTTAAATTGCATTTTAGGTGGGATATTTTTTAAGCCCAATTTACCATGCTTTCATGTCCCTTGCATGTGAAATTGATGTTACTTTTATAATGAACAATTCTAAAGGTACATTAGTATATGACCTCATGGAAACTAACAAAGAATGGTTCTATCAATGGTTAAAGAACAATTGAATCATTGGTATAATTAAAAAAGAGGTAAGTGATTATGAATGTAAAGACACTTTTGCATTGGTGGAAAGGTCACAAATCTTATATTTCTTATGTTTCTTTTATGGCTTGATAGATTCTAAGAATTATTGGGTCACATGAGTCTTGGTGACTCTTGGACATATTGGGTCATATGGAAGCAAAATAAGTGTTCAACATTGCAAGTATATGCACTGATATGTAATGTTTTCAATTAAGCATAAAAAACATGGAGATTCTTGTGAACATTTATAAAAATTGACTTGATGATGCTAAGGTGGGAACAATGTCCATGGAAGAGTTCATGGAAATAGAAAATAATTTGGTGGAGAAAAATGAGAATGGTATGGGTAAAATTAGGCTTATGGAAATGGATGATAAGACTAATGGACTTTGAGATTTGTTGTTTTGTATTTGGCTTTTTAAAAGTGTATTCTAAAGGTGGTTGCCTAGGTTACAAAGGAGGTCTTAATATTTTTTCACTAACCTAAAAGTGGGCATCTATAAATGATGAGATAGTTCATAAATGTAAAGTTTGTCATATCAATGTTGAATGTAATTGAAAAATTTGCAAACTGAAGGAATGTTTAATGTGGGTGTGATGGAAGGATGAAGGGAAGGTGGTAGCTCAAAGTTCATTTTTGGGAAATCATTGCAATAAGATTTTATGGTATGGGGGAATTATTTGGGGACTTTGTGGTCTTTGGGGAATGAATATGAAAAAATAATAATGAGTGTGACAAATTTATCACGTCAATTGAGAGGTTATTTGATCCAAGATGACCCACCATTTTTTCTTTCAACGTTTTGTGTTGTGTGTCAAGTTTTAAGAAGCATGCAAAGGTGATGAACTTGGCTAATGGAGATGTTATTGTCTAGGAGCATTGTTCCTTCAAAGGCTTGTAGTTGTCTCCACTCCAACCCTCAAACATTGGCTAAAAAATTTTCACATTTTTTTGAACATGCAAATTAATCTATAGATTGAAAATTGCAATTGTGTTTCATAATAAAACTATCCATGGATTTCAACATTGTTATTTTGGGCAAATGTGTAAGTGTTTGCAAAAGTTGGATCTCAAACTTGTTTCATAACTAAAGTGTCTATTGTTTTTAACATTGAAATTTTGGGCATGTGTATGATTATTGCAAAAATTAGATCATATTAACTTGTTGCCTTAGGTCTTTCATCAACACAATGAGGTTTTGCAACTTTTATAATGTTCACAAAGCTTCAAGTACAAAGATTGATAAAGATTGTTTAAGTTGGAACCCGATTTTGTGACGTTTTCTTATTGTTTGAAAACTATGGTTATGTACCAAAATCAGTTCTTTGAAAATTCTGGTAACCATCAAACAACTAGTGGGTATCTTTCCTTAATTTTAAGAACTGCCCAACATTGATAAATATGCTTAAAGAGTGTGAGTTTCAAGTACAATAGGTATTCGTGCAAAACGTTTTCTTATATTTCTATGGATGTTTCTTTATTTTGTCAACTTTTTCATATGTGGATTTTAACCCCTAAAGATTGATGTTTATGTCCATTTTTAGAAATGTAAGTGACCATAATTTTTGGAGAAAAACAATTGTACCATATGTTTAATGAGGACAACTATTTTGTGTAAAATAATTAAATAATGAAATTTATTATTTTAAAAGTGGATTGCAATCATAACATTTGGGTTCTAAAGGGTGCGAAGTGTTGTCCATACCCCACCTGTCCAATCGGGGCATGTATGGCTGGGAGTTTGTTATTTTTTTGGGTGGCCCCAACAAAGGAAATTCTATTATACTATTATTTTGGGGGCTAATTAAGGGAGTTATGTCAACTTTTTTTTAAGAAGGGGTGGTATGGTATTATTTCAATTTTGTCATGTAGCTAAAGTGGGGATCATCCCTAAGATGATTTAGCCAAATTTGACAATGAAATAAACTGAAAATTAAAAAATTGTAGCCTCATTTTATATTTGTGGTGATCTACCAAAAACTATTATAACATTTGGAATTTTATATTAAAGTTTTTTTTTTTTTTTTTTTTTTTTTTTGGTTGAAATTTGACGACTAAAACACCCAAAAGACATAATTTTTTCCATTTTAGAGAAAATAAAATTGTAAAGAGAATTTTCTATTGCAAATTCCTTTTTGGACATAATTTCAACAAAAAAATTATTTAAAAAAAAAGTTGGCGATTTTTTAAATAATTGCCTACAATATGAAAGGTGTTCAAGATTTTTCTAATTTCATATTTTAAATATCACCAAATTTGACTAAATGGTCTTATGGATGACACTTCAATAACATTATAAAATCAGAAATAGAAACCATTGGTTGGTGATGATGAAGGTTTTTTCAAGTGTTGGCCCTAGAAGGGCTCGGATAATCTATTATATTGATAGAATAAACTAGTATGAACAAACTAGCTATGGATGTGATTCTCCATTAAGAATTTAATTGACTGAAGTTATATATATATATAAGAGATGGACTTATGCTACTTGAACTGACCAAAGACAACCTTCCCAAATTTATATTTTCACCCCTTGCCCAAGAAATTTTTATGGTTCCGTGAGGCATGAAGCCAAAATTATGAATAAAGTCAAATTATGATATGTGAATTAATTCCAAATAAACTAATTAAATCTGAACATGTTTCTTCTATGTAGTTGTGTGCATTTACCATTCAAATTTGGCATATACCTTTATGGATTTTTTGCATTTAAAAAAAAAAGGTTGTGGGCCTTAAGTCTCGTGTAAAAGAAAGCTCAGTAGGATTCGTGTTAAAAACACTACCCACACTGATTTCTCTTCATGGTCTTTTCATTTCAAACATTTTCTGAAATATTTGTTCGCTGTAATATGTGGAGAGAACTCTAATAGTTCCCATGCACCACCCATAGACATGAAATTGGGATTGCAAAAGGTAAGAAATTGCTAATAGCAAACCAATCAATCAATTTGGCTAAGTGGCAATTATGTTCCTTGAGTGCACATGTTAATGGATCTAGATCTATGTAAACAAGTAGCAATATTTTTTTAATTTCTTTTTAACTAGCTTAGATTTGAAGATTTTTATTTGGTTTTTTTGGTGGAGCAAGCAAGAGTTGGATTTTTTTCTCCTTCTTTATAGTTTTTTTTTGTTTTATTTTGCTTTCCTTTAGGCCCAACTTGTGTTTAGAAATTTAAATCATGTATTTTAATATCAATTCATGGATATTTTCAAGTGAATGCATCATGCCTTTTGCATGTCCTCAATTTCAAGTTTTTCATTTTTGAGTTTTTAAAAGTTGTTTTCTTTTTTTTATCATGTTCAAGCTCTCTTTTCTTCTTTTTATTGCATGTTTTAAATTTTTTTATTAAGCAAATTAAAGTCCTATGGTGTCGAAGCAAGTGAACATGAATAACATGAAGAAACAAGCTTATGGAGTTTGGAAGCCACCACCACACATGCCTTTTACAATTGTAGGTGCTTAAATTTTTTTTCCTTTTTTTGTTTTTTTTGCCTTTACTAAGATAATTTTTCTTTTATTTCTTCACCATGTTACTTTTAGTTTAAAAAAATTTAGCTAGGTTTTGTTTTGAACTCTTGTTGGTTTTTTGTTCAACTAGGTTTTTTTCTTTCAAAATTCATTAGGTAATTAGGCTAGTTTTAGTTCACTTAAGCACTTAGGGCAATCCAGATCCAAGGGGAGGGCTCTTTTGTCTTTGGTGTCCAAGTAGATGTTGAACCCTTCCTCTTGGCGCATCTGAGGCATTAAAAATCGTCAAAAATATATTAGAAATGAAAAAGTTATGGCCCCCCAAAGTAGGGGGGTCAAGAACTGAAAAGAACAAACCACAACCAATTCTTGAACACCCAGAAACTTCCTTTTATGTTTCTCTATTGCTATTATAGTGCCTAGACTATTTGTAGAACTTAAGGTGGTGCTCCTATAACACTTTACATCATTTAAAATGAAGAAGAAATGAGAAAGTCATGAGCTTTGAAAGTAGGAGGGGTCCAAATAGAAAAAAAAAGAAAAAACATGTTTTGTAAGTATGAAAGTTTTTTTTTCTTCAACTTTCATTGGTTTTTCTTCTATTCCAATTCCAAAACAAACAATTGGGCAATGAGAGAAACTTATGAACCTTTTTGACCACCAATGCAAGTAAGGTTTTGATTATGTTTCTTTTAGTGAGTTACTTTCAACAAAGTTTCAATTATATAATTTTTCATATATTTTGATTTGGTTCTATTAGATTTCAATTAGGTTTCAATTATGTTTGTCAACTATGTATAAGGTAAACCCATGATGCGTGCCATTTTAATTTGTTATTTAATTCTATTTGTTCTAGATTTCAAAGTGTTTTTTTCTTTGTCAAACTTCTTTATTAGTAATGATTATTTTTTAATGATTTTCAATGTGTGCAACTAACACACAATCTTTTTCTTGATGCATTATAATTTAAATTCCTCTTAAGTTTTCTCATTTTTAACAACTTTCATTTTCTTTAATTCAAAAATGCAAGGTGTAGGCATGAACAAGTTTTAAAATGTGGTTCAACAAGGCAACAATCCAATTAAACATGCCAACAACAAGTTCACACATTAGTGCATAAACATAGGACAACCACTTTATAGGACAATCATTTCATTGTTCCAAGAAATGTTTGATTAATAACATTACTATCTTCGAGATATAGATGGGACCATTTCCTACATGGGAACAATGTTTCCTTGCATAATTTTCAGATTATAATAGGTTTTGCATTCTTAGTTGATAATGTATAGGTAGACTACTAATTTATTATGGTTTGATTTTCTTTAGTTAATTTTAGCTAGGTGTATTATCCCCACAATCTAGCTTTAATAGTTTTACAATTGTGATTATAATTTTTGTAAATTTGTAATCTCAACTACATTTCAACTAATTTACATAAATTTTGACTTATTTTCAACATATTTTCAACTACCTTGTAGTTGATTTTTTTACTTTGGTTCAATTTCACATATGTTGGATGACCTACAAACAACAAGATGCCATGTGTCATGCACATGTGTAACATAAATCTCCACATGGCACAATATCATATGTTGACATTTTCAATAAATTAATAATTTCAAGAATTTGAGACCATACACATGGCACACGCCAAATAATTTAGTTTGATGATGGACCATGAATGCCCATGTGACATGTGTTAATGTTCCATTGGTTATAATATAATCAAATAATAATCAAAATCGTAAAATTCCATGCCCTTCTTCAATGCCATGACACATGCCAACACTACATTGGTTGTAATATACTTGAAAGATAATCATAATTCCAATTCCACACCCCCAAATGACATGACATGTAGGTGGATGAAGTTCATCCATTGACTTGCTAACATGGAGTCAACTAAGTCTAATAAGCACTTTATAGTGGAATTGTTGCATTGATTAAAATGTATGTCATTTGCAAGTAAAATGTTGTCACTTCAACATTAACCCACAAATTGACACATGTACGTTGTTTTCAATTGTGTTGTAGGGTCGACTCAACATTGTTAACTATTTTGGAAATTAGTTGACAATGTCATTTTTGAGTTGCAAAAAAAAATTGCAATTGAAAGTGATGTTTTCAACTATAAATGACAGTTGAAAAGTAGTTAAGCTTTTAACTACTGAAAAGTAGTTAAGCTTTTAACTACTGAAAAGTAGTTAAAACTAGTTAAGCTTTTGACTACTTTTAAATAGTTAAAACTAGTTAATAATACTTGTTTGAGTAGCTTGTACTCAACATACTCAACCAATGTTTTGAATTTGTTGTCCCAAGTTGCAAGGTTTAT
>Ga0116228_10003798_pt1 | contig 13356 bp, 16 predicted proteins | sample S1TSphfallax_2_FD_89694 | JGI IMG/M metagenome (GOLD analysis project Ga0116228, IMG submission 89694) | Host-associated microbial communities from peat moss isolated from Minnesota, USA - S1T2_Fc - Sphagnum fallax MG | ecosystem: Host-associated > Plants > Peat moss > Unclassified | place... | reverse complement strand
CTTTGCGCTTGGGGCAATGACGCAGTTAGTGAGGTGAATCCGAGACGCGTCAATTGCTGGTTGAAAACTATTTCCAACCCCCCTCCGGTGCTCGCAAGAGCGCCTGAGAATTTCTGGAAGGTCCGCCATAGGCTCGGACCTCAACAACAAAACGAACTAGGAACGGGAGTTCTGAACAGGGTTAGGTTGACTGGTGCATGATCATGGGGTATACTCATTATCTGCCCTCGGCGTCTTCTCATTATTTGCACACGGTAAAATTGTGAGTCCCTTCCAATTAACCTGCGCAACTACTGTAGAACAACTCACCGCTGAACCCTTACAAATGCTTTCCTCATTCCTTAACCAAACTGTGCGATTTTTGTGTCATTGGTATCGCAAACTGGAGAGCGCTACAAATGTTCTTTGAGCGTCAGAAGTAAAGGAGAAACGCAGAAAACACCGGAAGAGGATGAGTGATAGTTTGCTTCAATTCTTTTGCAAAATTAGTTCTAAACCCTTTGACTAGTTTCAGCACCATATCTTCCTCGTTTTTAATTTCTTTTGAGTGATTAAAAAGCTTATAGGTGCACTAACCAGGGCTTTACAAAACTTCTTTGTATTCCAGAAGCAAAGATGTAATGATCAAATATTTTAAGCTCGAAATCCTAATCTGTTTTAATTCACCCATCAGCTTTCAAGAGATTATGTTTTCTTCTATTGAACCTGCATGGGTGTCAAGATTCTAGGTATTTTGGCTTGAAAAGAATATTGAACACTCAAGGGGAGGACGAGGAGGAAGGGAGAAAGCAAATTGGCAGCAGTGAATACACTGACATACTACTCACAGTTTGCCATGGCAATGAATGCATGGGAGAGGGAGTGCAGCTCAGTCACCTTATTCAACACCATCTTCTCAGGGTGCCTACTTGTATTTTTGCTTTAGATCATCAGTTTTCTTTCCTTTTCTTAGAAGTCAAAGACATGTTGGTATACACTACAAACCATCTTGCAATAGAGAGATTATTCAAGGTGTCCAAGGATTTTGAAAATTGTAGAGTCCAATGAAGCCCTAGTTTGTTCAAGAAAACAGACAGGTTTCTGTCTTATGTATTTGCATGATTCATGTCCAAATAAATTCTGTGCTATGCTTGACATTTTTGAAATTCCCAATTTTGAAACAGTTTGGAATTCTTCCTGTTATCAGAGAGCTCCACAGGTTTCATCAATCTAAGATTGCAACAGGGGTGGAAAGCTCATCAGGGGAGAACAAAGTCACAAAGTGACTTTTGCTCTATGTAGAGCTTGCTAAGTCCAGAAACTTGACCTTCTGAGGGCCCATGGCTACATTCAGATGGTGAACAATTGTAATGCAGTAGTTGAGTGCAATAAACCTGAAATTCATTTGTCTTGCTTGTTTGAACTCAATTTACTGTAAGTTACTTTTTGCATCTGGGGAGCCTTCCAGTTTCTAAAAATGCTGCCTCCTTTTTAATGAAGAAATTATATCCAATTCTTTCGCACCAGAAAACTGTCAAACAAGCCATTCTAAAAATGACTAAGTCATCCAAGACAGCTTCTCACATATCAATTATTATTACTTGACCAGATAAATTGCATTATCAATAAATATTACTTGACAGGATATGCTGCATTATCAATTTTGCGGCATCCTCCAATGCTACTCTGCATCCTCAGGTCATCACATCAAGGGCTTGTTCAGTTCTCATAGAATAGATACAGTACAAGGGGGGACAAATCCTTTGTGCAAAAAACTAGAAACTAGTTGCACCAACCAACAATAATTACAACACCTGATAATATCAGACATTTCATTAGCTTCTCCAACACTTTCTCTCCAAACTTTGATGTGTAAAAAAGGCTTTCAGATTCTCTCACTGCCCTTTTGCTCCCAACCCCTTGTGTACAAACCCAATTCATCTCTCTCACTGCATTTTTGCTACAAACCAAATGTGGAAAAAAAAACCTAGCTATTATACTGGTGCAAACTACCAAGTGTTCACAACTGACAATGTTTTGCTGCAAACCCTCATGGCATGAAACCCAGCTGTAACACCAAACAAAATGCTGAGATCAAAACATGTATTTGACAAATCAGATTATGCCCAACAGACCACATCCTGTTGATGTACAATATAGTCTTCAGGTTGCTATTTTGGGTTATCGTGGGTTTCAACCCAATTGTTTGTTAATGTGAAGAGAGACTCCACCACTTGGCTATGAATGCTAGGCTTGCATCTCAAGGTTCAAGTCTCTGGCACCTCATTGTATGAATTAGTCCCCTCGTCATAACTGAACCTGCACAGTGCAAGGAGTCATCAAACAATAAAACATCTAGGGTTGGAAGCCCGTCACCCCAAGACAAATATAACTATGGTCTCCTACTTGGACCACATCTCATTGAGTGGAATACTTATGCACCCTAAATGATCTAGGTGTAGACAGATGTTGTTTTAACCTGATTACATGGAAATGAAAATTTGCCCAATATGTCAAAAGGAATCACATCTTTCTCATAGATTGGTGGTACAACTTGCAAAGTTCATCTGTCAATGTACACAAAGGTACAATTTTGTGCACATGTTCCACATAGAATCCTGGATGAAATAGGGAAACTTCAGCTGTAAGACTACTTTCCATGATATTCACAGAACTTCTGAAGAATTACACTCTGGAACATTTAGGTTCTTCATTAGAAACCTCATATATCCCATGACCCCACATCATAAAACAGCTCAAAGTTTTCAGTGTAAAACCAACCCACTTTGGGAAAAGCAATAGTTGCTAGAACCTTACAGAGCTAATGGATGACACTAGAATCACATGAGCATACTTCCATTTCATTCCCCAGATGCTCCACAATTCAGTGGAACTAGTATCGGATGCTTAAAATCATCAACCAAGATCAAAGGAGTTCAGAGGCTTACTGAAATATTACCATTTTCCTGATACAGCATTGCAGAAGAGCCCTGAATTTTGGTCATAGTAGTAGCCAACCTCATGGTTGTAGTAATACCTGCAAAAAGATTCAACATGCCAACAAAGATTAGGGACACCTGATCATGAAAATCAAGCTAGAGAAATGGAACACGATCAAATTCAACACTGTTTAAGTATGTGTTATTGCAAACACCACTGTCCTCTTATATTCAGCCTGGATCAAACCTTGAAGGACCACCATTTCTACATTCCTTCAATGTAAATGGAACATATGGTTGTTTCCCAAACCCAATCTACCATGGAACAAGGAGTTAAGTGCAAAACAGGACATAATAACATAATAGACTGCTGACTCAAATGTCCAAACAAGTCAGATAGTAATCCACAAGAATTAAGTATGGTCAGAAAGTGGGTCCTGAAAATGTATAATATGTTTCTTAACTCACCCAGAAGTCTCATCATAGACATAACCAGAGCCTTCTGAAAACCCATTGCTTGTGGCAGCATCAGAAACACTGGGAGCATCCTGCCCTTCATTTGTTGTGGCCAAGTTTACTTCGGCACTTCCAAACATGTCTTCAGAATCATCATTATCTCCAAAAATATCAAGCTGCATTTCACCCCCACCCCCAGAAATATGATCCTGTGACTTAGGATAAGGTAAAATAATGTGTACTAGATTCCTGAGCCTTTGATTGCCTCAAATGTAGTGGGGTCCATCATGCAAAGATGACATATATATTGCAGAGAAAACTCCAAAACAACGCCTTGGAGGTCGCTGTTATGTTGGTTCCAGCAAAACAGGACAAATACAACAAGAATGAGCTTGGTCATAAGCTTGTGAGTGTCCCACAAAAAGTATCAGACCATCACCTTCATCATGAATGGCAGTGACTAGCTGCCATTAGTCCCCACTGACTTCATCAGCTCTTAATTTGGGTGTAGCTAACTATATAATAATCAGCTCAAAAATTTAGGCAAATATGTGCATCCTCTCTGTCCAATTCTGAAAGCAATGGAAGATTCAGTTGTAAATGTTGGCTAGGAACTCAAGAGACATAGCTCTCACGTATAGCATAAGAGGTTCCATCCACACAATTACTGGCCTGCACACTTTAGACTGAAACACATGGTTTACCGGTGCAACATTAGTCTATCTGAATGGATGCTTTGAGACACTCAGCAGTGGACTGAAACTATAGGTTCATCTCACCATGCTCTGAGAAGTCTGCCAAATCCAAATCTGATCATTCATTCTAACTCAAAAATCAATGAACAAATTGAGAAGAAAATAGTCAAGCTTCATGTGAGCATCTGTACCTACACTTCTTCAGGCAAATTGGTTCAATGTGATCAACATGCAATTGTCTATCTAGCTTTCATCTAAGATTTGATCCACCACCTATCACCAAATATGAGTGGATGTATGCTAGCATCAAATACTACTTCATTCAGAGAAGAAAAATCATTGTCAGGTGACTTTTTTCAAAAATTGTGTACCTGTGTACTGTTTCCATTCATTCCTCCCAAAGTTTTATCATTGTGAACACCAGAGTCATCCCCTTTTTTTGCTCGAAGAAGAGCCTCATACCCCTCTGCACAAAAACATTAAGGTAAATAACACAGCTGAGCAAACAAGTGAGACAACCCAGGCTACACTCAAATGGAGGTATTGCTGTTATAAAGGATCAAGAGACCATTGACAATGTTGTCTGCAGTCAGAAACCATACACAACAATGTCTTTCAGTGACCACTTATGATGCTCCAGTCTGAATTCGTCAAAGAAACCATTACCCTGACACCTTCCCAAAGATGTAAGAGTTCTAAACAACAATTGAAGACTACAGAGTCAATATCACCATGTTTTAGGGTGCCAGACTTTGAGAACCACACTGGTACACTTGATATTTGGCTGCTAAATAAAATAAAATCACTGGGATTCTTTACTTCCATGTCTCTCTTTCAAACCATTTCCAATCACACTAAAGAAGTAGATGCAAAACAGGGTGTGATTATGAACTAACTTACCAGCCTCTCGCTGAAAAGTTTCCTTCGCCTCATGATAAACATCTGCACTCATCCCACAACCCACGTGATAGGTTATAACGATTATTCTACTTCCCATCATAGGCCACTAGAGTGCTATGATGCTAATGTTCAAAAAATAACTAATATCATAGTAATCATGCTCCTGATGCTATTTTCAAGGCAATAACAGATTCCGTGCAACATCAATAGTTGACTTTTGCACGTTATCTCAACAGTCATTGCTAAGCAACAGCAAATTCAAAGCCATTTTTTCCAGGTAAATTTCTAAGAAACAGGAGAAAGTCATGACTCATAACTGTAGTCACCATTATCCATGAGCTTTACAGAATCTTCTGTCAGCTGATCAAAAATGATCTTATTGCTGCCTGACATGCGTTCACCACGCTTTCCTTCCTTCATTGATGAGCCCTTCAACCTTCGCAATGCATGCAGGACCTGGGCAGGCAGAGCCAATAACAGGTAAATGTCAGTCACTATAACCCTTTTATCTTCCAGAACAGCTTGGGAAAATCCGGTCCTGAATCCTGCTGACTTGTATGCTCCACTTCCACTGTATGTCCATGATAACTATTGCCCATAGATTCATAGGCTTCAAAAGAGCCATCGAGTATGCTGTCGGGTGGCCCCCCTGACTAACAAACAAAATATTCTCATCAGAATTGCAAACTTCTACTTACAGTTTAAATCAACCTGAATAGAATGAAGAGATGACCAGACAACAAGGTTCTAGAGATGTCTAATCCCACAACATATCAGCAAACAGCAAGAAGAGGGCGCACAACCTAAAAGCAATAGAGTAAACCTGTGGAACAGTCTGAACAATAACAACTGTCACACACATTCAGTGATTGTCAATAGAAACATGTATGATATTTGCTGGCTAACACAACATCTGTGCTGGCTTAATCAGCTTCCAGCTGTTGGTGGAGGTCAATATCCTACATTAACCAAAATACTGAGGAGTTTCTCTCACAGGACTGGCAATAACGTGAAGACATAGCCATGACACTGGTTGGCTCAACAAAACATAAAGGAGAAGCAGATGACCAAGAAAAGCAAAAAGAAGAAAGGGAATGGAAAGAAAAAAGAAACTAAAAGAGAACCAGACAAGGAAAGTGGAAGACAAGAGAGAAATGGCAAGGAGAATGTCTGTAAGATGAATAGTTGAGGACAAGAAAGCATGATCAGTGCACCATCTCTCCAATTACCAGCATACAGAAAGTGTACTGTCATTACAAAGCCTGAAACTCCACTACACCATAGCCCTCATGACTCAAGATTCTGGACTCCACAGGAGTTATGACACATCCATCAGAAAAGTCACACAAACAAAAAAAATTATACCGTTTCTTCAGGTAAAAGGGCATCTGAAATACGACGCTTAATCCTCCAAATTTCTTCAGTTGTTAGTTCAGCATCTTCCTCTTCTGCCCTCTCTTTCTCTTTCAGTTTTCCCGCAAATCGTTTGTCAACTTCAGTGCTTTCAAACCATGCATCCTGCCAAGGAAATCAAAAAATAGGATATAAACAATGCTCCCTCTTAGAGTAGAAAGATTTTTCTGAGAAGGGCATAACAATTAAGAGAGGATAAAAGAACCTACAGTGTCCCTATTGGTCAGAACCAAACAACTTGAACATGCAGAAAAAAGCATGGTGACATTTGAACCTTATGCTCATCATCATTTCGGTATTCGACATAGTTGCCTTCAGCATCAAAATAACCTTCTTCTCTCTCTTGATTCAAATTAAATGGTTCAATTTCAATACCATCTTCAGTTCTGTCTTCACCTTCCTGCAAAAATGACATAAGAGCCAAAAGAGTATGGCATGAGAAAACATATATTTCAATTGAGAAAAAAAAAGATTGGATGTGTAGGACAAAAACTAAATCAAAATGCATGCCCAGACTTCTGGAATGCAATTGAAACTCACCGCACCTTGAGCAATAGTGTTCTAAATGTGAAGTGTTGAATTGAAACAGATGAAAGTTTTAATTAAAAATGGAGCTCGCCTCTTCTTCAGCAGCTGCGACATCATCAATGATACTGGTGTCTTCAGAGCTAATAAGTTGATCTGCAAGTGCAGTGCGCCGCATTGCTCTCTCCTTAGCTGCAAGCAGTGGATTTGTGGACAACACAGTGCCATTCAATTCCTCCTCTCCTTCCACAATAGTCAACTTTCTGGCAGGCATCAGATCTCCTGAAGCCTCCTTTTTCCCCTTTGGAAAACGCACCCTTTTCGCCCTGATAGTTTGAAACACCAGTGATGAGATATTTTAGCATTGAACAATAACAGTGACTACTATATTGTTGGAACAATCAGCACAACTGTGACTCTTCTGTATAAGGGAAGTTCTTCTCCCTCCCTAAAAACAGACTTCCTTAAAACACATTCCTATGACCATGCAGGGTGGAGCTACTTCTTCTACACATTAAAACCTAGAAAGTTTCATGGAGTCTTCCATCAAATGATGATCTGTGTTTGCATGAGAGCCACAATGATAAGACATTGCATTAGGGTTGAATTTGACTCCTGCACAACAGAACTGTCAATTTTCCCAGCATTCACAATCAAAAAACTCTGGCAACTGCAGCAATGACCTTCCTTACAGTCAACACTGCTGCCAAATTTCTTCCAATTGAAAACACAATTGGAAGAGATAAATTGCACATCCAGAAACGAAAAGACATCAACTTGCTTTCAGTTTCTAAATAGGGATTTCCTTATTGCACTATGCACTACACCGTTTTGTCGCATCACACAACATTCCAAAAAACAAGGAGACACTTCTGAGACCAGTCTGTTTTCGTAGTCTCAAAACTTCTGCTGCTTACATGTGCTCTATTATGAGTGGCTTGAGATGATCTCCAGTAAGTTAGTTTGTGTACAATCTTTGTAAAATTTCGCTTGCAACAGATTTTATCGCAAAAGATTATCGAGTCAATAGCAAGAGAAGAAACAAAGACTTTGGCTTGAAAAAAGGATTTCTTCGCAGTAGATTAACGAGTCAAGAGTAATAATAAGTGATAGAAAGAAGGAAACTCCTCAAACCAAAATGGTCGTCATAGTCTAGAGTCTCTACACTCTTTCCAGATATTAAAGGTGAATATGGACGCATGTTGAGGGATAAAAAGAAGCGCACACGAGGACGAGGACGGCAAACAAACAAGTCACAAAAGAATACAACTGTGAAAGGAAAGGCAATAGAAGAGAGAGACAGAGCGATGAAGGCGAATCTTGTAATAGGGAAAAAAAAAAGCTTACATCCGCCCTGAACTTTGAGCGCCGCCTTTGTCTCTATCCATTGTGTGGCTGTTAAGGGAAGAAGAGTAGCGAACTTCTGCCGCACCAGCAGGCGTCCTCGCGATCTGCAACGATGGAGAGAAGCAAAGCGCAGTTGCAGAAGGGATGCGGGAGAAGCGCCAGTGAAGCTCTCGTGCCCTAAACCCCAAATACCCGGACCGTGTCCGTCCCAAAGAAGGCATGATACCCGGTGAGAGCTCTGGCATTGGCCGGTTGTCGAGTTTCGACCCGGTTGTCAATAACCTATCGGGAGGCTATTCATATTTTGACCCCCGGTTAATAACCTAACCGATCAGTGTTCAAAATCCCAAAATCTCATAACCTGCCTGGGTGAGCCAGGTAGGTTATCAATCCTAAAACACTAAACATTTTTACGATCAAAAACAAAATAGCAGGAAAAAAAAATTATTTGATTTTTAAAAAAAATTAAACCCTAAAACTGGATAATAAGTTCATCTATTTTAGCTTATGGTTATAATCGATAGCTATCAATCAGTTGTTTGATAACCTACCCTTATGTATAACCAGTGATTATTATCTTCAAAGTATTGATAACCTCATCAATATTCAACACTTTTTGATATTGATATTGATAACCTGATCAACACACCCAATTTTTTCAGAAAAATAACCTACCTGGTGATGATGAAAAAAATTCAATAGCCCGCCAACACTGCTATCTACCTTGGCAGTGTTGACACTAATTATATTATTTTCAGAAATGTTGAAATCCTCTCCACCCAATCAAATTTTCAAAAAATAAAAAGAAAATTGAAGAATATTCTATTTGTCAAAATGAAAATTTCAAAATTAATTCATTATTCAACAGACATGTGTTGAAACTGCCAGGGTACCATAGTATATGATAAAATAATCATTTTGAGCTCTCCATAATCTTTCAATCCTTCTCTTTGGGAAATGTTTTTGTAATTTTTTTTCCCCGCCTCTTGACCTTATACCATGGTTTTTTTTCCCCCTCAATTTGTGATATAAAAAATTTGGCAATTTTTTCCAAAAAGAATTAGCTAAATTAGTCAAAATTACACTAGTAAAGCAAAATTTAGCCCAAAAAAATCCCAAGTTGCGGTTCCTATGATTAATCTAATATTTGTCCAAAGATTTTTCCCCTTATTGCTTTCATGTGAAATTTTGCAACATGGCAACAATGAAAAATGACATTTGACTCCCCCAAATTTGGACCTCCACATGAGCATCTAATTGCCAAAATTCAACTGCTCAGATTTGGGGCAAGAGCCATCCTCATGATGGTTAGGTTGGATTGCTCAATCTTGTGGGTGACTAATCCTTGCCATTTGATGCCATTGTGGGATGAAGAGAAGTTGGGGTGAGCTTGTTTGGTGGATGAAGACCTAATGAAGAAGGGTATTGTGCTGAAAATGGGAAAAAGACAAAAGAAAGAACGATTGATGAAAACCTTTTGGAGGTTGTGTGTAGCATTGTTTGTTTGTTGCAAGGATGTGATAGATCATGGAGCGGTGGACCTGAGGTGGATGTGTTAATGTGTGATGGTTACAATGGTGGGTTATTTTCTTGTGTTTGATGGACTTTGGTGATGGTGGAAGCTCAACGGGAGGACGGCTCACGGAGACTACAAAAGGCCAATTATGGAGAGGATAAAAAACAAAGATATCCCCAAAGCTAAGTACCAAGTTTTTAGTGATCTTGTGAAGGTTTTGTGATTTTTGAACAATTTTAGGCATCTTGTTGTTAGTGTGTGGACATTGTTGTAACAACTTTAGTAGTATTTTGTTATACATTGGAGTCGAAATGTAGGAATCGTGTAATAGCACAAATGAAAATGCATGTGTCTATAGGAGATGATGAGAAACATAAGGGACTAAATGGCTAGTCATTAGCACCCAATATCAATGATTGATGGTAGTGGGGAGTGCATTGTGGGAATTCAGTGAAATTTGAGAGCTTTGGATTATTCAATTTTGGGATCTCCAAGGAATTTGGAGTTGGTGTCATCTAAAATTTGGGAGATAACAAATACACACACCTAGAGAATACATTGTGAATTTACCGAGGGATAATTGTGGGGACTATTGGGAGTTTGTTGTAGAATTAAAGAAATCTTCGATACAAAAAAAATGACCATGATAGCCATAGAAAGGTGTTCGAAAGGATCTAATCCACCAAATCATGTGAACTTCATTTTGTTGTGTGAATCATGTTAGGTTAGAATGTTTGTTGTATTTGTGCAACTATTATGGAAGCACTGATGTAAAACATTTGTGCATTATGTCGTCTATTTGATATGCATTTTCACCATGGTTATGTACCCAATGTTATGAACAATTTGGTATTTATAAGGCAATAGCATTAGTGGTAATCAAACAACCTTGCTTTTTGGTATCAAAGTAATATTTTCCAAGAGTTTAAAATTATTTTCTAGTGTTGTGGATGACATTGGGTATGTGATTTGTAGACCAAGAAATATGACTTTGGTATTACTATGGACCAAAGGAGGATTGAATCTTACTCTTTCCCAAGTTTGATATCTTGCCTATATATGGGCTTGTCATCTTGCAATTACAAGGTTTAGGTGTGGTAAACATCATGGGTTAAACTTAGATTTAGCACATGTAGGGGATCTAGCTGTACAAATTACTCGCACAAAAATGTACACGAGGATTCAAATATGGTTAAAGACAAGAGATGGAACAAAGAGTTAAACAATTGTTGCCCAACATCAGAACAAATATTACTTTTCCATTATCTTCATTCAATCCTTTGAGTATTGAGTTTCATGAAAAGGTTGAAGCAATGCCTAAAGTAGGAGATTTATGGGTACTTGTGGCAACTCTATCACCTCATCATTAAGTGAGATTTATTCTTCCAAGGATAGACAAATTGTTCGCTAGTGGAAACAAGGTTGTCAAGCTTGAACACACTAGGATTGACTCTAAAGTTTTGGTGTGGAGGTTGGGAAGAAAAGTTGATTGAAAATGGAAATGGAATTTTGAGCACAAGGAAAAGGTGCATTATGAAACTCATCAACTATTTGTTGGATCTTACATTGTGTTTAATGATGATCCAAACCAAGATCTAAAGTTATATTGAAGTAGGTTAAAGATCTATGATCGATGGCAACAAACATGCCATCTAGGAATAATTATTTTCCAAATAATATCATTGAACTTGCCATATTTGACTTTGAAATACCTAGTTTTGAGAATGGGTATCATGTTCCTAAATTAATAAATATTTGGATTCCACTATTAGACCTCACTAAACAACGATACATTAGATTTTATGTGTCTAGCATGGAAAGGTTATTTAGAGAAGGAGGTAGGATTATTAAGGCTGAACATTTTGGCACTATATCTAAAATGTTAAACTATAAGTTAGATTTTAAAAATGGGTGGATCAAAGAGAGCCTATAAAATATAGATTTTGTTATGAGTCTAAACCAAGAGGGAGCTTCTTTTAATCTTTACATGCAATAGAAACAAAAATAGTGAAATCCAAGAAATAACTAAAAATGGCAAGCCCCCAAGGGCATGGATGAATTGTTATGGGGAAAAAAATTTGAAGATGTGCATGACTAGGTGGAAAGATTAGAAATGGTAGCAGAGGTGAAAGGCATTGATGAGTTAAAGTTTTACAACATTGGTAAGCTTAATTTGAGGGAGAAATTTAAGGAATGGTTTAAGAAATTGGTTGCAGCTCCTACAACTTTTGGCAAGATATGAAGGCAACCACGTTGTTAAAGTACGTCACTATTGATAAGGAAAAGGTTAAAGTGAAACTTGATATTATCAAACAAGAACCCAAACAAAGGGTTCAAACCCACTATGACTAGATGGATAAATTATTTGCAAAAGGCAAATTAGAAGATGCAGAGCAAAGGAGCTTTTTGTCCTATCTATGACCTAAAATCAAAAGGTTATGTGTAATGAAGGACTTAATACGCCAATATGGATGTTATATTGAATGTTGTTTTGGAGGTGGAATGGGTGCTAACAAAGCTTGGTGAGACTCCATTTGAGTTACTAAAAAAAAAGTATGAAGAGAATATGACTGTTGAGAAATGGGTGCAATTGTTGAATGAATATTTGATTTATCTACTCAAAAGGTAAGCAAAGACTTGGAAAAAATCTAAAGCAGTACCTGGAGGATCCGTGAATTTCAATAGATGTCAATCCTATAGAACAATAGACCACATGGCCAATGATTGTCCAAAATATGCCACCTATAAACACAAATGTCTAAAATGTGGGGGGCTACATAAGACAGAAAATTGTGGTTCAAGGTGTAACTTTTGTGGAGGGCTTGGACATACTAAAAAAATGTATTGGAATAAGAAAGATTCAAAGACATGTGCTATTACAACTAATTATCCAAAGGTCATGGTGGATGATGAAGAAATTGTGCATAATCAATTGAATATGTGGAAATAATCATGATTTGTTTTCACATACCAGGGTTCCAAGAAGGAGGTTTCCTTTGAACACGATAGCTAGAAAACTTGAAAGTGTTGAATCACCATAAAAATATTTATCTAGAAAGAAAGAGTTGGGAGTTAGATTTAAAGTAGTAATCATGTCAAAGATTTAAACCTACTTCATCAAAAGCAAGATATCATTAATGCTTACGGAAACCATTTTCACCATTCCAAGATATCTAGAATAATAAGAAGGATGGGTTAAATTGGCTAAAAGGTGTAAAAATGATAAATTGAGGACAATATTAATGAGCATTGTGGCGTTGCAATTATCAACTTTATGCAAGATCAACATCAACAATAATCAAAGGAGTAAAAACTTGCATTTGTTAATGGAAATCAATAATTATACAAATAAAGGTTTAGTGGATACTAGGGCATCAATGTTTGTTTTGACAACTTCAATGGTCAAGGAGTTGGCACTAGTAGAAATCAGCCAAAATGTAACCAGTCCATTTACGACTACATGTGACTTATAGTCATTTGCGACTAGATTTGGGAATATCGCAACTACAAGATCAAATTTCAACTATTTTGGTCATTTTCACAACTATGATGCAACTATTAGAAATTTCATCCTATTGGTTGGATT
>Ga0116228_10003797_pt1 | contig 13358 bp, 10 predicted proteins | sample S1TSphfallax_2_FD_89694 | JGI IMG/M metagenome (GOLD analysis project Ga0116228, IMG submission 89694) | Host-associated microbial communities from peat moss isolated from Minnesota, USA - S1T2_Fc - Sphagnum fallax MG | ecosystem: Host-associated > Plants > Peat moss > Unclassified | place... | reverse complement strand
GTAGACCAAACTGGTTTTTGGTTTCAGTGAGTTGCATTTCCTCTTTTTCCTGTTTTGTGATATGTTGTCAAATTGAAGTCTATTAAGTTTATTATCGGATCATCTCTCAATTCTCTTTGGGTTGAAATAATTCAGAAGTCTGGAGAAGCTCTCAGTGCTAACAAAGGAAGATATGTAAATTCATCATCCTTCATTTCATGGAGAAACAGTCCTAAATCAGAACCATCTGTAATTGGAAGATGAAGAAGCTGGTAGGGTCTTGAAAGAGCCAGTTGAATGAAAAGGTTCTTATGGGTGTGACATGTATCATGTGTGCTCTGCATTTTTATTTCTTCAGCCTCCTGATCCACCTCGGAAACCTGGATTTTGGCCTATAAAACGACATTTTAGTGCAATCTACAAAGGTACATGCTCTTACAATGAATCACAGACTCTTGCTAATGAAGAGTGTGAATTATCCTTCCAGCACCAGATGAGAATAGTGTACCAAGATCCCTCCCACTTTCAAGGAAGGAATAAGAACCTCCCCATAGACCTTCACCTCAGGATCTAACTTTTTTTAGTTTCATTTAACATTTGCCTTGTGGAATGCCCCCCACCTTGGGGCTTTACCCTACACAGAAACAAACTAAAGTTGAAGAGAGTCCAACCTACAGAAAACAACTAGAAGCAAAAGAGACCAATGAGCACAACATGGGTCCCAAATGCATGTAAGGGCCTTTTCCTGCATCAGGGGTGGCTTTCTATTTCCATCTAGATGTGCTCACACCCAATTCTACTGGTCAAGCATTGATCAAATGCAAAGTTGTGGAAGTTATGTGTCAAAGTGTGAGTCATTCTATAAGGTGACATTTGTCATTTTATAAAATGAGAACTTGTGTTGTTTTAAAATTCTTTGGAAAGTTCTTTACATATGAAATGTTCCTAATGGTTCTAACTTTGATTACCTTAAGATTTCAGGTTTCTTACAACTCTCCAATGGAAAGTACATGTTCATGCAATAAGAAACAAAGCCCCATTTCAATGACTTTCCACTAAACTGTTGTGATCCCAACATTATGCTTGTAGTAGTGATCACATCAGCCTAATGGTAACAGACCCTATAACTTATTACCGAATGTGTACCAGCACCTACACTACATGGTAAAAACCTCAAATGTTGGAGGTGTTGTTGATTTCAAAAGGAGCCTTTCATTTCAATTTTAACCCGCCCCCTTTTTTTTTGGGAATTTCAAGTTTGATCTTGAAATTCATTTTTTGGATTTCTAAAACTTTTAGTTGCATTTAACTTTCAATTCAATTTAAAAGAAGGTCCAATTCCATCTCCATTACACACAACCAAACAAAAAAAAGTTGTGTAATATTAGTTTATTTAATTCATACACATAATTCAAAATAAAGGTTATGCAATATTAATTATTTACAACCAATCAAATGGAATAGCTTGTTTAAAACTTAGAGCCAAGTTTGTACTTTTTTTTAACGAAATTGTATTTTGTGTACCTAAAAAATTTGAGTCTCTTTATAATGGGGTAACACCTTTGATTCAGATTCTAGTTCAATTTCGAAAATAGGATCATTTTGTGATCAAATTCTAATGACAATTTCAAGAAAACTTGGAATCTTTGATCTACAGACCATAGAACTTGTCTTATAACTTGGACCTTAACTTGTTGAAATCCAAGAACCTATCAATATTGGCTTCTTAATTGAAATGTTATTGAATGGTCTCTTCAGTTGACAACACATCTTTTAGGAAGTGCTTTCAACTACAAAGAAAGTTTTTTGCAATAATGTTATGATCAAATTGCATGCTAGTAAGGACATTATGGTGTCACCAAAACTTACCCTACAAATAACATGAAACAAAGATAGACAAGGTAATGTATGTTATGTATAGGAGGAAGTTACATAAGGGTAGCATTTTTGCTAATGCTCACTCAAGGTCCAAGGTAGAATTTACCCCCTCCTTGAAAACCAAGGTGTATTATTATAAGGATTTCTCAAATGCATTCAAATGAATGTTATTTACATATTGTCTTACAACAAATACCACCCTCACTAAGGAATATATCATGTAATATCTTCTTTTCTAGGAATATTACATGTAACCTCCTCCACCTCTAGTGAAATTATGAGAAATATTTAAGAACATGAATTTGTGGTTGGGAATGTCCTTGAAACTATAGTACAATTTTTAGTAGAAATTTTTTCTCACATGGCAAAATATACTTTAGTAACTTAGTAATAGTCATTTTTTTTTCTAATTTGAACTTTTAGTTTAACTAGCACTTTGACCAATTACAAGGTGCTAGACTAGCCAAAGGCTATGGCAAAATGTATCTATAGTTGGCCATGTGGATAACTATTAAAGAGTTTTATTGCTAAGGGTTTTTTTTTAAAAAGTAGTTTGTAAAGGTTACCAAATATTTTTTAGTATGGAAAAATGAATGTTATATGTTGATTTTTTTAAAAAAAGTTGTTAAGTTCCAAAATTTAATTTGTAAAAAAATGTAACAAAAGCAACTATATTTTAGCAAATTGATAATTACAAATAATGATTGCAATTAAAAACTTCCATTGTCTAGACTTTGAAATTTAGTTTTAAAAATAAAAAGTTGCAATTTTACAAGTTAAATTTGCAACACATATAGTTAAGTAGTCTATGAACAATGCATTATATTAATGTCACTTATGGAAGAATTTAATTATTAAACTACCAATTGCAACATAAATGGCTTGCAAATTTTTAAAAAAAACATTTAATCATTGCAGAAGTTGGAAGTTGGAAGTTGGAAGTTCAAAACTTAAAACGTGTAAAAGGTTCAAAATCTAAAGATACTTAATATTGATTCATAAAGAAACAAGATATAAAATTGGAGTTATAATATGTAATCTATCACTATTTACAAGTTGTACATTTAGAAACCCAAATGCAACAAAAAAATCAAAAGGTTATGGGAGCTTGGAGGAAACAATGTTTGGGGCAACAAATATGGTTTATGGATGACACCTTTTAGGTCTAAAGCTTTGAACATAATTGCCAAAGCTTGGAGTTAAAATTTCAAGTTTCTAACCATAGAAATACTAAATGAGTTTACATCATGGAAACTTATAAGGTTAATCAACAAAATGTGAAAACTCAAAAGGATACAATAGTAGAACTAAGCATCATTAGAATGTTTGCTTTCATTTTTTGAAGACTCAATTGCATCCTTGTAAGGGAGTTGAACTAATGTCAATAATTGTTGCCAAAATATCCTCATAACCATGGGAACATTAGGACCCAACCTATTACAAAGTCTAGATTTCAAAAATTTCAGATTTCAAAAACATATGTCATCTTTCACATTCTCAAGAACAAGGACACTTCCTATTTCAACAAGTTTGAAATATTTGTGTAGATTATGGAAAAACATTCTAAAAGATGAAATGGTATGCCACAATCAAATGATGGGGTTGCCATTAAAGGGAAGTTGCATGGCATCTATTGCTTGACTTTTTATTGTGATTTTGAAGAAGCCCCATTGCATGTTAAGTGTTGAACCAAAAAGGATCTCTAGTATTGAAACTTGCACAACGCCTACCTCTTTAGGGAAATACATGTGAACATCTACAAATTGGTGTTTCACAAAACAATAAGATGTTTCAAGAAAAACTTTTTGGCACCTTCCTAAAGCCAATATTGTAAGTATATGATGCCAAATGCATCAAGTATCTCATGCAAAGGAAAGTGGTTGTCTAATTCTACCAAGATAGATTCAACAATTTTTGCCATAATAAAACCAACCCAAGAAAAAAAAAAGTAGGTTGCTAATAGCCAAACAATTTAACAAGCAACACAAAAAGCTTGAAAGAAAAATTGGCAAAAATTATGCATTCAGCACATGTACATGTGAAATCAACAAAAAATGCTAGAATTGGTTAATGAAGCACAAAATATACATCTTACAAAAAAAATGCAAAATCTAGATTGAGATTATGGAAAACCTATAATTGCCACTTTATTCACAAATTGATTTTATACATATTTTGTGACATAGATCTTGCACCCTGTCACTCAGTCATTACAATGACACAATATTTTATTACCATTTAGATAAAAAATGAGATGTTCAAGAAAGGATCTAGAAAACTAAATCCACCATATATTGATGTTTTCATGAACACATGCAAACAATGAATGGTACTTATCGAATGAATTGGGCCAAATTTTGTGGTAAGATTAATTTAAAAAAATACAACCTTGCTTGGTAGCTTTTGATTGTAGCAATGGAATTACAAACTAAGATATTTTTTACTTGTGGAATTTTGCTCAAACTATGCATTAATTCCAACATAGGGAGGATACATGAAAATGACAACAAAATGATATAGGGAAATGAGAACAAAATGTTAAGATAAGCTAAGATGTCAAAGTTAGTTGCAATTTAAAATTTTGTGGGCATGTCCAAACCCATCTTCACCAAAGAATTATATATTTTGTCATGACCTTCATGGCTAGATTAAGCATGGAAATCAATTTTGTTTTCAAAAATTTCAAAAGTTTAAGCGTTTTAGTTTCCATGATGTTAATCAATTTAACGAGCTCCAAATGCCTCTTTGGACTTGAAACATTAGTAAAAAAACATGATTTTAAAAGTTTTAAAAGTTGATTAATTGGTCTTTTTTGACTAGTAAAATGTCCATTTTGATTAAAGGTCCACCATATGAATGGACATTGTAGTTATTGATTAATCAATTTAATTAATGATGACCCATTTGACTACTTGCCAAATGGGACATTTAATGAAGTCAAACAAAAAATGATATCCATGTTCAAAATGGGTAATGGGTTTTATTCAAATGGAACATTTGGTCAAGTTGAACAAGCAAGAAAAACCTCCCTAGTCAAAATGGCCAATGGATTTTCAATCAAATAAAACATCTCATTAAGTTGAACAAACAAAAATGACAACCTACCTACCTAGCTAGTATGGTACTTATTACCTACCTATTTATTTACTTATTATAGTAACTACTACCTATTTACCTACTGTCTAAGTACCATAGTAATTACCTACCTACCTAGGTATCATATTAAATACCTATGTCATTTTAAGCTAGCTACTATGGTTGGTAATAGGTGGGTGGGTAGGGTAAGTTTAGGTTAGGTTGGTAGGCAATTAGATGGCCAATACACCTCCTACCTACTAAATTACCTATTTAATTATTTTTTAATTATCATTTTATCTACTTACATAAGTTTATTAAATAAAATGTAAGATGTCAAATAAAAAAAGCTAACAAAAATAAACAACTTATGAAGTTATAGTCAATTGGTAAGAAATTGAATTATCATCATGGAGGTGAAAGGTTTAATTATTAATACTTGCAACCATGTTCATGTTTAAGGGGTTAGGTTAGATAAGGTAGGTTGGGTAATTAAACTAAGGGGTAAAAACACAGTCAAAGGAGCCACCCAAATGAGTGGACATTCTTTAAAACTATATTTTTGTATGTTTGAAAAATCACAAGGGAAACATAATAGTTTGGATTATCATAATTGTTTTTGGAATATTTTCCATTGATTACAAAGTTTACATGTTCAAAGTTTGACACAAATAAAAAATGTTTTTGAATGTTCAAAGCGTTCAAACTTCAAAAGTGGACAATCTTTGTTTTTTTTCAAACACCCTTTTCTTCTACCAAATGTGCACCATTCCTTTTGAAAATTGGAAAGGATTTTAACATTGATGATTAAAAGAGCAAATGGACTTGAATTGATGAATTTTAAAAAATAATTCATTTGAGTACATTTGGTTCAAAAATGCTTTTCACCTTGAAAATTATGGATTTTGAAAATGTGACTTTAACAAAACTTGTTCATATTTATGTGATAGAGGGCACGAATGTAGAATACACATGATATAAAATCAATTTTTATTCAAAATTTATTTAGATCTAACATGTAATGTTTAAGATGAATATCCAAAATACAAAAATTAAAGTTATAAACCAACACAGAAATGACATGTGTCATGTACAATCCTTTAAAAAATGATTTTTACCATGGCATCCCTAGCTCCTTTTACTATGTTTTCACCTTAGGCTAGCACCTACCTACCTACCTTTTTCAACTTATGTAGATTTATTTAGTGCCTACCTACTTAGTATTGTAATTTTATTTTTTGAAAAAAAAATTATTTTGATTTGACTAGTCAAAATGTGAGAATGTGAAAGAAAGTTCAGTATGTAAACAAAGAAAAGACGAGCTTGTGAGGGTGAATCAAACCTTTGATCGTTTCAAAATGGAGTGTCTCTGATTTTGCTAAAAAATTGGAACTTGACAATGCAAGTCTAAATCTTTGCAAAGACATCAAGGAGTAATAGTGACACATGAAGAACTTGTGTCTACATTTGGTGTCAAGCAACAAAATGGTTGGAAAGCAATTGTTAGTGAATTCTTGACAATGCAAGATTGTGAAGTATTCCTCAAGTTGTATGAGGATGTTTATGCACATCCTCCCCCAAACGGTATGACTATCCAACCATTTTTTTGCGTGGTTAGTTGGCAAAGCACAAGGGCCACCTAGTGAACTGGGCTCAATATGCACATGACACAACAAAGAACAATTGAAAAGGGTGACATCGCTTGCACCCTTGAAACACAAGACTAGTTTGATTGTTACAACACACAATGTCGATCGAGGTGTAGTGGGAAATTATCCCAAAAAAACCTAAATATACAAGCAAAAAAACTTGCTAGTTCTTTATGTATTAGGATATGAAAAAAATTGATTTGAAGTCTTATATTGTTTGGCAATGAAAATAAAGACATCTTACAATTCAACATTATATTAAGTAATGAAGCTATTGTGCTTGAGAGCTTTATTTTATTTTTTGGCATGGTAAGCATTTATTTTCCAAATTTTTGCCAATTTCAAAAATAATTAATTAGTGCCTAACCATGCTAGGTACTAAGGTAGTTGAGACGTGAACTTAATGGAATCAGCAAAGACCTCAAAGTAAAGAGATTCGTTGATTCTTTATGTATTAGGATATAAAGGAATTGATTAAAAATCTTATATTGATGCAACTAGGTGAAACAAGAGTTGAATAAGACAAGAACTTATAAGATATCAAATCAAATGTTTTTCAAAACAAATAGTTTAGGTTTTTGTCATTTTATTAATCCATATGATTATTGGAATTTCATTTTCATATATTGGGTTTGTTATAGTGAACAAGACTAATACCTTGTTTTGCCATTATGACAAATCTGTCAATATTAAAAGTTGTTTGACATTACAAGGATTCATGTGGGGTACCAACATTCAAATAAGTTTATGATGTGCTCATTATAATTTAATACCTTCAAAGGATGTATCAAAATCTTGATTCAAGCAAATTGTTATTTGATCAAAACTCTAAAGTCTTTGAGCATATTAAATTATGACAATGGCACTGCCTTGTTTTACAGTTTCATAATCATGCTCAAAATAATTTATTAGGATCGAGACATGTCTAAGAATCTTAATTCACTCAAGTTCTTATAAGTGATAAGAACTCTTACATTCCTTGATCCTATTAAATTATCTAACATTTCATTATTTTACAATTTGAAACCCATGAAACTTACAACTAAGCACACCTAACAATTACAATGCCATTTACATTACATGTGAAGGAGCTTAGGGTAAACCTCTAAACATTTTCCAAGTATCTGCAATGCTCTTGCATTTTGCATACTTACCATTCACAACAAGCTGATAGGAATTACTCATGCATATGATATTTCATTGTCAAGAGATCCATTAAATAAACTCCATTGCAGGCAACATGTCACTAACATCTGCCACATCCCATAGGTGTACAAAATTCTGACCTATGTCTTTGAATTCTAATAGTATTTCTTGCCATCACTGGTCATCACCAGAGCCCAATCTGATACACGAAGATATTACCAGTTACAGTGGCAACACATTGCTACAATCAATTTTTCATTCCACCATCAGTTGCAGTTACTATATCAGGAAACAGTGGTTCGACTATGACCTGCAAGGAGAAAATTGGATGGAGAAGTCCAGCCATGAAACTGTTGAGAGGTATTGCCCTGCCTGACTTCATGCTTGCACTGACAAAGAAGAGTGCCTGAGACCATGCAACAAGCAGAGTCAGCGATTGGCATGCCAACATAATTTTTCTAATGTGTTTACTACTGTAATTAGCAGGAGTTTATCGGCACAAATGCCACCATTACATGGCTTCATTGAAGTTTACCAGGGTGCGTAAAACATCCACAGAAGTAGATAGGAGTTGCTCAGCTTCACCCTTGGCCCTTCATTATCTTGGACAAGGTTTGGGACCTCTCAGAAGCCTATGGCCTGGCAGATTGGAATTGCCGTCCAAGGAGCAGAAGTCTGTATTCACCCACAATTCAAACCACTTTCCCAAATGAAGCTTAGAAATATATTATTCTTGCTTTAAGTACCTAGGTGAAACCTGAGCCATGTGAGCAAGTTAGGAAGGATGTCATAGTTGGGATCCAATCCATCATCAGGAGTTGAAACAAAGTTCAGAGGCAGCACACTAACACTAGAGTTTAACACTATGGAAACATTGGAATGCAAAACATTGAGGCATGTGTGCTTCATGGTTTTGGCAATTTGTACTTTCAGGTGACTTTGGAATACCTCATTTACCACTGATGGATTGTAATTTCCATTACCAAAGGAAAACCTCCCTGGCCTATATAAACTAGTTCTCCTATATATTGGCAGCGAACAATCTCCCAAAGATATAGAAAGAGAGCTAGATCATAAGGAAAACTGTGCTGTACCATCAACAAATGAAAAGAACCAACGAGAGATGTATTGTCAAAGAACAGACCAAACTGACTGCCATGTCATTTGATAATGCCAATTTCATATTGAACTGTCTCTGGTTGGGAAGGTCTTTTCAAAAATTTCTGCAAGAATAGTGGCTTGAAGGTCTTTGATTTTGAAAAAATCCCCAATCTCTTGCAATTCCCATGCTAAGGAATCAAACAATTTTTCACCAATTCCATGACTGCTTCATGCCCTCTTCTGTTCTTTCAAACACCTTATTGACAGGACCAAGGGAAATATACATGATATCAGGGTCTTTGAGAGAGGATATGATGTGTGCTTGATGCTTCTTGATGCTTTCATTCACATCTGCAACTAATAGCATCTGCGTAATGTTTTCCTGTAAACAAAAAAATCATATGAATATATAAGCTTCACCTGCACCCACTTTATAATGCAGAATCAATCCTACTGTGTGAGATTATATCCCACCCACACACAATAAAACTGGACATCTGTTTTACACCATGAATGCTTTCAGGAGAAGGGGCTAAGAAGAACAAACCAAGCCAAGATTGCGAATCAGGTTTTGTTGGATAAAACTAACAGATTGGGTACCTCTTTTTGGTGGGAGGAAGCCAGAAAGACACCTCAGCCCAACCTCCAGCTTGTGTACCTTTTGTTCATATTCAGCTGTTTGACTCTCCACAGTAAGCAACAAATCTGAGATACGAACCATTGAGCTGTTTATCTGTTTACACATGCAGGAGCATATTCATTCCATCGGTAGCTGCTCTTCTGTCTCTAGACTGCACTGTAGATGCATAGAAAGGACACATGTTTTTTTCCTGACATCACTACTTGCAGTTAAGGTTGATCTGGATGAACATGGTAGTTGACTCATTTTCGGAATTTTGGCTGATGATACTAACCTCCCTGAATGAAGATCTGGGAACTGAACCACATGTAGTTGATCTTCATCTGTCAGGGAGTTACAATTGCTATCAATCCAAGGATGCAAAGTCCATTCCAATGGTGCCTGTGTTCTGCTTATCAAGTACCCATATTTCATAGTGAAATCAAACCCCTCCTGTTCCTAACATTTCTTGAAAACAATATCTATACAGAAATTTGATTAAGTGAAAAATGTCACTCTTCAGCATCACTTCAATACACATTCTGCAAAATGGGAAAACCTGAATGGAGCATACAACAAAAGGTCAAAGGTTACAAAACCAAGAGGCAACCCAAAAAGATCAACAATGAGCAGGCAGGGATGGACTTACTGGTTCAAAATGAAGCTGGAGCACATAAGCATGTAATATGAGAACTCATTGCCCTGAGTAATGAAACCTGTGACCATGGAAGAGGGAAGTGCTTTCCAAAAATACTTTTAAGGTAACTATAGTGTCAACTCTCACCAAACCAAACAAAGCACATTGCTGAGATTCTTGCAATGAAGCACTGTGATGAAACCTAAACTGGAGTTGGCCACCATGCGGAAGAGTCACAAGTTTCTCAAACTTCAAGCAGTACTTTATCTTCCTTGAGATGCAAAAAAGAGCTATAAACTCTGCAATGCAATTTACCTCTCAGAGCCCACATTTGGTACATCTCGCCCATTTTCAGTAGTCCATTCAGAGCCCTACCTTCCTCAGTCCAAGGGAACCCTCACTCAACAAGAAGGAAAGGAAATCCACAATGGATAGCATCCACAGCAGCAGAGACAGAACCCTATTCCTTGCCAGTACCTTGGATCGTGGCAGGATCGCCCTTGAGCTGAATCAGTCCAAGGGAACCCTCAATCAACAAGAAGGAAAGGAAGTTCACTGAATTCACATACAAATCCACAATGGATAGCACAGCAGCTGAAATGGAAACCCTAACTTGTTCCCAGTACCTTGGATTGTGGCAGAATCGCCCTCAAGCCGAATTATTTCACCTATGAGCTTGTCTTGGCCTACTCGCACCAACTCATACATGGCCGCTCCTCCCATTCCATTGCCACTACCACTGGTCCTGAGACCTGCAGCAACGATGACAGTGTTGTTGTCCCATGGGGTTTCCAAATACAAGGTTCCCAACACACCCATTAGTTCTAAAACAACAAAACAAAAAATGAGCCAAACCTGCTGGCACCCAGTTCCTACGGTGACAACAAACGCAGATCTGCCTACTTCCCACAACTCCTCACTCACCCAATAAGCAAACCCAACTCTCCTTGAAAACCCATAAGCAAAAAAAAACAGAGCAGACAACAACCAGATCTACGATTCGACTGTATTTGTTGGTCTTCAAAACAAATCTAGAGCACAATGGCAAAGAATGCCAACATTTCTCCAACACCCATTACTCTCAACTGCTCCAGATTAATGACCAATTTTCGATCTTGTATTGGAAACCGAAGAGAAACTGTAGCTTGCAAATGCACATGCGCAGAAGACATATTGCATACCCACCTTACGGACATAGCCATACTCGCTCTCGCGCTCGTCGTCCTCGAAAGTGACCAGGCGATGGCCATCAATGGCAGGCATGATGCTGAAGTTTAGTAATTCGCTTCCTTGTGTCCGCGTGCGTACGCGCTCGCTTCGTTTTTTTTTTTTTTTTGGGGTTGGTGAGGTAGAAGAAGATCGACGTCACTGCCTTCCCTGTCCCTTCTACCAGGACCTGGAAATAGCGACTACGTGGCCAGCTCCCATGTCAGGAAACGTCCAACCCCTCTATGGGCCGCCTCCCCAAAAAAGAAAAAAACATTTCTCGGTGGCAGGAGTCTTCTCTGAAACTGCCTCAGATATCTCTTCAGATGGACATTCTAAATAGTCGTCATCCGAACCTGACTCATAACAAGGTGAAGAAAACTGAAATAACTTATCATGAGAGACCTCAACAACATCGAACAGGTCCAAGAAGAGTCGCAACGTCAACAAGGTTGAAGCAGAAGACGAAAGTTGCCCAAAGCACTAACAGGAAAGACCAACGCTAATGAAGTAAATAGAATTTTAGAATAGTAGAACCATAGATCCCATCAATTCAAAGATAGAAGTAATAAATAAGTATAGACGTACTGACTTATTAGTAGTCACCAAAGACATCTCTCCAGCAGATTGCTGGAAGAAAGCGACCGAGGGAGCATCACCAAAGGGACATTGGAGCTAGGCATGATCATCTCAACATTTCTTGGAACTCAAAAGAAAAAAACTATAAAGAAGTCCGGACAAATTGAAGAAGAGCATTTGAGATAAGAGGGAAGGTGTAAGAAATGATAGATTTACAGACCTCAAATGGTGACTTAGGCATTGAATCAGAGTAAACACATGAAGTTGTACGTAGAGTATATTCCAACAGTAGAGAGCTAGGAATCATGTTCTCTCATTGTTATATATGATCAACGCGTACGTAGTTAAAGGAAAACTTATCAACATAAGCCCACAGATTATTATAAGGTTGCTAATGTACGAATGCAACCACTGTGTATTATTCTTCACTGCTTCTAGTCTATATCAAAGGGACGGACCTTTGCGATTTTCTGCACAACTTCAATATTTTTTTGAAAGAACCTTCTACCATAATATAAAGCTGGTTCAAGCAAATCAATTTGCAAATCAGCGTTGCTTTTAAGCGTTATGCTGAGCTCCGTGAATTTGTACCAGAATTCTTCCATTGGCTTGCCTACCCCGGCTGCCGATGAAGGCCCTTGGCGACCGCCTGATGATGACATCCCATGCCGATGTGCACGATCCTGCTATGGAGGCTCATGCCGGTGCTGCGCACCTGTTTCAACGTAGACGATAGAAAGTGTCTACAATCGCGAAGAGAACTACGTAGATTATCACCACGGTTGCCATCCCAAAAGACCAAATGGAGGCTGCTGCCACTGCTGTTAGTACGATTCCCGCCACACCGTCCATAGAAGAGCCGCTGTCATCGTCGACTAACGTCAAGTAATTGGCCATTGACACCAAGACGGCTGTTTGGCCAAACACTGCAGTCCAGCGCCAATTGTTTATGGCGTTGTTGAGTGCAACCCAAACTCGGCGCCTCATGTTTCGAATATCGTCCCCTAAATCATCGTTTTTAGACTCGAACTCCTGCTCAATTAGCTCCTTAGAGATCCAGCACGTTGAGAGTTGGCGAAGGACAGATGACACTAAAACGAGGAGGGTGAGGTAAGTGTAGAGGACGCCGGTGTTGAACATGACGGTGGCTCGCCACAAGCGAACGTTGGAGTGGCCCACGGCCTCCATCATGCAACTTCCAATCAATGCCAATAACATCAGATGTATGAAGTCGTGGAAAAGATCCGCCCATCCACGCATCCAAATTCGGCCCCAAATCCAGTTTGGTTGCCCACCAGGGTTCCCTTGCTGCGGTTGCCCACCAGGGTTCCCTTGCTGAGGTTGCCCACCAGGGTTCCCTTGCTGAGGTTGCCCACCAGGGTTCCCTTGCTGAGGTTGCCAACCAAGGTTCCCTTGCTGAGGTTGCCCACCAGGGTTCCCTTGCTGAGGTTGCCAACCAGGGTTCCCTTGCTGAGGTTGCCCACCAGGG
>Ga0116228_10003796_pt1 | contig 13358 bp, 15 predicted proteins | sample S1TSphfallax_2_FD_89694 | JGI IMG/M metagenome (GOLD analysis project Ga0116228, IMG submission 89694) | Host-associated microbial communities from peat moss isolated from Minnesota, USA - S1T2_Fc - Sphagnum fallax MG | ecosystem: Host-associated > Plants > Peat moss > Unclassified | place... | reverse complement strand
AGAAAAGAAAACGCTTGGCCTTTTCTTGGTCGAAGAGAAAAAAATCTTTTTTTTTTCGGCCTCTTATTTTCGTTTTCTTCCTTGCCTGATAAAGCTCAGAGAAAAAAATACGTTTTCTTCTCTGCCCTTTATTCTCCGAAGGCAACTTGCTCCTCAAGACGCCAATCAGAAAATTGTCTGCATATCTAATATACTTTACCTCGACGAACTCAGGATTTTTATAGTCTTGGTGGCTGATTTGCAACTCCCTTGCCGTGTGCACTCAATGCACTGTTAGCATGAAAAAATAGATTTTTCTCACAGAAACAAAGAAACTGATCTCCATGTCCGTCTCCTTTTCTCCTTGGCGGTTCTTTGCTTCATTGTCTTGGAAAATAATGCGTTGTGAAATTTAGTCTCCTGGAGTGCCTCTCCTACGCACAAAAGGGGTGCTTGGCATTCAAAGTTGCAGCACAGAAATTGGCGACAAATGAACTCGTACGCTATCTGATACGAAGAGAAATAGAGACAGAAGGACTAAATCTGGCGGAAGCTAGTGTTGCAAAGGAACAAACCACTTTGGCAGCCATGTGCAAGTCTCACTATATTTAGCCACTGTCCGTAGCCACTGTCCGTTCGGATGAAAGGGAAGCTTCATTCGTCTTTTAATATATGTAATGCCAGGGATTTATGTGACCCCATCAACCACCAGTGCACCATCAGCCTTATTACTCACTCGAGGATAAACCACAAATGAGTTACCAAAGTTGCAACTGGTGGTAGCTAGTAATTGAAAATAAAATTCATAACCGTCAAGTAGGGTAGGTTTTTTTGTTTTTTTTTTTCCTAAAAGGAGATTTGGTGTTGGTTGGGTTATCAATATCAATATCAAAAAACATTTGGGTGTTGATTATGTTCTCAATATTTTGGGGGTAGTAATTGGTGGTTGTGCACAAGGGTAGGTTCTCAAATAACCAGTTGATAACCAGCAGGGTCCTCAAACTACCCAGGTAAATCACCTATTCAAGTAGTTGAGTCACTTGGTGACTACTAGGTAGGTAGATGAATGTGGATGGTCAGCATGTAGGTAGGTAAGTAGTTGAGGCACTTGACGGCTATTAGGTAGGTAGGTAAGTAGATGCATGTGGATGGTCAACATGTAGGTAGGTAGGTAGGTAGGTAGATGCATGTGAATGGTCAGTATTTTGGTACATTAGCTTAACCAGATCCAAAGGAAAAAGGGTACAATTTCCTAACCCTAAACCTGAAACCCCATGAATTTAAGTATTTGTCATGGGTTTAGGTATTTTTCAGGTGCAAACCCTAAACCCTAAAACCCATCAATATCACTTGCAACCAATATCTCACTAGAGTGAACCACTAGCATGCATGAACACACCAAGCAGGATGGACAGACAGATGGATGAATGGTGTGTGAACAGAAATTTTTTTTTTCCATTGTATTACTGTCCTTTAGCTAACCATGGTGGTTAGTTATATACTAACCATCCACATGTATCTGCCTACCCTTTTTAAGTGTCTCTGGAGGGCACACTATCAACTGGAATTTGTCCTCTGCAAATTGTTGGGCAGGCATTTTGAAAAATGAAAAGCCCATTGCAGCATGCGTTTCATTTTATTTTTTAATGTTCCACCTCCTCTTCTTTTTTCTTTTTCTTTTTTCTTTTTTTTTCCCATAATACTCAATGGGGGTGATACCCTGATGGGTATCAAAGGAAATATGGGGGAAAAAAATTGGTTGGAGCTTTGAGGTTGTTAAACATATGGGAGAAATTGTTTATGGCTAATGTACAGACTAAGCCATATTGTGACAAAGTTGAATCAGATTTTTGGGTTCTGAAGGAAAAAAGAATCCCATAAAAAACTGGTGATTTGTAATAAGCTATTTACTACTACAGAAATGACAGATAGGCTCAAAACAATGTTGCAGATTCTTTCTTTGGGTGCCTGCGCTGCATTTGTTCTGTGGCCTCTTTCATCGAGGTCAGTTCCATGTAAGGTGCTAGTGCATTGTGTCAAGCCCGGTGCCATATTTAACTTGTTGTGCATGTTTATTGCTTGTCATTGCAGTGAATCAACATTTTGTAAGTTCAGTAGTGTGCCTTCTAACAAACTCTTCGCACAACTGATTACCATCTTAAGGTTTATTAGGCTTTAAGCTTTATTTCATATTTTGATAGTAATTGTTAAGATGGTAATGGGTTATGCATTACCAGCTTAAGAAAGTTTAGGGTTTAAGTTTTATTCCATCTTTTGATACTAACTCTTAAGATGGTAATGTGTTGTGTATTACCATCTTATGGTTTAGTGTTTAAAGCTTTATTCTATCTTTTGATAACAACTCTTAAGATGGTAATTAATGGGTTGTGCAATGAACTTCATGAAGTCAATAATAAACTCTTACATTAACAAAATGTTGGTTCACCACACAATGCATTACCACATCTTAAGGATTAGGATTTATTCCATCTTATGATGATAACTCTTAAAACGGTAATGGGTTGTACAATGAATCAGCATTTTGTTAGTGTAAGAGTTTGTTAGCTGGCAGGTTGCCAACTTATTATGCAAGCTAAACTTGGGGGAATGAATCCAAATTGTCAAGTTAGAGGACATGATTGAAGTTCAAAGTGTTAAACTACAATCATCAGCAAATCCAATAGCCAAATCAAACAGTTGTTAGTATTTGAGCCAGCAGCCCATATTACCAAAGCTGAACTTGACATATTATTAGGAGTTGGAACAAATAATTCATCACATGAAATAGTGGGTGTTGGATGTTTTGAAACCTTTCTTTTTCTTTTAGGTTGCATTGAAAAAAGAAGGGTTACAATATGTTGGTGTTAATGTTGAATGACGCACTCCCAACTCCTTGAAGGACTCAAATGTGAACCACAAACAAAAAAATAGCAAAAGAGCAAGGAGTCGGGGCACACTCCCTGGCTCATAGCACTTTGGAGGGGTGGAAGGGCATGCTGGAGCTCCGGGATGGGACTAGGAAGAATTGACAAGTTTCACTTACTTACACGGGCTTGCACAAAACCAACACAAAGTGGTTAGTGCATAGTTGAACCACTTTTGGTGCTAGGACGAGCCACGGGCAACTCAAACTCACAAGACTCACCACAGCCTGGACTTGGGGAAAACCACCACCTTCCCCCTTATAGTATACTATGTGCCTCTCCACGAGGCCCACATCCAAATGGCATTTTGTCTCGGGACTCCCAAATGAAAGTCTCGAAATTGCCAAAGTTGGGACTCCCACGACTTTGGGGGCCCATAACTTCGCATGTAGACCTTGGATTGAAATGAGGTTTGAAGCAAAGTTGTAGCGTCGTCAAAAGCTTTCCAACGATATGTCGCACGGCACCTGCACGCAAGTCAATTCGGTCGATTCCCGACTTTTAGTGGTCAAGAGTCAAATTGTCAATTTGATTCCCGGCCTTTCTTTTGGCCATAACTTGTGTTTCATATGTCCAAATGGGTGATGCGAGCCCATTTTAAACATGTATGTTTCAATAGATTTTTAATGATATAAAGAACTCTTCAATCCATTGAGTTTTGACCCCTGCAATCTTTCTCTAAACATTCGGGACTCCAATGGGACTCCAACTCTCCAAAGTGGAAGTTCCTTTGGGAGTGTGAGGACCTATTCCCTCACACTCTCTCGCACTCTTGGGAGCATGCGGCATGACTCTCAGGCTTCCCTCTTGGTTCGCAACCTTATAACTCCTTGCCTTAGTCGTGAGCCCAAGGCTAGGGTTTTGACATTGGAACTCAAATTTAAAACTGTGTGTAGTCAACAATTTTGTAAATTATGAGAATGTGATAGCTCTAATTGCTACATATGACGAGGAATTGTTGTTGCATTAATGAAGGTGTACAAGTTGTCAATGCCTTTTGTTTTTTAAAAACTTCAAGAATTTTACTTAAACAATTATATGGTTAATTGTATGGCTATTGTTGATATCTAATTAATGTATGCCATAGTGAACCAACACCCACCAATGCACCATGAAGGATGGATGGTAACTAGTCAAGAAACAATTTTTTATTGGATTTCAATTCCCTAACCAACCACAATGCGCTCAGTTGGTAGGTTGTTAGTAGGCAAGTAGTAAAAATAGCCCTTAGCTATGTGTAAACCATCTACTTACTTAATAATTACCTATTTTCTTACCTATCTACTTATATATGAGACTTATTTTTTTCGAAATTGATTATCAAGGTGAAACCAAATATTAACTCAGTTGAGGTTCATCCACAATTGAATAATAATGGGCATCCACTGGATGGTGTGTTAGTGGGTGTTGGTTCGTTGTGGCCATTAATGAATAATGCACCTTGACTTGGTGTCACATAGAAGAGCATAAATATAAGTTTTTGACTTTGGCAAGACAAATCTTGGGCATCCCATCTAACCAAATTAAAATAGAAAGGATTTTTTCGACTCTTGGAATTCTCATGGCACTTCACAATGTCACTTTCAAACAAAAAATATCTTGAAAAAATGATCTTTGTTAGGAAGAATTAGCCATTTGACCCGTAAATAGTATTGAGTTTAACCATTCTACTAGCAAAATGATGGTCTTATGTTTCCTTAACATAAAATGCCTATACATACTATTTCATATTCGAATATGAATCCTGTTATATTCAATTTGAACTAAAAGATTTCACCCAAATTACATTTCAAACTATGTCTGCTTATTTATTGTTGATGGGGCATGTGCCTGGTTTTTGTTGATGTTGAGAATATGTTTCAACATTCATTTTCTAATAGGTGGACACATAATGCAAAAACTGGAAACATAAAGCCCAAGATAATGATTTTTATGTCCAAACTTCTAGACACCTACATTTAACCTTGAAATACAACACTGAAAAGTTGTTGATCATAACTGCTTGTAGGGAGCATCTTGCTAATGTGACAACACATCATTTGACAACAGCTTTGTAGTTACATTATGTATCCTTCTGCATTATGACATTTTTTAGTCACCTTAATACCTTTTTTGCACATTCCTGGCCATCGGTTGGCTAAACCTCATAACTCACCCTCTTTTATGTCCCATAACCCCTAAGTTTGGTGCTCCCATACAAGGTTATTCTTGGTGTCCAGCTTGAGCATGTTCATGTGAATAGTCTCTATGTTTATGTGTTCTACTATTTAAGGTAACCTATGCACTCTCAACAATCACCTAATCCATAACCTTCTTCCTATTACCAAACTTGTGAAACTTTACTTATAGCCTATTAGTGCCCATTCCACAAATGAATTATTTCCACTCCAGTTGTACTTAATGTGCCCCAGATGGGCAACCCAATTCCATGAAGGCCCAATTACTTTCAACTTGCAATTTTTTATACAAGCCCCCACATCACATCTGGTGTCACCCCAAAGTAGAAATCAAAATCTAAAAACTACGTGACTTGAAGTGTACAGATCTCAAATGTGTCCATATCCATTGTCAACTTGTTTGCTAAAGTTATGCACGGCCATGACATGATGCCTGGTGGTGGTCTGAGATGTCCTAACATGCAGACTTTGTAGCTTTGGCGACTATATTATGGAAACACTATGACCCAATGCCCCATTGTGGGCCAAACCTAACATGCTTACTTTAATGGCTGCAAGACATTCCAAAATACTAAAAAGTGTCCAAAAAATAAGAAGCCCTTTAAAGGCTTCCATTGATGCTTCAATGTGCCTACCAGATTGCTAAGTAGTTAGCTCAAGCATCCTATTTCCAGTTATTTATCCCCTGCCTTGGATCTTCCTCATGGGTGTACAAGGACTAATTTCAGTAGAAACCCAACCTCTAGGAGGAATTTCCAATGTGAGTTAAAGAATCCCCAATGTGATTTTTCCACAGACTAAATTTGTGTGGTATGAGGCCATGTAAACCTCAAGTAAGGTATAGGAGTACTTCTACCTTGGATTAAACTGTCGTCTTGCAAGACCAGTTCCACACATGGCTTTAACTGAAAGCCCCATATGGGACTCTGATAGCATGCCCTTTGATGAATTGGGTGCCAAAGACTCTCCAGCACCAGCACAAATTTTCTCATGTATCTGGAAGGCACCTTATGCAGCAGAAATTGGCCTTGGAAAAGTCTAAGGCATTGAAAAAAACCAAATGTGAATGGGCATGTCATGCTTAAAAAATGTTTTCCTGGTACTATCTGGAGGATACCCACCAGTTATAATGTGAAAACGTATGTAAAAGATATTCTGTTGGTGCATTACATAGGCTAAATACCTCGGAGCAGGGCATTTGCAAAAGGAGCCACCTTCAGCTCTGCCTCAGGTGTTAGGTTACACAACACAAAGCTCAAGTACATTGCAGCACTGGAAGATAATTTCTCATCCAATATTCAATCTGATAACCGTTGTCTCGATTAAGTTAATGTATATTTGCCGACTTTTATTAGAGCAGAACACTACAACAATAGGAGTTGACATGACAAAGGTCGTGTCAACAACAAGTCTCCTGGGTCAATAAAGTTATCCATGAAGTCAAGAAAAGACGGCATCAGAACCCCCTGTTTGGTCCATATAGGGGATGAGATTTTTTAAAACAGTGAAAAATAGTACATTGGTCTTCAAAGGGAATTGAGACTCAGATTCGCACCAAATTAGGTCTAATCTGAGTTCGCACTCTCCTGTTTTTTTCATGAATGCCTTCAACCAATCACTGCTGCTATGTGTATTATAGCTATACATGCTCTCCAGCCTCGGGCATTGAATCGTGCATCTCAGCATTTCATACTGTGATTTAATAAAATTTCACGACTTGGGATAACAGCATCAAATGAGGGGTGCAACTCAGGCTCAACACGACATGACTTTACAGATAACTCTAACAATTGTACTTCCACAACTATGTTGGGACCTAAAACAATGTCCAACATTTTCTGTGGATGAAAGCAGAAACCCTAATTCAGTTGTGTGGCAGATGATGCCAAAGCTATTTTGTTTGCTTCAAGGACATAGAAAGTTCAATTACTTGTTTTTTTATTTTTGGCTTTGTTTGTTGTTTTGCAGGTTATTGTGGAGTGACTTAGGTGAGCTAGTTTCAGTGATGGAGCAGGATCCTTGCTGCTTAATTGATAATCTTGATGAGGAGTGTGAATCACGTTTCTTGGAGACGATTGGTGTCAAGGTTTCAAAGGAGTGGAAGGAGCTGAATAGGGAACAACTATATGAAGTTGGTTGAGGAGAAGGAGAAGCATGGATTTTTCTTTTGGGGAGTGGGAGAAACTAAGTTTCAATTTTGTTTATTAGGAATTATGGAGTGTGTTTGGATTTTGATAGTAGTCAGTTGAGGGTGGAAGTCCCTTTGGACTTCTTCTTTTCTTGAATCTAGTGCCTGATCTTCCATTGTGCCAAGAGTGTCAAGAAGGAAATAGGAGGTCTAATGTTTGCATTTTAGGGACCAAATCAAGGGAAATGATGAAAAAGTCTAGGATTTTAGGGGTGGTTGTAGTGGTAGTACCATCTTTGACAATTTTGGGGGGTTTTGATGTGAATGTGTAATGTGATCTATTTCTAAGAAGAGAGTACTTGTGATATTGGTGGGAGCTCTGAGGATTTTGGAACAAGAGGATATTGTGAGGTGTAGACGATCACATCTACCTATTTTGTTTTTAATCCATGTTCAACTTCTAAGAGAGATTATGTAATGATGTTGGGGTAACAATTGTGGGATTTTTGTTGTTGAAGGATGAGTTGCCACGTTTGTAAAAAACCCTTTTGGTTCCTTGAGAGGAAATCAAAAGAGGTCTAATCCCTTGACGGTCCATAGAACTAAAATAACAAAATTTATTTATTTGGAAGGATTTAGGTTTTGGAACAATATTTGTTGTAACTTTCTTTTTGTTCTTTGGACACCTTTAGTAAATCTTGTTGAACGTGTATTCAAAATGTTAGAAATACCTTCTCAAAATCACCTCCCTTTCTTTTTGATATTAGAGTCGCACAATCCCAGAAGGTTGGAACAAATGTAATTACTACGATACTTGGAAGATGAAGTGTCCCAAAAATTAGGGTGTCTGATTCCAGTGAAGAGCAATTGAATGTAGAAACTCAAGAAATTCATGAAGAACGAATCACTATTAGGTTTGACGTCCCCAGAACTTGAGGAGCATCATGGACAAGATCTTTAATTTTGTGTCAATTAAGATTCAATCTTGTTACCATAAATAAGAATGAATCTTGATGAAGCATAAGTTGGAGACATTGCTGTGGAGTTAATGCACAACATGTTTTGTACTAGGGCACATGTTTGGGTGAAAATGTAAGATGGAACAGGAGGATGGGTTTTTAGCCTAAGATTTTAGAGACAGTATCACTTTACCTCCTACCTTGCATAAGGTGTCGACACATAGATTAAAAAAACAAAGATAAGTGCTGCGAATAGGTGACATTTGGATTCTTTTTTCTCCTATTTCCCAAAATCATTTCAACATATTTTTATTCCATGAGTAAAGGATTTATTTCGAACTAGAGATCAGGTACTAAGGGTGAAGAATTTTGGAACAAGATCTTGTTTAATAAATTGGAGAACGTTTGATGATGGCAACTTTGGAATACAATGGCAAATGGACTCTACATATGAGCAAAATTTAATTTTTCAACCATTTGTAGTTTTGATGTTAAAGAAGAAGGAGAACAATCCAATTTTCTTTCATGATCAAGGACTAATAACCCTATCTTGAAAAGCTATACAAATATGCTAGAGTAACATAGAAATTTTATATGTTTTATGAGCCACAAAATACAATATGGCATTATTGCTTTTGAAGAGTTAAAATTTCGTAGGGAACTTGTTGATACTTTCATTCTAAGATATCATAGGTTGGTTGTTATTAGGATCATTGGTTTTGATCATGATTAGCTGAGGTTGGGGACATAGTCATCAACACATGGTATTCAAGATTTTGCCCTCAATCGTAATCCAATTGAAGACAAGGACTGAATATAATGGATGACAAAAGAGTTTCATTTAAATTAGTGAAACAAAAAGTAAATTATGGCATCAAGGAAAAGGATGGGGGATTTTGTAAAGGTAAAACAAGTTCTTGCAGCAAAGGACTAATAATAGATAGATCTTTAGACATGAAAAGTTGATTAAGATGACTAGTCCCCAGGACATGGACGAGTTATTCTGGGGACGAGATCATGAGGATTAAATGATTGGGCTAAAAGACTAACAATGGCGGCATAAGTCTAAGATTTGAACGTTGATAAATTGTTTAAGATTGCCTAATTGAACTTAAGAGGGAGGGCCAAAGAACGGTTCAAGAAATTGAACCCTGCACCTACTAATTAGGCAGAGCTACGTACTTGGATAGTGAAAAAACATGGCAATATTGACACTGATGACATTTGATTCAAAGTGGATGCCATCAAACAAGAACCAAAGGAAAAAGTTCAAAAATACTATGAAAGGCTAGATAAGCTTTTTCAACATGGTCAAATATAAGATGTAGAACAACGTCGCAAGTTTCTAGCAAAATTAAGGCCAAAAATTTAAAAAACTTTACGTTGTTAGGACCTACATTAACATTGAAGAGGTGGTTGTTGCTACTACTAAAATTGAACGAGTATTGGGAGAACTCGGGGAGACCCCATACGAACCCATGAAGGAAAAATAGGATGAAACAACATCTAAAGAATCCACCATAGATTGACAACTCCATGTTTTGAATGAAGCCCTCATTAATTTCTTTGGGAAGGGGATTGATGGCAAGGTTAGCCCCAGTACAACCTTTTTTACCACCACTAATAACCATTACCAATTATGTTGTTTAAAAGAATACACAACCTCAACATGCCTTAAACTTGCAAACACAAGGCCAAAATGTGCCAAATGCAGAGGTGGGTACAAGACTAACAATTATGGTTTGAAATGTTCATTTTGTTTTGGATTAGGGCATACATAGCATAAGTGTTGGAAGAAATCTGCAAAGGGTTTGTTTGCCACCACAAATTTTCTTGAAGTTTTGGTTGATGAGGAAGAGGCCACTCTTTTAGAATTAAATCAATCATATTTGTGGAGGGGACCAGCATATTTTTTCTGAGGTGGGAATCCCAAGAAGGAGATTGCCTATAGTTGCCAACCCAATGGAAGAATTAAAAGAAGGGATTATTGAAGAAGAACAAAGGGGAGCAAACATGGGTGGTGAAATAACTGTGAAATTTAAAATTCTATTTCATTTCATCAAAGGAAATATTTCTTTAACTCCCATGGAGTCCCATGGAGACCATTCTTATAATTCCAAGAGAACTAGAATATTTGGAAGGATTGGTTAAACTAATTAGAAGGAAAAAAATGTTAAAGGATAAAGAAATTAGATGGCTACGATTCATTCAACCCTTGCAATCAAGAGGGATAGCATCAACAAAACACATCGCAACAAAACATTGCATCTAATAGTGGAAATCAATCAAGCATTAATTGAAGGCTTGGTGGATATTGGGGCATCTATGTTAGTTATGGCAACGAGTGTTGTTAGAGAGCCTCTGGTATAGTGATGCATGCACTAGGAAGGAATACAAAGCTTCTAGTAAACATGGGAGGGATTATATGTCAAATGATCTTCCTTTTGGTTGACACATATAGCTATGGTTTGCTCCTTGGATTAGATTTCCTCATAAAGATAGGAGCAATCGTCAATGTGGAAAAGGGTGTCATACAAGTTTGCAATGGATTCGGAATGGAAGTGGAAGTATTGCCACAAAATGTAGTGAACATGTTGCATGTGCTCAAAAGATCTGAAGAGGAAAAATGTGATATCTAGGAAGAGCCGTTTCACAGAAAGATGGGACAACTTCAAATTAATAATTGGGCGAATATGTTGGGTTCATTAAATTCTAATGATTACAATGATGAATCTTCCTCTAAAGAGGATATAACAAAATATGAAGGAAAGGCAAAAGATGGCCCACAAGAAATCTTGTTGAACCTGGAAAACCAGATTGAAGAAATGTAGGACCATGGGATGGATTTGATCATTGAAGAGGAAACACCTATGCAGTTTTTAAATTTGATGCTACAAGAGCAACATCAAAACAATCTTGAAGGGTTGTTCTCTAAGGATGATGATTATGTTCATTGGATAAAATGTGCAGTTGTAGAGGAAGATGTTCGAATGCAGCAAAGATTGGGAAAGAACATTGAACCCAATGTGCATTTGTATCTAGTCCAAGTATATGATGATTTGATTGAAGGAGGTAATAGGTGGACCCACATCAAAAAGAGGATAAGACTAGATGAATCTTTGAATGAAGAACAACATAAATAACTATGGGATTTGTTGGAAGAATTCCAACGTGTGTTTGCATGGCACAAAGGAGAGTTGGGGCAATGTTATATGGGAGAGCATTCAATTGACACCCAAGGACTACCTCCCTGCTGCATGACTTTTGGACAACTATCTTATTGGGAGGAAGTTGAAATGAATTAGCAAATACAAGCATTGGTGGATTTGGGGAAGATGTGTAAAAGTGCATCAAAGTATGCTTGTAGGGTGACTTTGCCAATGAAGAAAGATGGTAGTCAAAGATTTTGTGGAAACTATAAGCCACTAAATTTTCAAACAAGGCGGGATTCTTTTCCTATGCCCCTGATTGAAGATGTTTTGAAACAATTAGGGCACTTCCAATGGTTTTTAGCGCTTGTTTGCAGTCATAGTTTTGGCAAATTTCAGACTAAAAAATGCCACTAGTACATTTTCACAAATCATGGCTAACATATTCAAGGAATGGACCACCCAATTTTTGAAGGTGTTTGTTGATGATGTCAATATACACAGTGGAACATGGAGTGAACATTTATGTCACATTCGATTGGTTTTTCAAAAACTAACAAAGGTTAATTTCAAATTAACCCCACACCCAATATAACCACAAATATCAGGGCATTTTTGGGATTAACAGGGTACTGTAAGAGGTTCATTGTTAGATATGTGAAAATTGCAAAACCACTATTTACTTTAATAAAGAAAAAATGTAAGTTTTTTTAGACCCCCATATGCTAAACAACTTTTGTTGCATGAAAAAGGAAGCTTATATAAACAATTATCATGGTTATACCTAATTTCAACAAACCTTTCATCTTGGATGTTGATTGGTCAATAAAAGGTGTAAGAGCTATATTATCATAAAAAATTGGAAAGCAGGAGTAAGCCATTGCTTATGACACACCCTAAACTTCTTGATGGACTCAATTGTGAGTCAAAAGGGTGAAAACAATGGAAGGATAATGAGTTGGGGCACACTCCTTGGTTCATAACATTTTGGGGGTAGAGGGACGTGTTGGAGCTCCATGATGGAGACTAGGAAGAGTGACAAGCAAGTCAGTTACTCACGGGGATTTGCACAAACCAAACAACAAGTTGGTTAGTGTGTAGTTAGAACATTTTCGATGCACAGACAAGCCACAGGCAAACACAGACTCACAAGACTCACCATGGCCCGAACTTGGGGGAAACCACCATAATCCCCCTTATAGTATTATCTATGCCTAGCCACATGGCTTACACCCAAATGTCATTTTGTCCCGGGACTCTCAAGTTGGAGTTTCAAAATTCCCTAAATCAGGATTCCCATGACTTTGGACGCCCATGATTTTGTGTGCAAACCTCCAATTGAGGTGAGGTCTAAAGCAAAGTTATAACCCTTCTCAAGAGATTTTTCTAATGGTACGTGGCACACCACTTGCACGCAAGGAAAGCAAGGTGATTCTTGACTTTTAATGGTCGAGAGTCAAATTGACAATTTGACTCCCAACCCTTCTTTTGGCCATAACTTATGTTTTAAATGCCCAAATGGGTCATGCGAACCCAGTTTAGACATACACATTCTAAGAACTTTTCAATGGTATAAAGAACTCTTTAATCCAATGAATTTTGACCCTTGCTATTGGCCTCTAAAGATTCGGGAGTCCATCGAGACTCCAATTCCCAAAATGAAAGTTCATTTGGGAGTGTGGGGGTTCATTCCCTCACATTTTCCTACACTCCCAGGAGCATGAAATGTGACTTCTAGGCTTCACTCTTGGCCCACACCTTTGTAAGCCTTTATTTTAGTCACACGTCCAAGGTTAGAGTTGCGACAACTTTTGCAAGCAAGGGCTTATTTCTAGTACAATGTCATTTTCATCTTATGGAGTGAGGGTGTTATGCTCTCATTTGAGACATAATGTATTTTAGGCAATATCTTCACCAAACTTTGTTTTTATTACGCACAGACCACAACAAACCTCAGATGTGTATGGTAAAAGAGGACATCAAATCATGATGTTGCAGGATTTTCAATTCAAGATCATTCACCGTGCAGGAAATCGACATTT